>JAESFU010000334.1_pt1 | contig 34612 bp, 26 predicted proteins | sample 9269461 | NCBI WGS metagenome assembly JAESFU01 (sample SAMN14502556, study PRJNA617107) | algae metagenome | isolation source: Stenomitos rutilans HA7619-LM2 and co-occurring heterotrophs from cave walls | place: USA: Waikapalae cave, Hawaii | collected 2009-07-28
AGGTCCTCGATCGAATAGATGTCGTGGTGCGGCGGCGGCGAGATGAGGCCGACACCCGGGGTCGAGTGGCGCACCTTGGCGATGGTGTCATTCACCTTGTCGCCGGGCAGCTGGCCACCTTCGCCGGGCTTGGCACCCTGCGCCATCTTGATCTGCATCATGTCGGAGTTGACGAGGTATTCCGTCGTCACGCCGAACCGGCCCGAAGCCACCTGCTTGATGGCCGAACGCTTGCTGTCCCCGTTCGGGAGCGGCTTGAAGCGATCGACTTCCTCGCCGCCTTCACCGGTGTTCGACTTGCCGCCGATCCTGTTCATGGCAATGGCGAGCGTGGTGTGGGCCTCGAGCGAGATCGAGCCATAGCTCATCGCGCCGGTCGAGAAGCGCTTGACGATCTCGACTGCGGGCTCGACCTGGTCGAGCGCCACGGGCTGGCGGCCATCCTCGTCGGCCTTCTTGATGCGGAAGAGCGAGCGGATGGTGACGTACTTGTCCTCGACTTCGTTCACGAGCTTACTGAACTCGCGATACTTGTCGCGCGCGTTGCCACGGGCAGCGTGCTGGAGGTTCGACACCGTCTCGGAGCGCCACACATGCGCTTCGCCGCGCTGGCGGAAGGCGTAGTCGCCGCCGATATCGAGCGCATCCTCGTAGACCGGCGAGTTGCCGAAGGCATCGAGGTGACGCTTCACCGTCTCCTCGGCGATCTCGGCGAGGCCGGCGCCTTCGATGGTGGTGGCGGTGCCGGTGAAGTAGGTCGAGACGAAGTCGGTCGAAAGGCCCACGGCGTCGAAGATCTGCGCGCCGCAATAGGACTGGTAGGTCGAGATGCCCATCTTGGCCGTGACCTTCAGGATGCCCTTACCGATCGCCTTGATGTAGCGGTAGATGATCTCGGCTTCGTCGAGCTCGCCCGGGAGGTCCGGCAACATGGACACCAGCGTCTCGAACGCCAGGTAGGGGTTGATCGCTTCGGCACCATAGCCGGCCAGGGCCGCGAAATGATGGATTTCGCGAGCTTCGCCGGTTTCGATGACCAGACCCACCGAGGTACGCAGGCCCTTGCGGATCAGGTGGTGATGCACGCCTGCCGTTGCGAGCAGGGCAGGGATCGCCACCCGGTCGCGGCTCATGGCGCGATCGGACAGGATGATGATGTTGTCGCCCGAATGGACAGCCATCTCAGCATCCGAGAAGAGCTGTTCGAGCGCCTTCTCCATGCCGGCTGCGCCTTCGGCCACCGGATAGGTGATGTCCAGCGACTTCGAACGGAACGGGTTGTCCTCCATGCCGCCGATGGCGCGGATCTTTTCGAGATCCTCGTTGGTCAGGATCGGCTGGCGCACTTCGAGGCGCTGGCGCTTGCCGCCGCCGGTCAGGTCGAGCACGTTCGGCCGCGGGCCGATGAACGAAACGAGGCTCATGACCAGCTCTTCGCGGATCGAGTCGATCGGCGGGTTCGTGACCTGGGCGAAATTCTGCTTGAAGTAGGAGTACAGCAGCTTCGACTTGTTCGAGAGCGCCGAGATCGGCGTATCGGTGCCCATCGAGCCGACTGCTTCCTGGCCGGTGGCGGCCATGGGCGGCAGGATCAGCTTCAGGTCTTCCTGCGTGTAACCGAAGGCCTGCTGGCGATCGAGCAGCGGGATGTCCGAGGTCTTGGGCTCGAAATGCACGGCCGGCAGCTCCTCGAGCACGATCTGCGTGCGCCCGAGCCACTGCTTGTAGGGATGTGCGTTGGCGAGTTCCTTCTTGATCTCCTCGTCGGAGACGATGCGACCCTGCTTCAGGTCGATCAGGAGCATCTTGCCCGGCTGCAGGCGCCACTTCTGCTTGATCTTTTCGGCCGGGATCGGCAGCACGCCGGCTTCGGACGACATGACGACTTCATCGTCCTCGGTGACGAGGTAACGCGCCGGACGCAGGCCGTTGCGGTCGAGCGTCGCACCGATCGAAAGGCCGTCCGAGAAGCACATGGCGGCGGGGCCGTCCCACGGCTCCATCAGCGCGGCATGGTACTCGTAGAAGGCGCGCCGATCCTCATCCATCAGCGGGTTGCCCGCCCAGGCCTCGGGGATGAGCATCATGGCTGCGTGCGGCAGGGAATAGCCACCACGGATCAGGAATTCGAGCGCGTTGTCGAAACAGGCGGTGTCCGACTGCCCCGGATAGGAGATCGGCCACAGCTTCTGGATGTCGGCGCCGAACAGCGGCGACGACACGGAAGCCTGGCGGGCCGCCATCCAGTTGTTGTTGCCGCGCACGGTGTTGATTTCGCCGTTGTGGCAGACGAACCGGTAGGGGTGCGCCAGCCGCCAGGACGGGAAAGTGTTGGTCGAAAAGCGCTGGTGGACGAGCGCGAGCGCGGACTCGAAATCCGGATCATGCAGGTCCTGGTAGTAGGCGCCGAGCTGGGCGGCAAGGAACATGCCCTTGTAGACCAGGGTGCGGCAGCTCATCGACACGATATAGAAATCGTTCGGCTTGCCTTCGAAGGCCGAGAAGATCTTCGCCGACATCACCTTGCGGATGACGTAGAGCTTGCGCTCGAACGTCTCTTCGTCGGCGACGCCATCGCCCATGCCGATGATCACCTGGCGGTGGAACGGCTCGGTGGCGACGATCTCGGGGTCCTTGGACAGCGAAGAGTTGTCGGACGGCACGTCACGCCAGCCGACGACCGTCTGGCCCTCGTCCTCGATAACCTTGTTGACCACGCGCTCCATCTTGAGGCGCAGTTCGGCATCCTGAGGCATGAATATGAAGCCGACGGCATACTTGCCCTGGTCGGGCAGGTGGAAGCCGAGCCGGGCGCTCTCCTTGACGAAGAACTTGTGCGGGATCTGCACCATCATGCCGGCGCCGTCGCCCATCAACGGGTCGGCACCCACCGCGCCGCGATGCTCGAGGTTCTCGAGGATCGACAGACCATTCTGGATGATCTTCTGACTCGGGATGTTCTTCATGTTGGCGATGAAGCCGACGCCACAGGCGTCCACCTCGCGAGTCGGGTCATAGAGACCCTCCGCCTGCGGGCGCATCACGCCAGTCGGCAAGTCGGTGCGGTAGCCACCGTTTTTGCGAATGGCGGTTTCCGTGACGGGATGAGACATCGTTCCGTTCCGTGCTTCTGCCACTTTCGCAAATCCTCTGTTGCAGTCGACTTCGATGCCGGGGACAGGTCCCCGGTTGGGTATTCCTTTCGCGCGCCTTCGGCCCCCCAGCCGTACCCTACTGTACGGCTCGAAACCGGCGACGCAATCCTTTAGTGGGGAGCGGCTCTGCATCCAAATGGCCGCTCATTCGGGCTCGATAAGGCCCCACCCCTCCGTTTCCGCTCATGAGAAGCGGGCCAGCCGGATCGGCGTGTGAAACGCATCCGGGGAGACCGGCCGCTCACGAAAATTGGACAGACGTACTGTCCTATCGAGGCTACATTTGCATAATTCCAAACTGCGGGCAAGCGGTCGATACCACTTTTTTGCCATGATATGACAGTCGGGCGTAGGAAATGGCTGGTGTGGAATAGGAAAACTGTAGGAAACTGAACGCCATGCAGCGCGCCACTTTCAAGCGGCGTGGTTTTTCGGGCGGTTCGGCCGTGATAGGCTTTCGCCCTGTCGAGGCCTCGGGAGGGAAGATGGTGAGTGCAGAACGCCCGGCTTTCATCAGGAATTATCGCGACCTGCTGAAACCGTTCGAGCGCGAGCCGGCTGGCATGCAGGGCGCCGGAGCTCGGTTCGGGCCGCAGTTCGGGCTGAACCGGATCGGCATCAACCTCGAAGTGCTGCCGCCGGGAAACCGGTCATCGCATCCGCATGCCGAGAGCCATGAGGAAGAGTTTGTCTACGTGCTCGAGGGCAAGCCCGATGTCTGGATCGATGGCGTGCTCTACCCGCTGGAGCCGGGCGACGGCGTCGGCTTTCCCGCCGGTACGGGTATCGCGCACAGCTTCCTCAACAATTCCGACGCCGATGTGCACCTGCTGATCGTGGGCGAACATCAGGTCGCAGAGAACCGGCTCTATTATCCGCTCAATCCCGACCGGATGACGCTATTCCGCCGCCGCAACCGCGCATGGGATGACGCGCCTAAGCATGAACTCGGCCCGCACGACGGGGTCGCACGGGCCGGGACACGCAAGGATTGATGCCGGCGCGCTATTCCAGATGGCTCTTCAGGAACCACAGGTTCTTGTCGAGCGTGCGGGAGAAGGCGGTGAAAATGTCCGCGGTGTCGGCGTCGCCGGCCTCATCGGCAGCGTCGATCGCCTCGCGCGTCGTTTTGCTCAGCGCCCCGTAGCGATCGACCAATGCGTTGAGGTGATCGACGATCTTGCGGATATCGGTGGGATAGGCAGCCAGAGTGCTGCCCTTGCCGACGGTCTGCAACGTACCTAGCGCCACGCCGTCGAGCTGGGCGACGCGTTCGGCAATGATGTCGACATGCTCGTCAACGTCGTCGCGCATTTGGTCGAGCAGTTCGTGCACGGCGATGAAGGTCAGGCCCTTGATGTTCCAATGCGCCTGCTTGGTGACGAGCGCGAGATCGATCGCGTCGGCGAGGCGGGCATTGAGCAACTCGATCATCTCCGCCTTAGTGTTGGACTTGAGACCGGTCTGAGGGGATTTCATGGCGGGGACTCCGTGACGCCGAACTGCCCGGGAAACGGGCCTGATGGCGGGAAGTTCCGCCCGACCCCCCGACAGAGTCTAGGAGAATCGGAGCATCGAAACGAACGGGGCGCCGCCAGTGCTGGCGACGCCCCTGAAGTCTCGTCCGGTGAACAGACCGCCTTCAGCCGGACGCGGACTGTCGGCTTAGTTGACCGACTTGTCCTCGATGGTCTTGGTCGCGGCCGCGATCGGAATCTGGCGAGCCTTCTTGCTCTCCGGAATCTCGCGCTTCAGCTCGACATGGAGCAGGCCGTTCTCGAGCGAAGCACCGGCGACCTCTACGTAGTCGGCCAGCTGGAAGCGGAGCTCGAAGGCACGCTCGGCAATGCCGCGATGCAGAAACTCGCGGGTCTTGTCCTCGGTGTCCTGGGCCTTGGCGCCTTTGATGACCAGGTTGTTCTCCTTGGTCTCGATTGCGATGTCGCCCTCGGCGAAGCCGGCGACGGCGATCGAGATGCGGTAGGCGTCAGTGCCCAGCTTCTCGATATTGTAGGGCGGATAGGTCTTCTGCTCCTGGCCGACGAGGGCGTCGAGCCGGTTGAACACACGGTCGAAACCGACGGTCGAGCGATAGAAGGGGGAAAAATCGTAGCTAGCCATTCTCACATTCTCCTTTGAGCAACGTGGCTTTTCGGGTGTCCCGTGCCGGCTCCCCAATTGGGCGAACCGACACTCCCGGGTGTCCCGGTCCCCGGGCTCAGGCCCGGCGAACAGCATTGATTTAGGAAGCCGCAGCCGGGGTTCAAGACCCCTGTTCAGGTTGCTGAATGCAAGATGAATGCGCCGATCAAAGCCGGTTCAGACGGTCGTCCCTATAAGCGGAACTGTGCTTACTGTCTGCTGCAGAGCACACCGAATGAGCCGCCTTCACCCGCCCCCCGCAAGGCGGCCATCACTGGAAAGCCAGTGTCTCTCACGAGGCGCTGGCTTTTCTGTTTTGGTGTGCTTCGTGGAGGCTGGTGGAAGCCTCATCCAAAAGCTGTCATCCCTGCGAAGGCAGGGATCCACCTCTCCTCCTGCACTGCCGGCAAGATGGATCCCTGCCTCCGCAGGGATGACGGCCTGGGAGTGTGGAGCGATCGTGCCCACCCGTGTCATGTTGTCGGGAATCCAGTATGAGAAGCGCATGAACGCCATCGTCGATCCCAATGGTCCCACGCTTGCGGTCGTGCCGTCCAACCCGGTGCCGGACGGCGCACGGGTCGGCTGGTTCTCGACCCCCGACAAGGTGCGGCTGCGCTATGCCACCTTCCCCAAGGGGCCGGGCGCATCGCGCGGTACCATCTGCCTTGTCGGCGGGCGCACCGAGTTCATCGAGAAATACTTCGAGACGATCGCCGATTTCCAGAAGCGCGGCTTTGCCGTCGCCACTTTCGACTGGCGCGGGCAGGGCGGTAGTCAGCGACTCATCGGCAACAAGAAACTCGGCTATGTCCGCCGCTTCGACGACTACTGGGAGGACCTGCGCGCTTTCCACAGCGGCATCCTGCTGCCCGATTGCCCGGCTCCGTACTATCTCGTGGGCCACTCGATGGGTGGGCTCGTCTCCCTCTATGCCGGCATACGCGACCGCATGATGTTCGAGCGCATCTTCCTGTCGTCGCCGATGGTGGCGCTCGACGGTCAGCCGCTCGCCATGGCCGGGATGGCTCGGCTGGCCGGCACTCTCGCCAATATCGGCCTCGCCCGCCTACCGGTTGGGCGCAAGGGCGACGGACCGGCGACGCAGCAGCGCTTTGCCGGCAATCTCGTCACCTCCGACATCAACCGCTTCAACCGTGCAATTGATGTGCTGAAGGCTCGCCCCGATCTCGAGCTAGGCGCGCCGACCTTCCGCTGGGTCGCCTCTGCCTTTCAGGCCATGGCCGGCGCCGCCACCGACGCGTTCCCCGGCGCGGTCCGCATCCCGGTGCTGATGCTGGCCGCGGCGCGGGACGAGATCGTCTCCACTAGCGCCATCGAAACGCTTGGCCTCAGAATGCGGACTGGCCGCCACGTGATGATCGCCGGCGGCCGGCACGAGCTGTTCATGGAGAATGAAAGCATCCGCGGCCAGGTCTTCGCGGCATTCGACGCGTTCATCACCGAGCAGTCGGCTTAGCCGCTTTTCCTCCCCCGCTGTGCAGGGCCATGGAGAGGCTAAAGCCGGAAGCGTGGATTGAACGGGCTGTCCGGATTGACGTCGTAGTCGACCTGCGCGACGCAGGTCTGCCCGCCGCTGCTTCCACTGCCGGCGTGCCATTCGCCGTCGCGCAGTTCGACATCGGTGACCTCGGCTAACAAGAGGCAGCGCCACTCGCCCCCGGGCGGCAGGCCGCTGCCACTCTCGCCGCCGAACTGGAAAGTCAGCGCCTTCTCCGCCCCGTCGCTATGGCCCAGGACGATTGGGCAGAGTTCGCGCCGCCTGCCGCGATACCTGCAAACGATCTGCTGTCTGCTGCGCATAGCGGCTACGAACAGTTCGTAGGTGCGGCTTGGCACCGCTACCCCCGGATCACCGCCATCGCAGCCGCGTGCAGCTCAGGCGTGGCTGCGGCGACGCAGTTGCCGCCTTGCTCGGCGCGGCCGCCATCCCAGGTGGTGATGACGCCGCCGGCATTCTCGATCAGCGGGATCAGCGGGCAGATGTCGACATTCTTGAGCGAGGCCTCGACCACGAGGTCGATATGGCCGGCCGCCATCAGTGCGTAGCCGTAGCAGTCGAGGCCATAGCGCGTGGTGAGGACGCTCTTGCGGATCCGCGCCCAGGGTTGGGCGAGGCCGTCGCGCTCGAACAGGTCGGGCGATGTGGTGGTCATCTTGGCCCGGGCAAGTTCGGTGACTTTCGATGTCTTGAGCGGCTCCTTGTCGAAGCCGCGGTAGTAGCTCGCCTCGCCCGGCACGCTCATGTAGATCTCGCCCGTGAAGGGCTGCGCCATGAGCCCCGCAACGGCCTTGCCGTCGACTGTCAGGCCAACCAGCGTGCCCCACACCGGGACCCCGGTGATGAAGGCGCGCGTGCCGTCGATAGGGTCGATGATCCAGGCGAAGCGGCCGGTGCCCTCCTTGTCGTCCCACTCCTCGCCGATGATGGCGTGGTCCGGGAAGCGCTCGGCCAGGAGCCCGCGAATCGCGAGTTCCGCCTGCCGGTCGGCGTCGGTGACCGGGTCGAAGCCCTGGGCCTCCTTGTTGTCCACTGCCAGGCCGGAGCGGAAGCGGGGCAGGGTGTGTTCTGCCGCAATCTCGGCTGCATCGAGCAGCGTCCGGCTCACCAGATCGAGCTCAAGTCCGCCCAGAATCGAATTGTTCATGTCAGCCCCCGCTGTCGTTTTTGTTTATGTTTTGCAGCACATTAGCTGTCATGCACAGTCGCGTTGCCAGTAGTGTGTGATAGTTATGATTCATTTTTGCAACAGCGGCCGGAATTGTCGGTTGAAGACTTTTGTTCGCCTTGGTCGCCCCAGCAAATCAGTTCAGTCTCGGTCCTGCATGATGGATGGGCGGTTCGAAACCTACGCCGCGACTTGGGCTTATGCTTCTGGCCGCCAATCGTTTCCTCCCTTGACTGGGCCGCTTCGGCGGCCCGTTTTTCTGGGATCCCCCGACAAAGTCCGGACGCCACGCAGCTACTCTGCGGCGTATTTCTCGCTGACCGTGGCTGGGGGTTGCAGTACGCTGAGATCAAGCCCGATCAGGGTGGCAACCAGCCGGTCGATCAGCTGGCGGATAGCGCCAAAGTCGTCGGATTTCTCCAGCGTCACTTCGTTCATGTAGAGGTGACGGCTGACTTCGATCTGCAGCGCGTGCACGCCATGTTGCGGCCGGCCATAGGTGCGGGTGCAGAAGCCGCCTGCATAGGGGCGATTGCGTGCCACCCGGAGCCCTGCGCCGGCAAAGATCATCTCGGCAACGTCGGCCAGCATCGGCGCGCAGGTGGTACCGTAGCGATCGCCGAGCACCACGTCGGGGCCGAGTCGTTCGCCCGAACGGGCCAGCCGCGGCATCGAGTGGCAGTCGATCAGCACGGCGACGCCAAAACCGGTAAAGGCCTCGGTCAGGAGCTTCTGCAACGTCGCGTGATAGGGCTGGTAGATGCCCTCGATGCGCATGCGGGCATCGTCGAGGGTCAGCCTGTCGCGGTAGATCGGTTTGTTCTCGGCCACCACACGAGCGAGCGTTCCGAGCCCCGCCGCAACGCGTGGGCTGGTGGTGTTGAACCGTTCCGACAGCGGCTCGACGAACATGGTGGGGTCGAGTTCCCAAGGCTCGCGGTTCACGTCGAGATAGGCGCGCGGGAAGTGCGCGCGGATCAGCGGCGCTCCGAGGTGCGGACCACGGCCGAATAACTCGTCGACGAAGGCATCTTCCGACTGTCGGATGGACAGATGGTCGAGCCGGGTCATTTTCAGGAAGCGCTCGGGGTAGTCGCGACCCGAATGGGCCGAATTGAACACCAGTGGCGCCAGCACCCGGCGCGGCCGGATGGTTTCAAATGCTGGCCTGTCCCAATAGTCGGACTGCACGGAGCTCCCCTTCGACGCCGAAGCGCCGTCATCACCGGGGCACTGTGCCGCGCGCCAAACGGATTGTCCATAATCCGCAAGGCGATGCGCTTGCCGATCTGTTCACAGCTTCGTCGCGACCCGTTCACGATCGGGCAAACTTGCATTAAACATAGACGACTACAGTGCCGGCAGAAGCCGTGCCCAACGAGGAAACGATGAAGCGCATCCTGCTCGCCGAAGACGATAATGACATGCGCCAGTTCCTCACCCGGGCCCTCAAGCAGGCCGGCTACGAGGTCGTCTCGTTCGACAACGGCAAATCGGCGTATGAGCGGCTGCGCGAAGAGCCGTTCTCATTGCTACTCAGCGATATCGTTATGCCCGAAATGGATGGCATCGAGCTGGCGCGGCGCGCCACCGAACTCGATCCAGATCTCAAGGTCATGTTCATCACCGGCTTTGCCGCTGTAGCGCTTAATCCCGATACCGAGGCTCCCAAGGACGCCTCGGTGCTGAGCAAGCCCTTCCATCTCAAGGACCTCGTGCACGAGGTCGAGCGGCTGCTGGCGGCCTAGTTTCGGGGCCGTTTCCCCAGGCCGGAATTGACCCTTGACCCGCAAACGGGTTTCATGGTGTATCGCGCTCGCAACGGCGGGCGCTGCCCGGCGTTGATGGCGTGATGGGTGTATAGCTCAGCGGGAGAGCACTACCTTGACATGGTAGGGGTCACAGGTTCAATCCCTGTTACACCCACCATCCGCCGCCCGAAGGACAGTTAAGTCCTTCAAATGCCGGCAGTATCCGGCACGTGTTACCACCGCGGCGATCCCGGATCGCGGTTGATCGGATGGGTGCGTAGCTCAGCGGGAGAGCATCGCCTTCACACGGCGGGGGTCACAGGTTCAATCCCTGTCGCACCCACCATCCTTTCCAGATGACGGCCCGGTTCACGCCGGGCTTTTTCATTTCCAGAGCCCTCCATCGAGCCGCTTCCGCGACGTTACCTCCGGGCAACAAACCATCCCCGTTTTACCCCATTGCTGCCTTGAATTTGCCACGCCGGAGACAGGTGTGGCGCGAACGCCACGACTCCCCGGCCGACTGCGATGCAGCAATAGTTTTGGCGGATCCGAGGTCGCATTTGCTCCGTTGTCGGGCTAGTTCCGCAGCCCTCTAGACTAGGAGTAGTGACTATGAATCGTTTTGCAATCGCCCTCTTGGCCGGCGTGTCCGCCGTGTCGATGGCTTCGGCCGTTTCGGCAGCCGACCTCATCATCAGCGAGCCCGTTCCGTCGGTTCCGATCGTGGAAACCGCTGGCGGCAACTGGGATGGCATCTTTGTCGGTGCCTTCGCTGGCTACGGCTGGGGCACCCTGACCGAGGAAGATGGTATCTTCGCTCCGGCCGGCACCGAGTACGATCCGGCTGGCGCCATCCTGGGCGTGAACGCCGGGGCCAACTTCACGATCGCCGAGTCGCTGGTCGCCGGTATCGTTGCCGACGTCGCCTGGTCGGACATCTCGGGTGAGAACGACGAGTTCGCCCCGCTCGAGTACAATACCGACTGGCAGGGTAGCGTTCGTGGCCGTCTCGGCATCGATGCCGGCTCGTTCCTCCCCTACGTGACCGCCGGTCTCGCCTTCGCCCACAACAACATCTCGGTTGACGGTGGCACCTTCGAAGACGACCAGACCCATATCGGCTGGACGGTCGGTGCTGGTGTGGAAGTCGCGGTCGCCGACAACGTGTCGCTCGACCTGCTGTACCGTTACTCGGACTACGGCACCAAGACCTACGATCTCGACGGCGATGCCGATTTCAGCCTGACCTCGCACGCGATCACGGCTGGCCTGAACTTCAAGTTCTGATCCCGTCCGGCGATCGCAAGATCGCCAAGGCCACTCGGCCCCGTCCGGCAACCGCCGGGCGGGGCTTCGCTTTTTTGGCCGTGCTGCGGCGTTAGCATTGTTGCGGGTTTGCCCTTGCTCGATCGGGCGAAGCGCTGCATCTAGCGCGCAATCGCACGAGGCCGCCCGCGCAGGACCGTCTTGTGCCCATCTTCGCGTTCCAAGGATCGACTGTGATCAAGAGACTGTTTCCGCTGATTGCCCTGGCGCTCGCCGCCGCCATCAGCCTCGCCACGCCCGCTGCGGCCGTGACGATCTCGCAGGGCCAGACCATCGTTTATGGCCAGCTGGCCGCAGGTACCTACACCGTCGGGCTGAGCGCACCGGCCAGCTTTACCCCGACGTCCTACAGCTATTCGGCCGGCGTCAACGTCACGTCCCATCTCAGCGGCCCACCGGTCGATCACTGGCTGGGCAGCTATCTCACGACCGGCAACCTCGGGCACTGGCAGCCGGTGACGACGCTTACCCTGGTGCTGCTAGCCCCGACCTGGATCAGCTTCTACGCGACCAATGGCGAAATGGTCATCGATGATCGCTCGCTGGTGGGTGCGGTTGCCGCGGTGCCGCTGCCGGCGACCGGGCTGCTGCTCGCCGGTGCGCTGGGCGGGCTCGCGCTGCTGCGCCGCAAACGCAGCCGCTGAGGCGGCCGTTCCGCAAAGCCAATCTGCCCCGTCCGGCTACCGCCTGGCGGGGCTTCGATTTTCCGGCCCTGCGTCAGCCGTATGACAGTGTTGCCGATTTGCCCTTGCCGGATGGCTACAAGCGGCGCATCGTTCCGGTGTGTTCAACATTTCAAAGGAGGTGATCCAAGTGTCTCATCAGAAATCGTCGGTTTCGAAGGGTCTTGGAGTCTCCGCTAGCTCGGAGCAGCCTCTGGCCTAGTCGAAGGTCTCCTGGCCCTTGAGTGGGCGGGACCGCTTCGAAAGCCTGCGAAATCGGAAAGGGCCGCCTCAGGGCGGCCCTTTTTTCTTTGCGCCGGAGGGCCGGCAACCAATCGTTAACCACCGGGTGACGGTTACCGTGAGCTTAAGGAGTTGTTTGCAATTGTCGGACGATTCATGCGCCGAACAAGGCAGTGTTCCTCGTACCTTGGAGACACATCATGAATCGCATTTCTCTCACTCTTCTGGCGGGCGCCGCCGTGCTCTCCATGGCCTCGGCCTCGCACGCCGCTGACCTCCTGATCCAGCAGCCGAGCATGCCCGGCTATGTCGACATGGGCAGCGGTGGCTGGGACGGCGCCTATGTCGGTGGCTTCGTCGGCTTCGGCTGGGGCACCGTGATCGACGACGATGGCGGCCTCGGCCTCGATGACGACGAACTCGGCCTGTCGGGCTGGACCATCGGCGCCACGCTGGGCGCCAACTTCACCGTCACCCCGGGCCTGATCCTGGGTGCTGCCGGCGATATCGCCTGGACCAATGTCGGCGGCTATGACGACGGCACCGATCTCGATTTCGACGTGAACTGGACCGGTTCGTTCCGCGGCAAGGCCGGCTTCGATGGCGGCGCCTTCATGCCCTACCTGACGGCTGGTGTGGCCTTCGCCGGCGCGACCGGCAACATTGCCGGCGACGAGAGCAGCCAGGTGCATTTCGGCTGGACCGCCGGTGCGGGTGTCGAAGTCGCCGTGGCCGACCAGGTTTCGGTTGACCTCCAGTACCGCTACACCGACTACGGCACGGCCGACTACGACCTGCCGACCGATCCGCAGTTCGATCTCAACACCCATGCGATCACGGCGGGCGTGAACTTCAAGTTCTGATCCTCCCGGACAGATGCGACGACAAGGGGCTGCCGCAAGGCGGCCCCTTTGCTTTGCAATCGGGCGTCCGAGCGACTATGTAGCGGCCTTCACTATTCGAGCCTGACGATGAACGCCCTGACCGCCACGGCGCCTGCCGAAAAACTGCTGCCGTTCCAGACGCGCCGGACTTTTGCGATCATCTCGCACCCGGACGCCGGCAAGACGACGCTCACCGAAAAGCTGCTCGCCAGCTCCGGCGCCATCCAGCAGGCCGGCGCCGTGCGCCATCGCGCCAACCAGCGCGCCACGCGCTCTGACTGGATGGAGATCGAGCGCCAGCGCGGCATCTCGATCACCTCGTCGGTGATGACGTTCGAGCATTTTGGGCTGACCTTCAACCTGCTCGATACGCCCGGCCACTCGGACTTCTCGGAAGACACCTATCGCACGCTGACCGCGGTCGATGCCGCCATCATGGTGATCGATGTCGCCAAGGGCATCGAGGCGCAGACGCTGAAGCTGTTCGAGGTCTGCCGCCTGCGCGACATCCCGATCATCACCTTTGCCAACAAGGTCGATCGCGAGGGCCGGGATCCGGTCGAAATTCTCGACGAGATCGCCTCGCGACTGGCGCTCGACGTTTCTCCAGTCGTCTGGCCGCTCGGCGGCGGCGTCGATTTCAAGGGCATCGTTGATCTCACCGCCGGCGTCGTGAAACGCCCGAACGGCGAGGTGTGGAAGACCTTCACCAATGTCGAGGACCTGGCCCGCGACAACGAGTTCGCCATGGATCCGGTGATCGTCGCCAGCCTCGAGAATCTCGAGCTGGCCCGCGCCGGTTTCCCGGAGTTCGACCGCGAGATCTATCTCGCCGGGCACCTGACGCCGGTGATCTTCGGGTCGGCGCTGAAGTCGGTATCGATCCCGGAGATGCTGACCGCGCTCGGCACCTGGGCGCCCGAACCGCGGCCGCAGCCGGCCGAGCCCAAGCCGATCGAGCCGAACGACCCCAAGGTTTCAGGCTTCGTGTTCAAGGTGCAGGCCAACATGGACGCCAACCACCGCGATCGCATCGCTTTCGTGCGGCTCTCGTCGGGCACGTTCAAGCGCGGCATGCGATTGAAGAACGTGCGCACCGGCAAGGACATGGCGGTCAGTAACCCGATGTTCTTTTTCGGGCACGATCGCGAACTCGCCGAGGAAGCGGTAGCCGGCGATATCGTCGGCATCCCGAACCACGGTGCGCTGTCGGTGGGCGACACGCTGACCGAGGGCGCCAATATCAAGGTCACGGGCATTCCGAACTTCGCGCCGGAAATCATCCGCCGCGTCCGCCTCACCGATCCGATGAAGGCCAAGCAATTGGCGAAGGCGCTCAGCGATCTCGCCGAAGAGGGTGTTGCGCAGATTTTCCGCCGCATGGTGGGCGCCGACTACATTGTCGGCGTGGTCGGCCAGTTGCAGCTCGAAGTGCTGCAGAGCCGGATCAACAGCGAATACAACGTGCCGATCTCGTTCGAAGCCATCAATTTCGAGCTCGCCCGCTGGGTGACCAGCGAGGACAAGAAGGAGCTCGAGCGCTTCATCTCGACCCAGAAGCTGGAAATGGCCGAGGACAAGTACGGCGACCCGGTCTACCTCGCGCAATCGCAGTGGTGGCTGCAGCGCGCCGAGCGCGACTATCCCAAGATCGTGTTCCACACGACCAAGGAACGGCACTAGCCGTGCAGATGCATCCGGCGGCCACTGGCCCCGGAGGATGTCAAAGAGCGAAGCGAGACCGGCGAGGCGTTTGCCCCTCGCGGGTAGTCCGCAGTGTAAAGTGAGGCTCACGCCTCGCCGGTCGACCGGGATTTTGGACTTCAGCCTTCCGAGCTCGGCGACCAAACCGTGCCGCATCACGACAGGACCGGACAAGTTCGGAGCACCCCGCTACAAGCGGGCCATGTCACCGTCCCCTAGCCACCCCATGCGCGGCAGCCGTCCGACCCCCTCCGGCCTCCGCATCGAAGCCATCGGGCGCGTTGTGTAGCGGCTCCACCTGCGCAGCACGCAGATCAGCCCTTCCAACCTTGGCCTGAGGCAGCACGACTGCCACCCCACCCAATCTCCCCCGCACCAACCACTCGTCATGATCTCGCTTCGGTGCAGCGGATGGCGGGGAGAGTCGCATGGGTTGGAGGGTGGGGGGATAAGTTTCTGAGGGGCCAGTGCGTTGGGCCACCTCCACCCACCCGCTTCGCGGGCCCCCCACAAGGGGGAGGGAGTGACGACTGAGGGGCCGGTATGCCGGTATGCCTCACGTCGGCACCGGGGGAAGGTGGGCTGGTGCTTGGGTGGCGCTGGAGCCAATCGAATACTTGGCGATCCCGGGTGCTACGGATATCACTCCCGCCAACAAGGGGAGTTGCAGCATGAATATCCGCAGGCTGGGGAAGACCGGTTACGAAGTTTCCGAGATCGGTCTCGGCACCTGGCAACTGGGGGAAAGTTTCGGGCCGGTCAGCGACGAGTCCGCCGCCGAAATCTTGAAGACCGCCCGTTCACTCGACGTCAATTTCTGGGACACGGCCGACGTCTATGGCGGTGGCCAGTCGGAATCGCGGATCGGCGCCTTCCGCGACAAGAAGGGCGTGTTCGTCGCCACCAAGCTCGGGCGGAACGGGGAAATCTTCCCCAACAAGACCGCCTACAACCGCAAGAACATCAAGGAGAGCCTCGCGGGCTCGCTGAAGCGGCTAGGGGTCGAAACGCTCGATCTGGCGCAACTCCACACCATCCCGACCGACGTGCTGCGCGACGGCGAAGTCTTCACCATCATGGACGACATGCGCGATGCCGGCATGGTGCGGCACTGGGGCGCCAGCGTCGAAAATGTCGAGGAAGCGCTGCTCGCCATGCGCGCCGATGGCTGCACCACGCTGCAGATCATCTTCAACCTGTTCCGGCAGGACTACATCACCGAAGTGTTCCCCACCGCGCAAAAGAACAATGTCGGCGTCATCGTCCGCCTGCCGCTCGCCTCGGGCCTGCTGTCAGGCAAATGGGGCCGCGACCACAAGTTCGCCGGCACCGACCACCGCAGCTTCAACGCCAATGGCGAGAAGTTCAACGTGGGCGAGACCTTCTCGGGCCTGCCGTTTGAAACCGGCGTGGCGCTCGCCGACCAGCTGAAGCAGATGGTGCCGAAGACCGCCCCGCTCAGCCAGTTCGCCCTGCGCTGGATCCTCGACCAGCCGGCCGTCTCGACCATCATCGCGGGCGTGACGCGGCCGGACCAGCTGCGCTCGAATGTGGATGCGATCGGGCTCGATCCGGTGGAGCCCAAGCTCGCCGAGGAGCTGAGCGGCTGGTACCAGGAGAAGGTCCGCCCGGCGATCCGCGGGCGGATCTAGGTTCAGTGTCGCTCCCGACGGGAGCGGCGATGCTGCGCATCGCGACCCCTCATCCGGCGCTACGCGCCACCTTCTCCCTCAAGGGGAGAAGGGAGGCCCGACTGAGAATTCTCGGGTGATCGCCTTCTCCCCTTGAGGGAGAAGGTGCCAGAAGGGCGGATGAGGGTATCGCATCGCTTGCGATGCGCGGTCGGAGCGAAGCGAAGGCCGACACCCCACCTCCCCATCCGCCTAGCCTCAGCCCCCTTCCATCCGCCACAACCCCTGCCTAAGTTACCTGTCACCTTCCACTCCTCCGAGTACCTCCATGTCCGAGCATCCCGCCTTCGAACTCGTCCGCGAACAGCAGATCGGGGAGATCAGTTCGCTGGCCAAGCTCTACCGGCACAAGAAGACGGGCGCGGAGGTGCTGAGCCTCATCAATGACGACGAGAACAAGGTGTTCGGCGTCACGCTGAAGACCCCGCCGGAGGATTCGACCGGCGTTGCGCATATTCTCGAGCATTCGGTGCTGTGCGGTTCGCGCAAATATCCGGTGAAGAAGCCGTTCGTGGAGCTGCTGAAGGGCTCGCTGCACACCTTCCTCAACGCCATGACGTTCTCGGACAAAACCGCCTATCCGGTCGCGTCGCAGAACCTCAAGGACTTCTACAACCTCGTCGATGTCTATCTCGACTCGGTCTATTTCCCGCTGATCACCGAGGACACCTTCCGGCAGGAAGGCTGGCATTACGAGCTCGACAACACCCAGGGCCCGATGGTGTTCAAGGGCGTGGTGTTCAACGAGATGAAGGGCGCCTATTCCTCGGCTGCCGCCGTGCTCGGCAAGGTCAGCCAGCTGTCGCTCTATCCGGACACGGCATACGGTGTAAATTCGGGCGGCGATCCGGCCGCCATCCCCGATCTCACCTACGAATATTTCAAGAACTTCCACGCCAAGTACTATCACCCGTCCAACTCGCGCGTGGTGTTCTACGGCGATGACGATCCGGCCAAACGCCTCGAAATCCTCGAGGAGTATTTCGGCCAGTTCGAGCGCGGCGAAGCGGCGCCCGAGATTGCGCTGCAGCCGCGCTGGAGCGCGCCGCGCCAGCTGCGCGAGACCTATGCCGCGAGCGAAGCCGAGCCGGGCAAGAAGACGGCGATGGTGAGCGTCAACTGGATGCTCGACGAGATCGCCGATCCCGGTGACGTGCTGGCGCTCAACATGCTGGAATCGATCCTCGTCGGCACGCCGGCCGCGCCGCTCCGCAAGGCGCTGATCGACTCGGGGCTGGGTGAAGGCATAACCGGTTCCGGCTTTGCCGACGGTATCCGCCAGCCCTATTTCACCTTCGGGCTCAAGGGCATCGACGATGCCGACGGCGAGAAGGTGCAGGACCTGATCATCGCGACGCTCGAAGAGCTCAGCGCCGAGGGCATCGACCCCAAGACCATCGAAGCGGCGATGAACTCGGCCGAGTTCGCGCTGCGCGAGAACAATACCGGCTCGTTCCCGCGCGGCATCGCGCTGATGTTCCGCTCCATGGGCACCTGGCTCTATGGCCATGACCCGCTGGCGCCGCTCAGCTTCGAAGCGCCGCTGCAGGCGCTGAAGGACAAGCTCGCGGCCGGCGAGCGCGTGTTCGAAAAGCTGATCAAGACGCACATTCTCGATAACCAGCACCGCACCACCGTGCTGCTGACTGCCGACACCGAGAAGGCAGCAGCGGAAGCCGCGGTCGAGCGGGCACGGCTCGATGCGGTGCAGCAGGGGCTCGATGCCGACGGCCTCGCCGCCATTGCCGAGCAGACCCGGCATCTGAAGGCCCTGCAGGAAGAGATCGATCCGCCCGAGGCGCTGGCCAAGATCCCGACGCTGACGCTCGAGGATCTGCCGCGCACCAACAAGGCGATCCCGATCGCGACGGAAGAGCTGGGCGGGGTCAAGCTCTACAGCCACGACCTGCCGACCAACGGCGTCGTCTATCTCGATCTCGGCTTCAACCTCGACCGGCTGCCGGGACGGTTGCTGCCCTACCTGCCGCTCTTCACCCGCGCGCTGACCCAGACGGGCACCAGCAGCGAGGATTTCGTCTCGCTCACCCAGCGCATCGGCCGGCTCACCGGCGGCGTGGGTGTCAATCGCTGGATCTCGGCGCGGCGCGACACCACCGGCACGGCGGCCTGGCTGTTCGTGCGCGGCAAGGCGACGCCCGACCATGTCGGCGACCTGCTCGCCATTTTCCACGACGTCATCGTCGATGCGCGGCTCGATAACCGCGAGCGCATCAAGCAGATGGCGCTCGAGGCCAAGGCCGGGTTCGAGAGTTCGCTCGCCGGCATGGGCAACGGCATCGTCTCGATGCGCGTGCGCGCCGGGTTCTCTGAGGCCGACTGGCTGAACGAGAAGCTGGGCGGGGTGTCGAACTATTTCTTCCTCAAGGACCTCGTCGCCCAGATCGACGGTAACTGGCCGGCGGTGCAGGCAGCGCTCGAGGAAATCCGTGCGGTCGTCCTCGGCCGCAACGGCATGATCGCCAATGTCACCGCCGACAGCTTTGCACTCGCGGCGCTGAAGCCGCTGCTGGCGGACTTCTTCGCTGCCCTCCCGGCGGGCTCGAACCGCTCGGCCGAAGGCTGGGGCTTTGCTCCCGGTCCGCTGTCGGAAGGGCTGACCTTCCCGGGCCAGGTCAACTACGTCGCCAAGGGCGCCAATCTCAAGGAACTGGGGTTCGAGCCGACCGGCGGCACGGCGGTCGCCATCAAGCACCTCAACACCACCTACATGTGGGACAAGGTGCGCGTGCAGGGCGGCGCCTATGGCGGCTCGTCCGGGCTCGACCCGTTCTCGGGGACCTTCGCCTTCACCTCGTATCGCGACCCCAACCTTGTCGACACCATCGATGTCTACGACAAGGCCGCCGGGTTCCTGAAGGACGGGGTAGGGGAGCAGGATCTCGTCCGCTCGGTCATCGGCGTCATCGGCACGGTCGACGCCTACCGCCTCCCCGACGCCAAGGGTTTTGCATCGCTGATCTGGGAGCTCTCGGGCGACACCGAGAAATCGCGCCAGCAGCGGCGCGAGGAAATCCTCACGGCCTCCAACCGCGACTTCAAGGCGCTGGCTGAGGCGCTCGACAAGGTCGCGCGTCAGGGCCAGGTGGTGGTGCTGGGCTCGGAGAAGGCTATCAAGGCGGCGAACGACGAGCGCGGCGGGTTCCTCAAGGTAACGAAGGTGCTGTAGCCGCCTGGGCGGCTACTCGCGCGGAGGCTCGTCGCCGCCGAACATGTCGCTGCGCAGCACGGCCATGTAGTTGGCATCGTCGGGGTGGAAATGCAGGGCGGCGAAGATGCGGCTCAGCCAGCCCCGCTGCTCGGCACGACCCTTGTTCTGGCGGGTGAGGTCGACCAGCAGCGCCGAAGTGGCGTCGAGGCGGGTCGCCATCAGCCAGGCGAGCCGGAAGGTCAGCGCCTGGTCGCGTTCGAGGAACTTTCGCGCATCGCCGATAACGCGCACCGTGGTTGGCATAGTGGCGCGCACCGTAGCGCTCGCGGCCGTGCCGAGGACCACCGACATTTCGCCAACCAGCGCACCGGAGCGTGCGATGGTGGCGATGTCGATGCCGTCACGCTCGACCGACAATTCGCCATCCTCGAGGATGAACAGGTCGCCGCCCGGATCGCCTTGGGCGATCAGTGTCGCTCCGGCTGCCAGCTCGCGCTTCGGAAGGCTTGGCACCAGGTCGGTCAGGCTATTCATCGTCGCGTCCCCAAGTTGTTGGGCGCAACCTAGTCCGGCCAAATCTGCGCGTATAGTGTTGCCGATGCGGCGTTCGCGCGTTGTGCTGTGGAACCACTGAATCCTGGGCCAAATGATCCCGTTCCTCGACCGCGACCTGCATGTCCGCCCGATCGATGCCTATATCGATCCCGCGCAGCCGCGCGAGCGGGCGATCATCACGCATGGCCATGCCGATCATGCCCGCTCCGGCCATGGCGCGGTGCTGGCGACGCCCGACACCATCGCGATCATGAAGACGCGCTATGGGGAGGATTGCGCCGGCAGCTTCCAGGCACTCGATTTTGGCGTGCCGCTCGTGGTCGACGATGTCACCATCACGTTCTATCCGGCCGGTCATATTCTCGGCTCGGCGCAGGTGCTGCTCGAACATCGCGGGCAGCGGGCGGTGTTTACCGGCGACTACAAGCGACTGCCGGACCGGACATCGCAGCCGTTCGAGCTGGCGGCGTGCGACCTGTTCATCACCGAGGCGACCTTCGGGCTGCCGGTGTTCCAGCATCCGAATCCGCTGGACGAGACACGCCGGCTGCTGCGTTCGGTCGCGAGCTTTCCGGAGCGTTCGCATGTCATCGGCTGCTACGCGCTGGGCAAGGCGCAGCGGATGATTGCGCTGTTGCGTGATGCGGGCTGGGACGCGCCGATCTACCTCCATGGCGCGATGATCCGGCTGTGCGAACTCTATGTCGAGCGCGGCATCGACCTGGGTGTGCTGAAGCCGTCGATCGAGGCGAGCAAGGCGGAACTGGCGGGGCAGATCGTCATTGCGCCGCCATCAGCCATCAAGGATCGCTGGAGCCGGCGGTTGCCCGATCCGGTGCTGGCCGTTGCCTCGGGCTGGATGAGCGTCAAGCAGCGGGCGCGCCAGTCGGGCGTGGAGTTGCCGCTGGTGATTTCCGATCACTGTGACTGGAACGAGCTGAATCTGACGATCGCCGAGACCGGCGCCGGCAGGGTGTGGGTGACACATGGGCGCGAGGATGCGCTGGTCTATCAGTGCCGCAAGAATGGTCTTGAGGCGGAGCCGCTCAACATCCAGGCCTTCGAGGATGGCGGGGAGGAGGGCGAATGAGGCGCTTCGCCCAACTGATGGAACTGCTCGCCCTCACCCCCTCGCGCAACCGCAAGCTCGAGGCGCTGACCGAGTATTTTGCCGAGACACCCGACCCCGATCGCGGCTTTGCGCTGGCCATCCTCACCGGCGCGCTGACATTCAAGAACGTGAAGCCGGCCATCCTGCGCGACGTCGTCCTCGCCGAGGTCGATCCGCATCTCTTCGCGCTGAGCTATGACTATGTCGGCGATTTGGGGGAGACGATTGCGCTGATCTGGCCGCACCATGGCGGGACGGAGCCGCTGCCCTCGCTCACGGACCTGGTCGAGCTGTTCAACATGACCAGCAAGGCGGAGCTGCCGCGCCTCATCGGCTCGCTCCTCACCCGCGCCTCGATCAACGAGCGGTGGGCGCTGGTGAAGTTTGCGACTGGGGCGCTGCGCATCGGGGTCAATGCGCGGCTTGCCAAGACCGCGCTGGCTGAGATGAGCGGCAAAGGGCTGCAGGAGATCGAGGAGGTCTGGAACGGGCTGACCGTGCCCTACACGAACCTCTTCGACTGGCTCGAGGGCCGGGCCGAGCGGCCCGACATCGATCATACGGCGCGCTTCCATCCCCTGATGCTCTCCAACCCCATCGACGAGGAGAAGGACCTCGCGGTGCTCGACCCGAAGGACTGGGCGGCTGAGTGGAAGTGGGACGGTATCCGGGTGCAGCTGATCGGGGCGCGCGGCAAGGTGTCGATGTTCTCGCGTACCGGCGACGACATCGCTGCCGCCTTCCCCGACGTGGTGGAGAATGTATTCGGCGACGGGGTACTGGATGGCGAATTGCTGGTCGGGCCGGATTTCGAGCCGCTGGCGTTCAACGATCTCCAGCAACGGCTCAACCGCAAGGTGGCGACGGCCAAGCATCTCCAGACCTTCCCTGCCTTCGTGCGCGTCTACGACATGCTGTTCGACGAACGGGAGGACATCCGCAGCCTGCCATGGAGCGAGCGGCGCCAGCGGCTCGAAGCCTGGTTCGGTCGCCACAACCAGACCCGCCTCGATCTGTCGCCAATCGTGCCGTTCGGCGGCTGGGAAGAGCTCGCCGACATCCGCCGCCGCGGCGCCGCCGAGCACGGGCATGAGGGCGTGATGCTGAAGCTGCGCGCTTCGCCCTATGTGCCGGGCCGGCCTAAAGGCTTGTGGTACAAGTGGAAACGCGATCCGAACGTCGTCGATGCCATCCTCATGTACGCCCAGCGCGGCCACGGCAAGCGCTCGTCCTACTACTCGGACTACACGTTCGGGGTGTGGAAAGGGAACGAGATCGTCCCCATCGGCAAGGCCTATTTCGGCTTCACCGACGAGGAGCTGAAGCAGCTCGACAAGTGGGTGCGCAACAATACCGTCGCGAGCTTCGGCCCGGTGCGCGAGGTGAGCAAGGAACTGGTCTTCGAGGTCGCCTTCGACTCGGCGCAGCAATCGAGCCGGCACAAGTCCGGCGTGGCGCTTCGCTTCCCGCGCATCAACCGGATAAGGTGGGACAAGCCGGCCAACGAGGCCGCGACGCTCGAGGACATGCAGGTGTTCCTGGGCGCTACCTGAGAGGCCCGATGTCACTCGCCGCATTCGAACGCAAGATCAACCAGTTGAGCGCCGAAATGGCCGATGCGGTGGCACGCGAGGATTTTGAAACGGCCGCTCGGCTGCGCGACGAAATCGCTTCGCTCAAGGGCGGTGGCGCAGTCCGCAAGCCACCGCCGGGCGAAATGGGGTTGGGCACCAACGTGCCGGTGGTCAAGCCGCCCAGGGGCTGGGTGAAGCCGAAAAAGCCGGACCTGATGACGAACGTGAAGCCGCGGAAGCGCTAGCTACTTCTGGTAGTGGAAGCGGCATTGGGCGATTATCAGGTCTTGGCCTCGGACCTGATAGACTAAACGATGCTCTTCATCGATCCGGCGCGACCACCACCCGGAGAAGTCTTCACGTAGTGGCTCTGGCTTGCCGATGCCGGTAAAGGGCGACCGCACGCAATCGTCGATCAGCCGATTGAGCCGCTTGAGTATTGCGCGGTCGGTTTGGATCCAGTGCTGGTAGTCGTCCCAAGCATCCTGGTCGAAGATGATCCTCACTCAACCAGCTTCCGCACCGTACCCCCACCGGCATCCAGACGGGCAATCGCCTCACGCAGGCGCCGCGCGTTTTCAGGGCTTTTCAGCAGGTGCTGCGTCGCCTCCCAGGAGCCGAACTCTTCGAGCGACATCACGATCACGGCGGCCTTGCCGCCGGTGCGTGTGATGATCAGCGGCTCGCGGTCGTTCTCGACGCGGTCGAGTTCCTCGGCGAGGTTCTTGCGGAAGTCGGAAGCATTGGTGGCGCGCATGATGGTGATATGTACGCGATAATGTACGTAAAATCAACCCCGCGCCAATTGTTCGCCCGCTAGTTTCCGGATCTCGTGCAATTCGCCGATCGTGGTTTCGAGGTCGCGCTTCTGGGCCTCGAGCAGGGCCAGACGCTCGTCGACCTTGCCGACCAGCATGCTGGTTTGCGCCGTCTGCGACTGGGCGTCGTAGAGGCTCAGATAGTCGGAAATATCGCGCAGCGAGAAACCGAGGCGCTTGCCGCGCAGGATCAGGATCAGGCGGGCGCGGTCGCGGCGGCGGAAGACGCGGGTGCCGCCGACCCGCTCGGGCCGCAGGAGGCCCTTGCTCTCGTAGAAGCGAATGGCGCGCGTCGAAATGCCGAACTCGTTGGCGAGGTCGGCGATGGCGAAGAGGTCGCGGTTTTCCTGCTCAGGCCGGTTCATGGTTCTTCTTCCGTGCGGCGTATTCCTCGCGCAGTTCCTTCTTCGAAAGCTTGCCGATCAGCGTCTTGGGCAACTGGTCCTTGAAGATGACCTCCTTGGGCATCTCGATCTTGTTGAGTGTCTCGCCGAGGAATTTCTTGAGCTCGAGGTCGGTCACCGAATGACCCTCCTTGAGCTTGACGAAGGCCACCGGCGCTTCACCACGATATTCGTCAGGGACGCCGATCACGTTCACCTCTTCCACTGCCGGATGATGCATCGCGGCTTCTTCGATGGTCCGAGGATACACGTTGAAACCGGAGCAGAGGATAAGATCCTTGATGCGGTCGACCAGGAACACGTAGCCATCCTCGTCGAGCACGCCGATATCGCCGGTGCGGAGCCAGCCGTCCATGAAGGCGTCGCGGGTGGCATCGGGGTTTTCGTAATAGCCGAGCATGACCTGCGGGCCCTTGACCTGCAGCTCGCCGCGCTCGCCCAGCGGGACCACCTTGCCGGTTTCCACGTCGACGAAACGGATGTCGGTCGCCGGGATGGGCTGGCCGATGGACAGGGGCTTTGAGGGAACGCGCAGGGCGGCGCAGCAGACTACGGGGGAGGCCTCGGTAAGACCGTAGCCTTCGGCGAGCAGGGCCGAGCTGACCTTGGCCCAGTTGGCGCGGACCTCGTCGGCGAGGGGGGCGCCGCCGGAGACGGCGACCTCCACCGAACCCAGGTGCGCCTTGGCCTTGTCGCCGGCCTTGGCAAGCGCCTGGATCAGAGTCGGGACCGCGGGCATGATGTTGGCGCCGGTGCGGCTCACGAGCTCCAGCATGGCCTTCAGCTCGAAGCGCGGGAGCATGACGACCTGGCCGCCGGCGGTGAGCGGCACGTTCATGCAGGCGGTCATCGAGAAGATGTGGAAGAAGGGCAGCACGGCGACAGTGCGCGACGGCGCGTTGAACAGGCCGAGCGCCCAGTGATCGATCTGGCTGCAGTTTGCCGCGACATTGGCGTGGCTCAGCAGGGCGCCCTTGGGTACGCCGGTGGTGCCGCCGGTATATTGCTGGAGGGCGACGTCGGTGGCCGGATCGATGCTAACCGGTTGATGCGTCATCTTTTTGCCGACCAGGTTGTGGTACCAGATGCAGCGGTCGGCGATCCTGGTCTGCTCGGGCTTGACCATGTCGCCGGCCTTGGCGACGGAGTAGGCGACCTTCTTGACCATGGGCAGGGCGTCGGGGAAGTGGCAGACGATGAGCCGCTTGACGTGGCCGGCGAGCGACAATTCCTCTGCTTTGTCAAAGAGTTGCTTCAGGTCGAGGGTGACCATGAGCTCGGCGCCGGAATTGCCGACGATGTGGGTCAGTTCCTTGACGGTGTAGAGCGGATTGCAGTTCACGACGATGCCGCCGATCTGCAGGATCGCGTAGTAGGCGACGACGTAGAACGGCGTGTTGGGGAGGAGCAGGGCGACGCGGGTGCCCTTTTTGACCCCGAGCTCGTTCTGGAGGGCGCCCGAGAAGGCATTGATCTGCTTGGCTAATTCGCCGTATTTCGTCTTCTTGCCGAGGAAATCGAGCGCGTCGGCGTTGGGTGTGCGGGCGCAGGTGGCGAGGACGCGCTGGAAGACGGGCGCCGTATCGATCGGCGTGTCCCAGGCGATGCCTTCGGGGTAATGGTCAACCCATGGGCGCACCGCGCCCTCCGCAGCTGTGGCCATAGTCTCCTCCTCAGGGCCGTTCGGCCTCATAATCGCAAGTATCCCATCCATTGACGTTAACGTCAAAGGGAGGACGCGAGGAATTGATGGGTGGGGGATGGATGGAGACGGTAAGGCAGGAGTGCTGACGTATTCATGCGGGGTGGATGAACGGGTCATTGATGGCGGATGAATGGGGGTTTGGGGTGGTGCCCCAAAAGTCGGTTTGAGCACTTGGCCCACCCCCACCCACCCGCTACGCGGGTCCCCCCTCCCCGCAAGGGGGAGGGAGAGACGACTGATGGTTCCCTGGCACCCCACCACCGCAACTCGACGTTAACGTCGTTCGGTTGACGCTTACGTCAACTAACCCTATCTTGTCGCCAAGGGTGCACGCTTGTGCGTAGACTCCGGAAGTGGAGTCGGGCCGGGCGCGTGCGGGCGGTGGTCGAAGCCAAGCCAGCACATGCGCATCCCCGGCGGACTGGTCGAGGAGGACGGTGATGGTCTGGTTGCTCTTGATCCTCACGCTTGTTGCGGTGGCGGTGCTGGCCATGCGGCGGGCGCCGCTCTGGCAGTGGGCGACCGCCGTGCTGGTCATTGGCGCGCTGAGCCGCATCTCGACCGACAATGGCCTGTGGCTGATGATCGATACACTGGGCTGGGTCTTCGCCCTGCTGCCGGCAGTCGTCCTTGGCCTCCTCGCCATCAAGCCGATCCGCAAACTTGTCCTCACCGCGCCGGCCTATGGTATGGTCAAGCGTATCCTGCCACGGGTGTCGCGCACCGAGCAGGAGGCGCTCGATGCCGGTACGGTCGGCTGGGACGCCGAGCTGTTCGGCGGGCGACCGGACTGGACCAAGCTGCTTGGGGTGCGGAAGCCCACGCTGTCGACCGAGGAACAGGCGTTCCTCGACGGGCCGGTCGAAAAAGTCTGCTCGATGATCGACGACTGGGACACGCGCAACAACCGGGCCGACATGCCGCCGGCGGTGTGGACCTATCTCAAGGAGCACGGCTTCCTCGGCATGCTGATCGGCCGCGAGCATGGCGGGCTCGGGTTCTCGGCACAGGCGCAGAGCCAGGTGGTAAGCAAGATTGCGTCGCGCTCGATCGCGGCCGGCATCACGGTGATGGTGCCGAACTCGCTGGGGCCGGGCGAACTGCTGGAGAAGTACGGCACGGCGGAGCAGAAGGCGAAATATCTGAGCCGGCTCGCCAAGGGGCAGGAAGTGCCGTGCTTTGCGCTGACCGGCCCGCATGCGGGCTCGGATGCGGCGGGCATGCGCGATGTCGGCGTCGTCTGCTACGACATGTATGAGGGCAAGAAAACGCTGGGCGTGAAGCTCAGCTGGGATAAGCGCTACATCACGCTGGCGCCGGTGGCGACGCTGCTTGGCTTGGCCTTCCACCTGCATGACCCCGAGCACCTGATCGGCGAGGTCGACAATGTCGGCATCACGCTGGCGCTGGTGCCGGCCAAGTTCAAGGGCGTCAAGATCGGGCGGCGGCACTATCCGGCACGGTCGGCCTTCATGAACGGGCCGACGCAGGGGCGGAATGTGTTCATCCCGATGGATTTCCTGATCGGCGGGGTCGAATACGCGGGGCAGGGCTGGCGCATGCTGATGGAGTGCCTGGCGACGGGCCGCGCCATCTCGCTGCCGGCGATCGGCACGGTGTCGATAAAGTACGCGCTGCGGGTGACCTCGGCCTATGCGCGCATCCGCCGCCAGTTCGGTATTCCCGTCGGGCTGATGGAGGGCGTCGCCGAGCCGCTGAGCCGGATGGTGCGGTACTCGTATACGTATGAGGCCTCTCGGGCGCTCACGGCATCGATGGTGGACGAGGGACAGCGGCCGTCGGTCCTGTCGGCGCTGCTGAAGTATCGCACCACCGAGGCGATGCGGCAGGCGTTCAACGATGCCATGGACATTCACGGTGGGCGTGCCGTGCAGGACGGGCCGTCGAACTACCTGTTCTCGGGCTACGCGACGACGCCGGTGGCGATCACAGTCGAGGGCGCCAACATCCTGACGCGCACGCTGATCACCTTCGCGCAGGGTGCGCTGCGGGCGCATCCCTATCTCTATGCCGAGATTTCGGCGGCGCAGAACAAGGACCGGAAGGCCGGTATCGAGGCGTTCGATACGGCGTTCTCCGGCCATGTATCGTTCATGCTGCGCAACATGGCGGGCAGTTTCCTTCACGCGATCAGTGGCGGGCGGTTCGCATCGTCGCCGGTCGATCACGAGATGGCGCACTGGTATCGGCAGCTCGCCCGCTACAGCCAGAGCTTTGCGCTGGTGGGCGACTGGACGGTCGCGTTTCTCGGCGGCGACCTGAAGCGCAAGCAGCGGCTTTCAGGCCGGATGGCGGACATTCTCTCGGACCTTTACCTCTTGTCCTCGGTGCTGAAGCGGTACGAGGATGACGGGCGGATCGAGGAGGACAAGCCCGTGGTCGATGCCGTGGCGCGCGATCTGGTCCACTCGATCGAGCAGAGCTTTGCCGCCGTGTTCGCCAACTTCCCCAACGTGGTGCTCAGGAACTTGATGCGGGTTCTGGTGTTTCCGCTGGGGCGGCACGCCAAGCCCGCGTCGGATCGCGCCACCTATCGGCTGGCGCGCTCGGTGATGGCGCCGGGGGCGTTCCGCGACCGGCTGACCAAGGGTGTGTATGTGTCGACCGACCCCAAGGACATTACCGGCGTGCTCGAGGATGCGCTGGGCAAGGTAACGAGCGCGGCCGAGATCGAGACCAAGTTCGTGCGCGCCATCAAGAAGGGCGAGCTCGAGCGGCGGCTGGATCGCGATGCGATCACCGATGCGGTGGACAAGGGCATTCTCACTGAAGCCGAGGCGGCGACGCTGCGGCTCGCCGACCAGGCGACGGACCGGGTGATCAAGGTCGACGACTTCGACCCCGAGGAACTGGGGTCGAAGCAGGTGCGGCGTGAGGCGCCCTCGATCGAACTGGCGGCGGAATAGGAGGCCTACTTGGCAGACGTGCAAATTCCGCCCAGCCGGGTCTGGACATTCAAGACCGATTTCGAAGGCATTGGCTGGCTCACCATCGATGTGCCGGACGCGCCGGTGAATACGCTGAGCCGCGAGACGCTGAGCGAGCTCAGCGGCATCATTGGCGCTGTCGAAGAGCTGGCGCAGCAGGGCGCGCTCAAGGGCGTGGTGCTTTTGTCGGGCAAGGACAGCGGCTTCATCGCAGGCGCCGACATCACCGAATTCGACGACATGAGCGATCCGGGGGTGCTGAAGGCGGCGCTCGATCGGACGCATGCGCTGTTCGACCGGATCGAGAAACTGGCTGTGCCGTTCGTCGTCGGCATCCATGGCTTCTGCCTGGGCGGCGGGCTCGAGCTGGCGCTGGCAGCGCGCTACCGGGTGGCGGTGAATGACGACAAGACGCGGCTCGGCTTTCCCGAGGTCAATCTCGGCATCTTTCCGGGCTTTGGCGGCTCCGGTCGCTCTATCCGGCAGGCAGGGCCGGTCGATGCGATGTCGATCATGCTGCAGGGCAAGATTTTGCGCGCCAGCCAGGCCAAGGGCATGGGGTTGGTGGACAAGCTCGTGCGGCATCGCGACAACCTGCGCTGGGAATGCCGCAAGGCGGTGCTGCAGAACCGGCATAGCGAGCCGGCGGGGTTGCTGAAGCGCGCAATGGGCTTGGGGCCGCTGCGTGGCTACGTCGCCGACAAGATGCGCAATGAGGCGAAGAAGAAGGCGCGGCCGGAGCATTTCCCGGCACCCTATTCGCTGATCGAACTGTTCGAGCAGCACGGCAATGACTGGCGGGCGATGAAGGAAGGCGAGATCGAGCGCTTCGTGCCGCTGCTCAATTCCGACACGTCGCGCAACTTGCGGCGGGTGTTCTTTCTCTCCGAGGGGCTGAAGAAGCTCGGCGTGCGCGGCAAGGAAAAGCCGGTGTTCCGGCGCGTGCATGTGATCGGCGCGGGCGTCATGGGTGGCGATATCGCCGCGTGGTGCGCGCTGCGCGGCATGGGCGTTACGCTGCAGGACCTCGACATGGAGCGGATCAAACCGGCGCTCGATCGGGCCAAGGCGCTGTTCAAGAAGCGGCTGCGCGGCAAGACCGAGATCGACAACGCCATCGCGCGGCTCGAGGCCGACGTCACGGGCAAGGGGCTGGCGCGGGCCGATGTGGTGATCGAGGCGGTGGTCGAGAACCTCGACATCAAGCGCAAGATCTTTGCCGACGCCGAGCTGAAGACGCGGCCGGGGGCGATCCTTGCCACCAATACCTCCTCGATCGAACTCGAGCGTATCGCCGAGGGGCTGACGGCGCCGGGGCGGCTGATCGGGTTGCACTTCTTCAACCCGGTGGCGCAGCTGCCGCTGGTCGAGGTCATCCGTTCGCGCTTCAACGCCGATGCTGATGTGGCGCGGGGGGCGAGCTTTGCGCTCGCCATCGGCAAGTCGCCGGTGGTGGTGAAGTCGGCGCCGGGCTTCCTCGTGAACCGCGTGCTGATGCCCTACATGCTCGGTGCCGTGCAGCGGGTCGAGGCGGGCGCCAACAAGGAACAGATCGACGCCGCCGCGGTGGCGTTCGGCATGCCGATGGGGCCGATCGAACTGATGGATACGGTGGGGCTCGATGTCGGGAAGTCCGTGGCCGAGGAGCTGGGTAATCCGGTCGCCGAGGCCAGCCAGTTCGCGAAACTGATCGCCGCCAAGCGCCTGGGACGGAAGACCGGGCAGGGGTTCTACACCTGGGCCGATGGCAAGGCGGTGAAGGGCGAGGTGCCGCCGCATCCCGACCTTGCGGGACTCGGCCGCGAGCTGGTGCAGCCGCTGGTCAATGCGACCGCCGTCGCGGTGGCCGAGGGCGTCGTCGCGTCGGACGATCTCGCCGATATCGGCGTCATTTACGGGACGGGCTTTGCGCCCTTCCTCGGAGGGCCGATGCAGGCCCGCAAGGACGGGAGAGCCTGATGGCGGAAACACGCAAAGTCGCCATTGTCGGCTCGGCCCGCATTCCTTTCGCCCGTGCGTACACCGGATATGCCGACCAGGGGAACCTCACCATGCTCGGCGCCGCGATCGGCGGGCTGGTGGAGAAGTACAATCTTGGCGGCGAGGCGATCGGCGAAGTGATGGCCGGCGCCGTGCTGAGCCACAGCCGCGATTTCAACCTGGCGCGCGAGGCGAGCCTAGATGCCGGGCTGTCGCCGAGGACGCCGGGGACGAATATCCAGATTGCGTGCGGGACTTCCCTGCAGGCGGCGCTGACGCTGGGGGCGAAGATCGCCGTCGGCGAGATCGACAGCGCCATCGCGGCGGGCACCGATACGGTGTCGGACAGCCCGGTGGTGTTCGGCAGCAAGTTCCAGCATCGCGCCATCGAGTTGAGCCGCGCGCGGACGACGGGCGAGAAGTTCAAGGTGTTCAAGGGCTTCAGTTTTGGCGAGCTGGCGCCGGTAGCGCCGTCGACGCAGGAGCAGCGCACCGGGCTCTCGATGGGCGAGCATTGCGAGCTCATGGCGCGCGAATGGGGCATCACGCGCGAAGCGCAGGACGAGTTGGCGCTGCGCAGCCACCAGAACGCGGCGCGCGCCTATGACGAGGGTTTTCACGACGACCTGATCGTGCCGTTCAATGGGGTGCTGAAGGACAATAATGTCCGTGCCGACACGAGCCTTGAGAAGATGGCGACGATGAAGCCGGCCTTCGACAAGTCGTCCGGGCTGGGCACGTTGACGGCGGCCAACTCGACGCCGCTTACCGATGGGGCGGCGGCAGTGCTGCTGGCGTCGGAGGAGTGGGCGAAGGCGCGGGGCCTGCCGGTACTGGCCTACCTGACGCTGGGGCAGGTCGCGGCCAACGATTTCGCGCATGGCGAGGGGCTGTTGATGGCGCCGACGATTGCCGTGAGCGAGATGCTGCGCCGGTCGAACCTCACGTTCGACGATATCGACCTGTTCGAGATCCACGAGGCCTTCGCGGCGCAGGTGCTGTGTACGCTGAAGGCGTGGGAGAGCCCGGAGTACAACCGCGACGTGCTCGGCCGCGAGACGCCGCTCGGCGCCATCGATCCGACCAAGATCAACCAGAAGGGCTCGAGCCTTGCCTATGGCCACCCCTTTGCGGCGACCGGCGCGCGCATTCTCGGGCTTACGGCCAAGCTTCTCCATACGACGGAAAAGCAGCGCGCGCTGATCTCGGTATGTACGGCCGGGGGGATGGGCGTCACTGCGCTAGTGGAGCGCGCGGCATGACAGGCAGACCAACTACATTCTTGTCTATCGTGTTCTGACTGATCGCATCCGCGTCGTTGCTGTGATCCACGCGCGCCAGCAATATCCCTGATTTTGCATGGACTTTTGGCTATTCGTGTAAACCTTGACGCTTACGTCAAGGCTACCCTTGTGTCATATGGCCCGATGCCCTAGGGTCCGTACCCATTCCGGCGGTTTCGACCAGTCGGACATAAATTGAGGCACGACTTTCCAAGCATCGTGCCCGTCAGGAAACGTCTTCATGGAGATGGGACAAGAATGAAAATAACACGGGTCCTCAAGACTGCCGTGACCGCTGGCGTAGCGGCTGCGCTGATGTCGAGCACCGCGTTCGCGGTCACGCTCAACCTGCATAATGGCGGCGATCCGCGTACCCTCGATCCCGTCAAGCAGTCGGGCAACTGGGAAGACCGCCCGATCTCCGACTGTATCGAAGGCCTGATGACCATCGATGCGAACGGCGACCCGATCAACGGGCAGGCCGCGTCCTACGAAATCTCCGAGGATGGCCTCACCTACACCTTCACGCTGCGCGACGATGCCAAGTGGTCGGACGGCACCGCCGTGACCGCCACCGATTTCGTCACCGGCCTCGAGCGCCTGCTGAACCCGGCTACGGCTGCCGAATATGCCTATCTCGCGGGCTTCATCACCGGCGCCACCGACTACAACAGCGGCACCTCGACCGATTTCGCGACTGTCGGCATCAAGGCGCCGGACGACAAGACCGTCGTCTACACGCTCGCCGCGCCGACGCCGTATTTCCTCGGCGCGCTGACGCACCCGAGCCTCTACCCGGCTCCGACCGCCGATGTCACCGCCAATGGCGAGGACTGGAGCAGCGTCGCCAACATCCTCTGCAACGGTCCGTTCCAGGTGAAGGAATGGGTGCCGGGCTCGTACATCCGCTCGGAAAAGAGCGCGACCTACTACGATGCGGCCAACGTCAAGATCGACGAGGTGTTCTACCACATCCTCGAGGACAACTCGGCCGCGCTGAACCGTTACCGCGCCGGCGAATTCGACATGCTGTCGGACTTCCCGACCGACCAGTACCAGCTGCTGCAGGACCAGTACCCGGGTGAGGCGCATGTCGCCCCGATCCTGGCGGTCTACTACTACGTGATGAACCAGACCGTCGCTCCGCTCGATGATCCGGAAGTTCGCCAGGCGCTGTCGATGGCCATCCATCGCGACGTGATCGGCGCCGAGATCCTGGGTACGGGCGACCTGCCGGCTTACTCGTGGGTCCCGCCGGGCACCGCCAACTACGATGGCGCGGTCTATACCAACGACTGGCAGGCGCTCCCGTATGAGGAGAAGGTCGCCAAGGCCGCCGAGATCATGGCTGCCAAGGGCTACACCCCGGCCACGCCGCTCGAACTGCAGCTGCGCTACAACACCAACGACAACCACCGCCGTATCGCCGTCGCGATCGCTGCGATGTGGGAGCCGATCGGTGTGAAGATCAACCTGTTCGACGCCGAGACCGGTGTGCACTACGACGCACTCCAGGCTGGTGACTTCCAGATCGGTCGCGCCGGCTGGATCATGGACTACAACGATCCGAGCAACATGCTGGATCTGTTGAAGTCCGGCACGCCGCAGCCCGATGGCACCATCAACTGGGGCAACAACTACGGCCGCTGGTCGAACGCCGAGTTCGACGGGCTGATGGCCCAGGCCGCCACCGAGCTCGACCTCGCCAAGCGCGCCGCGCTGATGCAGCAGGCCGAAAAGATCGCGATGGACGACTTCGCCGCCATCCCGATCTACGACTACGTCTCCAAGTGGGTGGTCTCGCCCAAGATCAGCGGCTTTGTGGACAATGCCGTCGACCGTCACCTGGTCCGCTACCTGTCCAAGTCGGAGTAAGATCGTCAGCGGGTCGCGGCTTCATCGCCGCGACCCGTCCCTCGCGGGGTTGAAGCCCGTGAGCCGGCGATCCATCAAGAATGATCAATTACGTCCTGAAACGCATCTTCTCGATGCTGCCGGTGGCCTTCATTGCGGTCACCGCCTGCTTCTTCATCATGCGCCTGGCTCCCGGCGGCCCGTTCGACCGTGAACGCGCCCTGCCGCCCGAGATCAAGGCGAACCTGCTTGCCGCCTACAATCTCGACCAGCCGCTGCCGGTCCAGTATGCGCTGTATCTCTGGCGCCTGGTGCAGGGCGATCTCGGCCCGTCCATGGTCATCAAGACCTACACGGTGAGCGAGCTGCTGGGCCTCGGCCTGCCGTTCACGCTGACGCTGGGCTTTACCGCCTTCATCATCGCCACGACGCTCGGCATCCTCGCCGGCATCATTGCGGCGCTCTACCAGAACAAGTGGCCGGATTACGTGCTGGTGCTGTTCGTGATGTTCGGCGTGATCGTTCCGAATTTCCTCACCGCGCATATCCTGCAGCTGGTGTTCGGCGTCTATCTCGACTGGCTGCCGGCCGGTGGCTTCTTCCCTGGCTCGATTCCGCACCTGGTGATGCCGGTGACGGTGCTGATGCTGGCGCACCTGGCGCGTGTTTCGCGCCTCATGCGCGGCTCGATGATCGAAGTGCTGGGCACGAACTATATCCGGACCGCGAAGGCCAAGGGCATCGGCGCCCGGCTGGTGCTGGCGCGCCATGCCATCAAGCCGGCGCTGCTGCCGGTCGTGTCCTATCTCGGCCCCGGGCTCTCGTACCTGCTTACCGGCTCGCTGATCGTCGAGCAGGTGTTCGGTCTTCCCGGCATCGGCAAGTACTTCATCTCGGCGGCGCTCAACCGCGACTACGGCCTCGTGCTGGGTACGGTCATTCTCTACATGTTCATCATCC
>JAESFU010000335.1_pt1 | contig 34557 bp, 30 predicted proteins | sample 9269461 | NCBI WGS metagenome assembly JAESFU01 (sample SAMN14502556, study PRJNA617107) | algae metagenome | isolation source: Stenomitos rutilans HA7619-LM2 and co-occurring heterotrophs from cave walls | place: USA: Waikapalae cave, Hawaii | collected 2009-07-28
AAGTCAAGGCTAAACAAATCGGCCAAACCATTTATCAAGTACGAACGGCATTGTTCGCTGACTACCTCCGACACGAGTTAGCCAACCCAAGAATTCAGGCAATCACACTCTAAGCGAAAGTCCTAAAGTAACTACTGCTTCCTATTAACCTGATATGTCGTTGCGTCGTCTTTTTTCCAGCGTTGCGTAACGCTGGACAGCTCAGCGATCCGAATGAGTTGAATTGCATTATTATGAGAGTTCACCGTCTGCAACAATGCATTATTTCCTAAATCCAAGATGGTCAGGTTGTTGGTGGAACAATATAGATACGTTAAGAGTGAATTTCGACTTACGTCAAGACCAGTTATTCTATTATTCGCGCAGTTCAGATAGGATAGGAATATATTTCTGGTGATGTTCAACCTCTGTAGCTGATTATGGTAGCACAGTAGACTTGTCAGCGATGGACTATGGCTGACATCTAATGTCGTCAGTCTGTTGTAATAGCATTCCAAATACATCAGCGTTGTATTACGACTAACATTCAGATGGGCCAGGCTATTGTTTTTGCAGTACAATTCGGTCAAAGCGGTATTGTTGCTCATGTCTAATGCTGTTAGCTTGTTATAGGAGCAATCCAGCCTATTGAGGGACGCGTTCTGGCTAACATCTAAGTCTGTCAGATTATTAAGCGAACAATCAAGGTCGGTTAGGTTCTTAAATACGTTAAGCCCCTGCAAACTGCTAATTGATTTCTGAGACACATCGAGTTTCGTTACCTTCCGCGCGTTCGCTATCAACAGCCTGCCGTCCTGCACATCGTCGATGGTAAGCGAAATGAGGGCTTTCTCAAAATTTATATCCGGTATCTGCACGTAGGTAACACTATAGCTAACAGGGCGAGACTGAACATTATTCACATAAACGATAGCTAACAGTAGAGATAACCAATAAAACCGCATAGAGATAAAGGATGACTTAGGTAAGCAGATACACGAAAAGTTGAGTGCTATGATGGTTAACCAACAGGATATGCGTTGGACGAATGGCCTACTAAAAAGTGACCTTATCGTTAGCAGAGTGTAGTTTTTTCTCTGTTTCAGTCTATTTGTATTATAATGGCGCAAGGCTTCAGCCTTGTGCCGCTATCAGTCGTCCGGGCCGGTATTATATCGGCCAGAGGCCTCTTAATAGTAGGCACAAGGCTGGAGCCTTGCGCCATTGGCAACTGATGAACTAATCCAGGGTTGGGCTTGTCTTTTTGATGTATGGCAAAAAGAGATATTCCTCACGCTACACCAACCGAAACAAAAGAACAGGTAAGCTGGCGCGAACGCTTTGCCGCTCTGGGAAATCTGCCCGCATTTTTTCGCTTAGTCTGGACTGTTTCGCCCGGGTTATTTCTGGGAAATGCTGCCCTGCGACTTGTTCGGGCGGCTATTCCGGCCGCTACGCTTTATATTGGTAAGCTTATTATCGATCAGGTCGTTGCGCTTTCCAAATACAATCATCAGGAGGATACCCGTTACCTGTGGTGGTTGGTTGGTGCCGAATTCGGCTTAGCGATTCTATCGACTGCCTTAGCTCGGGCGGTGTCGCTGATGGATGGTTTATTGGGCGATTTGTTCGCCAACCAAACATCCGTTCGACTCATGGAACACGCGGCTACGCTCGACCTTGAGCAGTTTGAAGATGCCACCTTCTACGATAAACTCGAACGCGCTCGTCGGCAAACGACGGGCCGAACCGTGTTGCTGTCGGGCGTGTTTGGGCAGGTGCAGGAACTAATTTCGGTCGGCTTTCTGGCGGCTGGTCTGGCGGTTTATAATCCCTGGTTATTATTACTGATTTTAGTGGCTGTAACGCCTTCGTTCATCGGCGACAATTATTTCAACCAGCGCAGTTATTCGCTTTCCCGCTCCTGGACACCCGAACGGCGCGAACTTGATTATCTGCGTTACATCGGTGCAAGCGACGAAACGGCCAAAGAGGTCAAGATTTTCGGCCTGTCGGGCTTCCTCATTGATCGCTTTCGGTCGTTGTCCTGGGAGTATTATCTGAAAAACAGAGCATTAGCTATCAGCCGGGCGGGGTGGGGAACCCTGCTCACGGCGCTCGGCACGGCGGGGTATTACGGCGCTTATGTCTGGATTGTGCTTCGGGCCGTTAATGGGCAAATCTCCCTCGGCGACCTGACATTTCTGGCTGGGTCGTTTCGGCAAGTACGAGGTTCGCTGGAAGGTATTCTGCTCCAATTCAGTAGTCTGACGCAGGAGGCTATTTATTTGCAGGACCTCTTCGATTTTTTTGCCATTAAACCCCTAATTCATTCGCCAAAAACAACCCGTCCGTTTCCCAATCCAATCCGCGAAGGTTTTGTGTTTGAGAACGTCGGTTTTAAATATACCAACTCCGACCGCTGGGCTTTACGCAATCTCTCCTTCACGCTGCATGCGGGCGAAAAACTGGCTCTCGTTGGAGAGAATGGCGCGGGTAAGACAACGCTGGTTAAACTCCTGGCCCGCTTGTATGACCCTGCCGAGGGTCGAATTTTACTTGATGGCTACGACCTGCGCGAGTATGATCTGATGGAACTACGGCGCAACATTGGCGTTATTTTTCAGGATTATACCCGGTTTAAAATGTCGGCGGGCGTGAACATTGCCGTGGGCGATATTGATGAACGCACGAACCAGCCGCGCATCGAAGAATCTGCCCAGCGGAGCCTTGCCGATACGGTGATTGCCAAACTCGCCGGGGGCTACGACCAGCAATTGGGCCGGTCATTCGGCAAAGGGGTCGAGCTGTCGGGGGGGGAGTGGCAGAAAGTCGCGCTGGGGCGGGCCTATATGCGCGATGCTCAACTGATTATCTTAGACGAACCGACTGCCGCCCTCGATGCCCGCGCCGAATATGAAGTCTTCCAGCGTTTTGCCAAACTAACAGAGGGTAAATCGTCGGTCATCATTTCGCACCGATTCAGCACCGTCCGCATGGCCGACCGGATTCTGGTACTGGAAAACGGCACCCTGCTCGAAATTGGCAGCCATTACGAACTGTTAGAGAAAGACGGGCGCTACGCCGAACTCTTTGGCTTACAGGCGCGGGGGTATCAGTAATTGCAGATGGCGCAAGGCTCCAGCCTTGTGCCAGTATCAAACGGCCTCTGGCCGACACAAATCCGATTTTTTCATATATTGGCCGGAGGCCATCTAATAGCGGCACAAGGCTGGAGCCTTGCGCCATCGAATTCATATGTCTGAGAAATACAAGTTTTACAAAGGCGGATTGTTCTTCATTACACTAACGATTGTTGGCTGGATTGACATCTTTACCCGAAAAGAATACTGCGACGAAATCATCACCAATCTGAATGTATGTATTGCCCGGAAAGGTCTTCGGGTATATGCATTCTGCATCATGCCGAGCCATATCCATATGGTGTGCGATGCTGAGTCAGGGGAGATTAGCCCCATTATGCGCGATTTCAAGAGTTACACAGCCAAACAGTTATTGCGACTGATTCAGGAGCATCCTCAGGAAAGTCGCCGGGAGTGGTTGTTGTACTTATTTCGATATTTTGCCAATCGGCATGTAGCTAACTCAGAATTTCAGGTATGGCAACATGGGAACCATCCGATTAGCTTAGAATCCAATCGATGGATTGACCAGAAAATAGAATATATTCACCAAAATCCGGTTAAAGCCGGTCTTGTGAATGAAGCCCAGAATTATATTTACAGTAGCGCTAACCCAGATACGGCTTTGAACTTATCTGTTTATTGATGGCGCAAGGCTCCAGCCTTGTGCCGCTATTGACTGGCCTCCGGGCCGGTTTACAGTCAGTTTCTGGCCAGAGGCCGGATAATAATGGGCACAAGGCTGGAGCCTTGCGCCATCCGTTTCCTAAACCAAATCCTTATCATGAAAATTACCTTTATTCTTCTGGCTTCCTGTGCCCTGCTGACCAATGCGCTGGCGCAAACGTCTGTCGTGCCCTCGTCCGATGTGCAAATCAAAACGGCGGTGCTGGCGGCTCCGGCTGATAAGCGCGAAGGCGCTACCGTGTATGGCTATTCTGCAAAGAATGAATTTGTTGTGCTTCGGAAGGGAACCAACGAATTTGTTTGCTTAGCCGATGACCCTGCCCAGAAAGGACTAAATGTATCCTGCTACCATAAGGATTTGGATGCGTTCATGGAACGCGGGCGAATTCTGAAAAAAGAAGGCAAAAAGCCTGCCGAGATTCTGGCGATGCGTGAACAGGAAACAAAAGATAAAAAGCTGATGATGCCTACACATCCATCAACATTGTTTTCCTACACCGCTAAAGATGAGGATTATACACCGGCTACCGGCGAGGTGAAAAACGGCTACCTGCGCTATGTGGTTTACATTCCGTATGCTACTGCCGAAAGCACCGGTCTACCGCTGAAACCCGAAGCGCCCGGCATGCCCTGGATTATGGACCCTGGCACCCACCGCGCCCACATCATGATTAACCCGCCCGTTTCGACAACGGCAGCGCATCAGCATTAGAATCTTAGGTAATAAGTAAACAGGTGGAGTAGCTCCCGTACTACTCCACCTGTTTACTTACTCCATTATTCTACTATTTACGCCTGTTTTGGTTCCGGCCCCCGGAAGACGTCTTTTTTGCTGACAGCCGCCAGCTTTATGGGCTTGCCTTCCCGCGCCGACTGGTAAATGGCTTCCATAATCTTTTGATCCTGAAGGCCTTCTTCACCGGGCGTGAACGGTACTTTGTCTTCCAGAATGCACTCGGAGAAGTGGTCCATTTCGGTAGCGAATTGGTCTTTGTCGGCTATTTTGTGCTGGATGATCTGGTTCTCTTTGCCCTGTGCCTGGCTTGTTTCCAATTGCAGTCCTTCGTAGGGGAAAGCCGGGTCCATTTTGATCCAGCCTGTGTCGGCCAGCACTTTATAATTCTTATCATCGTGATGGCCGTAGCTGGTGGCGCAACTGGTTTGCACCCCACTCGGAAACTTCATAAGCCAGTTGACCTGCTCTTCCACTTCCCTAAAACGCGGGTCGTCGGGTGTGCTATGTACGTACCCAACCACTTCGGTAGGTTCTTCGCCCAGCAGATACCGGATGGTATTCAGGCAATACAACCCCACATCTGGCAGAGAACCTCCTCCGGCCAGAGCTTTATCGAACCGCCAGTGCTTCGGGTTATCGGAGTTTTGGCCGTTATTAGCCATGATGTTTTTCACTTTGCCAAACTGTTCTTTCTGAATCATCTCGCGCACCATTTTGTGATGAGGCTCATACTGAATCCGGTACGCAATCATAAGTTTACGGTCGGCCTTTTTGCAGGCATCAATCATAGTCTGGCATTCGGCGGCTGAGTTAGCCATTGGTTTTTCGCAAAGAATGTGCTTACCTGCCTGTGCTCCCCGAACGGTATATTCGGCGTGCATCCCGTTAGGCAACACGATGTAAATAGCCTGTACCTCTTTGTTGTCGCGGAGTTTATCATAATCGGCGTAACTGTAGCAGCTTTCTTTTTTAATGCCATACTGAGCCGCCACTTTCTGTAGTTTTTCGGGGCTACCACTTACCAATGCCACTACTTTCGATTTTTTGCAGGACCCAAACGCAGGTAGTATTTGATTGAGAGTTAGGTGACCTAAGCCTACTAATGCATAACCTACGCGCTGATCTTCAGCTAAAGGTGTGGGCGTATCGCCTTCCTGTTGCTCCGTTGTGGCTTTAATCTGCTCCAGTTCGATCGGTTTGGTGGAGTCGGCGGGTACTTCGGCAGGGGGCGAGGTGGCAGGCAACTTCGGAACAGGGCCGCTGGGCGTGCTGGCTGCGGCTGTTTCTGAGGTGGTTGCCCCGGGCTTTTTCCCGCACGAAACAAGTGTGCTGCCAACGGCCCCTGCCGCCAGACTACGGCCGGTCAGTTGAAGAAAATCCTGACGAGACAGAATGGGCACTGCCGGATTGTCGAGTAAATCATTCACAAAACGATCAATTGCTTTCATAACGTTGCTGGTTTGCAGGGAAACCTGCCAATGCATTAATTTGTTACAAATGCCAATCGACCTCTAATGCGCCCTACACTTGACGAACTTCATCAATCCGACCGTTATCGGTTGCTGGAATCCTTCCCGATTGATGAAATGATGGCCTTTGTTCAGCGCGAACTGAACATTAAGCCAAAGCAACCTGAGAAACCCATTAGCCGGTCGACCCGATTCCTGCGGTTAGGGACTATGATGCTACTGAGTGGTTTGTTTGGCTACGTACTGGCTTACTCGCTACTGAGTGGAGTCGACAAACAAACTATTGCGTCGGGTTTTTGGCAGTTAGGGGCTGGATTTATGGCCTTTTTCCTTATTCTTCCTATCCACGAGTTCATTCACGGGCTGGCTTTTAAACGACTTGGCGCACCCCGCGTTGGCTATGGCTGGGCACCGAAAAGCCTGATGGTCTATGCCTATAGTCAGAACTTTCCGGCAACCATGCGAGAAGTAGCATTTGTAGCGATTATGCCGTTTCTGGTAATTACAACTGCTTTACTGGTAGGTTGGGTTGTCTGGCCATCTTACTCAGTTTTCTGGATTACGCTCCTGCTGGTACATACCGGCGGTTGCCTTGGTGATTTCGCCTTAATCAACTACTGGTACAAAAATCGCCATCGCGTCATCTACACCTACGACGACGTAGAAGGCGAAAAGCGCTCTTACTTCTTCGAGCAGATTTGAAGTGGCTTGGCAGGTTTGTTTGGCAGTGCTAATGCTGGCTGACGAAAAAGTGGCCTGTGAGGACACAGGCCATGGATAATCGGCTCTCAATAGGGGCCTTAATGCGTTGGCCAAATCAAGCAAATCATTTTAATCCTGAAAATCCCGGTTCAGACTACTTAATTGGCGAATAATCAGTCGGTTTCATGTATACCGACTCAACTTTGGTAGTGAGCGGGCCGTTCTTTTCTGACTCTTCTTTCGCCTTTATCCAGTTAGGGTCTTTGCGGAACTCATCAAAATGCTGCTTGCCCTCCACTTCGCTGGGATGCGCCAGAATGTACACTAATTTCGGTTGGCTTCCGTCTTTCTCTTCCGTAATCCAGTAGCCAATATGTGTCATGCCATGCTGACTGAATAACTTGATGGTGTGGTCGCGGAAGCGGGTCAGCAGGTTTTCTAACTTGCCGGGCGTAGCCGTGTATGTCCGTAGCTCGAACGTTCGTTCCGGCGATTTCTGCCCTACCTTGATTTTAGGCGATATGTCGGATTCAGTCATAAAAATCTGCCCCACATGATCGACCAATTTGCCATTGGCTTCGGTTTTGGCTACTACGGCTTTCCACTCAGGATCGCTGCTGAAGGCTTTCCAGGAGGCATCGCGGGCTTCGCGATTCGGATAGGCCAGAATATAAATCAACTCTTTGCGGGCGGTATCCGTCGGTGTCCAGTAGCCGATGTTTTCCATGCCGTGTTTCTCGAAAATCTTTGTCGTGTATTGCCGGAAGCGGTCTACTATTTCGGCATATTTACCGGGCGTTGGATAGTAAATTCTGACTTCATACAGTTTAGAGCCGGGAGCTGGCTTAAATTGACCGGGATTGGGCTTTGGCGTAGAAAAAGCCATTGTGCTGAAGAGCACACCATAAAAAAACAGTGAATATAACTTAATGATTGCCATGTTAATAGATAGGAGATACGAACACATATTGAAAGGAAGCAGGAGTATTTTTCTAACCTGATTATAGTTGTACTTAGCGATATAACAGACTCGCCAGTAAAAATTTGTATTACCTTTTTCTAAATGATAATTTGGGTATCAGGGCACATATGCAATTTTTTTCTTAAAAAGTAGCTGTGAATCCCTATTTTTGTTGGTCATCCACCGTTTTATCCCAATTTTATACGTTATGCTAAGCCGCGTTGCCAATTCTGTTTATTGGATGCATCGTTACATCGAGCGGGCCGAAAATTACGCCCGTTTCATGAGTGTTAACTTCAATCTGGCTCTCGATTTACCCCCCAATGTTGACCAGCAATGGGAGCCACTGCTCATTGCCACGGCTGATAATGACCTGTTTAGTAAGTACTACAAGCACCCAACACGGGAGAATGTCATTCAGTTTATGACATTCGATAAGCGGAATCCCAATTCCATCGTATCGTGTTTGAGCAATGCCCGTGAGAACGCCCGTACTATTCGGGAAGTGATTTCAAAAGAGATGTGGGAACACCTGAACCAGTTTTACCTGATGGTACGCGACACATCGCCCAAACAGCAGTGGGAAGAAAGCCAGACGCAGCATTTTTTCACCGAAATACGGAACAGTACGCAGCTCTTCTACGGGATTATCGACGCGACGATTACCCGTAATGAAGCCTGGCATTTTGGACGTCTGGGTCGTTTTCTGGAGCGGGCTGATAAAACCTCGCGCTTTCTGGATGTAAAATATTTCACGCTCCTGCCCGAAGTAGAGGCCGTCGGGTCTACTATCGACTTAATGATCTGGTCGGCGGTATTGAAGTCTGTTAGTGCGTATAACATGCATCGCCAGCAGTATCGGTCGCTGACCCCGTCGAGCATTGTGGAGTTCCTAATTTTAGACCGGATGTTTCCGCGTGCGGTAGGGCACTGTATTCGGCAGGCCGAACTCTCGCTCTATGAAATTTCGGGCAACAACATCGCCAACGGCTTTGGTAATTCGGCAGAACGGGCCATGTCTAAGCTCCGTACCGAAATTGAGTTTACGGAAACCTCCGACATTTTTAAAGCGGGCCTGCACCAGTATCTCGATAACTTCCAAACGCGCACCAATGCCATTGGTACCGCCATTTTTGAGACGTATTTTGACTTGAAACCGGTGGAGGTATAGTATTGAATGAGCGAATGATAGAATGAATGAATAAAGTCGACGGACAGTATTCACTCATTCTATCATTCGCTCATTCAACACTAATAAAAGACTGGAAATGTCAGGGCCAGATACCCCATGCCCACCCGGTTGCGGAAGCGGTCGTTGTCGGCAACAATGTCGCGGTTGGAAACGATTGTTTCGGTGGTAAGCCACTGATAGCCAAGCTTGACGCCAATACGCTGACTGATACGAACACGGGCATACACTTCGGTAGAGAGTGTTCCCATGTCGTTATCGCCAAGCAGCCGCAGGTTGAACGCGCTTGGGCGGGAGGACTGGAAAGTGTTTACGCCCTGAAAATAAGCCGTAGTTGAATCAGCTCCTGAAACGGAATAGAGTCTAAATTGCCCCTTCGAGGATTGATAGCGGCCTGTGCGCGACTTACCAAAGGTAAACCCTATCAGATCGGCGCTGGCTCCAATTTCGACTGGTCCTAAATTAAGCTGGGCCCGAATGCCGACATTCAGCGAGGTCATGGTTACGTAATCATACCGAACGGTGTCAATGTTATTGACAATAAGAGGACCCGAGAGGGCATCAAATCCGGTTTTACCACGTGTGAGCCGGGCAGGTGCGGTGTAATAGTTCAGATTGTCGCCATAAAAAGCGCCCAGCCGGGCTGTCCAGCCGAGTGACAGAATTTTGCGCTCTCCAATGTTAATTAACTGATAATAAGCAATCGACGGATTGTAATTATGTTGAGCGTAAGCCATACCCACATCATACCCACTGCTAAGGCGAGCCGATACCGGCGACTGGGCAAAGCTGTGAAGTGAACATAGGGTAAACAGGGCAAAAAGTATTTGCTTCATTAACTAATCAGGCTGTTCGAGCGGGCAAAGATATATGTCTGAACCGGGATTTGTATGATTGAACTGACCAACTATGATTTTGCTTTCGTTGAAAGCCAATAATGAAAATCATAGTTGGTCAGTTCAATCATACAAATCCCGCCGGGCGGTTCAGACCATTTTCAACACCACCGCGCCCAGAGGAGGCACATTAATCTGGAGTGACTGGGGCCGACCGTGCCACATCTCTTCTTCGCTGGCAATGGGTGCTCCGTTACTAATTCCGCTGCCGTAAAATTCAGTAGCGTCGCTGTTAAATACCTCCCGATAGGAACCCGCCGAGGGAACACCGATGCGGTAATTAGAACGCGGAACGGGCGTCATGTTCAGCACAATCAGCAGCGTATCAGCGGGATTGTTTCCCTTTCGACTATAGGTAATCACGCTATTTTCGCGGTCTGTTGTGTCGATCCACTCAAAGCCATCGGCGGTGAAGTTGCGCTCATACAACGCCGGTTCAGTTTTGTAGAGCGTGTTCAATGCTTTTACGCAGGCCGCCATGCCTTTATGTGGACCAAATTCAAGCAGGTGCCAATCAAGACTGGTATCGAATTTCCACTCGGAGGTCTGACCAAATTCTCCACCCATAAACAGTAGTTTGGTGCCGGAGTGGGTAAACATATAGGAAAACAACAGCCGCAGGTTAGCAAACCGCTGCCATTCATCGCCCGGCATTTTACTGACTAACGAATGTTTGCCATACACCACTTCATCATGCGAAAGAGGCAGCATGAAGTTTTCGGTGAAGGCGTATATCGTGCTGAACGTCAGCTCATCCTGGTGGAATTTTCGGAAGGCCGGGTCGCGCTCGAAATACCGAAGCGTGTCGTTCATCCAGCCCATCATCCATTTCATGCCAAAACCCAACCCGCCCGTGTAGACAGGTCGTGACACACCGGGAAAGGCTGTCGATTCTTCGGCAACGGTCTGCGTATCGGGAAACTCTTTATAAACGGCTTCGTTCAGTTCTTTGAAGAGCGAGATAGCCTCAAGGTTCTCGCGCCCGCCAAACATATTGGGTTCCCACTCGCCTGCATTTCGCGAGTAATCCAAATAAAGCATCGACGCAACCGCATCCACACGCAGCCCGTCGGCGTGGCAGCGGTCGAGCCAGAATAGGGCATTGCTTAATAGAAACGAGCGTACTTCGGGCCGGGAATAGTTGAACACGTAGCTTTTCCAGTCAGGGTGATAACCCTTCCGCATGTCGGGGTGCTCATACAGATGTGAGCCGTCGAACTCATATAAGCCGTGCGCGTCGCCGGGGAAGTGGGAGGGAACCCAGTCGAGCAACACACCAATGCCCGCCTGATGGAGCCGCTCAATGAGCCGCATAAAATCCTGTGGTGTACCAAATCGGCTGCTGGGGGCATAATAGCCCGTAATCTGGTAGCCCCACGACGGTGCATAGGGATACTGCATAACCGGCATGAACTCTACATGCGTAAAGCCCATGTCCTGCACATAGGGAACCAGCGCATCCGCAATTTCTCCATAACTCAACTCGCGCTCTGGATTGCCGGGGTCGCGTCGCCAGGATGATAAATGGACTTCATAAACAGAAATGGGTGCGTTCAGGGCATTTTTGGTATGGCGGTTCGCCATCCAGTCCTGGTCCTGCCATTCGTAATACGTATCGCGAACGATGGACGCTGTTTTAGGGGGTAATTCCCACGAGTGCGCGTATGGATCGCCTTTCTCCAATTCGCGGCCGCTCTCATGAACAATAAAATATTTATAGGTTTCACCCGAGCCGATATGCGGAATGAACACTTCCCAGATACCCGACGAATCCCAACGGACATTCATCGGATGGCTGCCCTTGTTCCAGCCGTTGAAATTCCCAATTACGGCTATATACCGCGCCGAGGGTGCCCATACGGCAAAATAGGTGCCGACAACGCCCTTGTGAGTAACGACGTGCGAGCCAAATTTTTCGTAGAGCCGGTGGTGCTTTCCTGCCCGAAATAGATGAACATCGAAATCGGTGAAACGGGAATAATACCCGTCATCAGCGTGGGCCTGGTGTTCAGGAGCGACTGACTCAACAGCAGGGACCGGTTCTTTTTTGGTTTTTTTTGCGGAAGCGGGTTTAGTCGGGACCGGTTGCTGGGCGTCGGCCGATGGAGTAGGAGCCGGTGAGGCTGCTGTAGTTCGTTTTGCCATAGGTTAAAAGGGTAGAGCGCTCGTTGTAGAACGGAATCAGAGTCGGAAAGTTAGAAAAAAAGTGGGAGGGTCAAAGCGACTATTATTTTTCGTCGATAGGCTGTTGATAGCGCAAGGCTCTGCCTTGTGCTTTTATTAACAGGCCTCCGGCTAACTAAAAACCGGCCAGAGGCCGATGAATAAAAGCACAAGGCAGAGCCTTGCGCTATCGGTCACAGCCACTGCCTGGCTGCTTTTTCCAGCAGGTCATCAAGGGCTTCCTGGTCTAATTTTTCGGGCTTTGTAATCTTTAAGCAGCTCTTGCCGCTCCGAACGGCTTTGAGCCGCTCAGTGTACTGGGCATCGAGGTCTGGAAAGATATAAAGTGGCATCAGATATACCATCAGGTATTTATCCGTCAGCCGAAGTCCGGCAAAATATTTACCTACCAGTCTAAATTCTTCAATGCCGCCTTTGGGTGTGTTACCTGTAGAAGATGCATAAGGTTGACTGGTCATACCATCGATGGCAAGGAACTGTGCCCGTATCGAATCGTGAAGTTGTTGCAGAGTCATCATACAATTTAACGATAGTGGCACAAGGTTCTGCCTTGTGCCATTATTTATCGGCTTCTGGCCAGTCTTTAATTGGCCGGAGGCCTGTTAATAAAAGCACAAGGCAGAGCCTTGCCCTATCGAGTTTGCAGCAAACCTGTTTGGAGCATCGGTACGTCGGGCACAGTGTTACCATCACTTAGTCGTATTTTTTCGATTTCCCGTATCACGTCGATGATGCCTTTGAGCGGAATTTTTACCCACGAAGGCCGATAGCTGATTTCATACCCCAACTCATAGACCGCCTTTTCGAGCAGGTAAATCAGCAGCAGGAAATTGATCTCGCTGTTGTTTTTGAACAGTGGATGCGGAGCGCCGAAAACGTCTAAATATGCATCCAAATAGGTATCCCGAATCAGGTAGAACCAACGGTCCGACACGCGCTGTAAATGGTCGGGGTCAAGTTCTTCGGTTTCGGCAGAATTGAACAGTTTGGCCGAAACGGCGTAATGATACGACCGAATCATCCCGGCTACGTCTTTGAGGGGCGAGTGCTTGATTTTACGTTCGGTGATGGTGCTTTCGGGTTCGCCCTCAAAGTCGATCATCACAAAGTCATTTTCTGTTGCCAGTACCTGACCGAGGTGATAATCGCCGTGAATGCGAATCCGCAGCGAATCGAGCGGGCGGGTTCGGAAGTCGGCAATGAAGGTTTCAATCATTTCCTTTGCTTCCATAAACACCCAGGCCAGCCGCTGCGCCTGTGTGTCGAGTTTGGTGTAATTGTCAATGAGCAGGGCATACCGCCGATCAAGTAAATCCTCGAATCGTTTAATCAAAAATTGCCGGTATTCGTCGGTGAACGGTTCGGGGGCGAAAGCCACATCGGCACCGGGTTTATAAAGCGCACAATGCAGTTCGCCGGTTCGCTTACCCAGCAGTTCGACCTTGTCAAATACGTCTTCCCGAATGGCAAACATGCGTTGGGGCACGCCATACAGAAAATCGTTGAGGTAATCGCCGGTCTGCATCCACGAATCCTTGTCGTTAGGCACCATGCGCTGCACCATGCCCAGCGTTACGTCGGGGCTGTTGATCTGCTGCCAGATGATGCTGCCACCGAACGCCGGAATGTGAGCAAACTCACTTTCGTCGGTCAGAAACGCCACCATATCGACCTCCGGGTTGGTTTCCTGAAAGAGTTTGCGATACAGTTTCAAAAAGTATTTATCCCCGAAGGTCATGGCCGAATTGCTCGAATCGACGGGCAGCACCCGCGAAGGCAGGTTGTCGTCGTCATCTTCGAGCCCTTTGCCCCGATGAAAGGCAAGTTGACCATTCGTTTGCGGCATTGTCTGGCTTTGATAAATAGCCGAGAACAGGGTCGTCCGAAACTGCTCGTCATAAATGGCATCGACTAAGAGTCCTTCTTGTTTACCTAATTTGGCTTCGCCAATGCGTCCTTTTTCCGGTACGGCGTCTATCTGCTCAGAATTGGTCAAAAACGATAGCGGGAGCAGGTAGTTTTCGGGTATGCCATCAGCGTAAGTAGCTTCCAGAATGGTCAGATACGCCACCGCATTAGTAGCCAATGGAAGCGTATGGATGGTTTTAATGGCAAACCCCGTTTGCTGCCGCGCCTTACCGGCAAACCATCGGCAGGTGTTTACATAAGTTGGCAACAGCATTTGGGTCAGTGTAGCCCAGAAATCAGCATCCGAAGCCACACGGGGCCAGGCCGTAGTCGTGCGTATAAGTTGAATAGATATCATAGGTAGAGGGTAAGCGCAAACGTTTTATCAGTTAGTTGCTGATTGTCGAAAAGTCAAAAAATTTCTGGAATATACAACAAAACCCAATTGATAAAGCCGGGTAAGCAGGGATTGATAAATAGCAAAAGCCGCCCTCAACTGAGCTGAGGGCGGCTTTTGCAAGACATTATCTGGGTTACTTAATCGCAATCACCCGGTTGGGAGCAGAAGGCTTATTGGTGGAAACCGTCACGTTTTGCGTGGTAGTGTCAACGCCATTCGTGATTTCAACCTGATAAGTACCATCTTCCAGTTCATTCAGGTTCAGGCGAAGGCGGCAGGTGCGTTCGTTTTTGCCGAGGTGTTCTGAATAGAGCACGACACCATCTGCGTTCTTCAGGCGAATGTCAACGTGGCCCCCAATTTCTTTATCCAGCGCTATATTCAGTTTCCCGGAAACAGTCGAATAAATTCCGGTTTTGTAAGAGGCTGCCATTTTGGGACGACCACCGGGATTTGTTTCGGCGAATGAAGCGACCGATGTAACAATACCCAGCGAGAGGGCTAAAGCGAAAGATTTGATAAGCGTTTTCATCGTAGTATGTTGTTTATGGTTGTTCAAAAGCAGGTCGGGTTTGTACCGATTGGTGAAACAAAGATATAGGCAATGGTTGGTACTGTGCATTGCAAACTACTGGAGCGGTTTATTATATGGATGAGTGGCAGGAAGGCAGGTTGATTGAGGGAATGGTTTGTAGGAATACTGTAGACTAAGTCGGAGATTTGTCTATTAAATTCTCTATCTATGGTCGCTGGAACAACGTCTGCTTCTTATCGCACCCTCTCCATATTCTCCCGTTTCCCAAATCTTATTGCCGCCGAAAGTACCCGGCATGGGGGCGTCAGTCCGGCTCCGTTTGCATCGCTCAATCTGGGTATCAATACGCCCGACGAGCCTGCCAATGTCGATGAGAACCGCCGTCGCTTTTTTTCAGCTATAGGTGCCGAAAATTATCAACTGGCTTCCTCGCATCAGGTTCACGGCACCGATAATTTATACACGACTCAGCCGGGCCGTTTCGATGGCTACGACGCGCTCATGACCAATCAGCCGGGTTTGCTGGTGGGCGTAACCACCGCCGACTGTGTGCCTATTCTAATTTACGACCATAAGCATCGGGCCGTGGCCGCTGTTCATGCAGGCTGGCGCGGAACCGTTGGGGGCATTGTTGAAAAAACGTTGCAGGCCATGCAACAGCAATTTGGTACCTCGGCCGAAGAGTGCTATGCCTATGTTGGCACCTGTATTGACGAATGCTCGTTTGAGGTAGGGCCCGAAGTCGCTGAACAGTTTACGGCGGCTTTTAAACGCAATGATGAACGGACTGGCAAGAGTTACATTGACCTGAAAGCCGCCAATAGGCAGCAACTTGTGCAGTTCGGCCTGCCGGAATCACAAATCCAGATATCCAGTTTTTCAACAGTGCTTAATAATGACGATTATTTCTCCTACCGGACCGAAAAAGGACAGACTGGACGAATGCTTGCCGTAATTGGCGTGGGGATCTAAACAAAATAATAGGGTGGTCGTTATATAGCTGTTTTATCTATTTAAGTTCACTCAACGCTTAACAATCATGGGAATCTTAGTATCAATTCTGGTGGGTGCAGTGGCCGGTTGGTTAGCTGACCTCGTTTTCAAACGGTTTTCGTTTTCATTACTGGCTGAAATCCTGCTCGGCATTGCCGGCGGATTCGTTGGGGGCTGGATCTTTGGCCGCGACGGGGGGATAATTGACCAAATCCTGACTGCCTTTGTTGGTGCCGTTATTATTCTGGGTATTGCCGCCCTGATTAAAGGCCGGAGCAGTACGGTGTAAATCTGAACCGGGATTTTAACAAGATTGAAAAGATTTACAGGATTATGCGTTGACAATAATCTTGTTTAATCTTTTCAATCTTGTTAAAATCTTGGTTCAAACTTTCAATATTTGTCTCGAAATCACTACTTTCTGGATTTCGCTCGTGCCTTCGCCAATGGTGCATAACTTGGCATCCCGGTAAAATTTTTCGACCGGAAAGTCTTTCGTGTAGCCGTATCCCCCAAAAATCTGAACGGCTTCATTCGCTACAGTCACGGCGGTTTCGGAAGCAAATAGCTTAGCCATCGCTGATTCTTTCGTAACTGATTTTCCGGCATCTTTCAACGTAGCGGCCTGATACGTTAGCAATTTAGCCGCTTCAATAGCCGTAGCCATATCGGCCAGTTTAAAACTGACTCCCTGAAAATTTGCAATCGGTTGGCCAAACTGTTCGCGCTCTTTGGCATACGCTAAGGCCGCATCATAGGCACCATAGGCAATCCCCAGACTCAGCGCGGCAATCGAAATGCGCCCCCCATCGAGTACTTTCAGCGATTGAATAAAACCATCGCCTACAGCGCCAAGTCGCTGGCTGTCGGGAATTCGGCAATCCTGAAACAACATCTCGGCGGTTTCCGAGGCTCGCATTCCCAGCTTATCTTCTTTGCGTCCTCCCGAAAAACCGAGTGTGCCCCGCTCGACCACAAAGGCTGTAGCATTGTGAGCGGTATTCGGCTCACCGGTGCGGGCAATCACAACAGCTACGTGGCCGCTTTTACCATGCGTAATAAAATTTTTGGCTCCGTTTAACACCCAGCTATCCCCATCGCGTACCGCCGTTGTTCGCATGTTACCAGCATCAGACCCCGTGTTGGGTTCGGTCAGGCCCCAGGCTCCCAGCCATTCGCCGGTAGCTAAACGGGGCAGGTAGGTTTGTTTCTGCTCTTCACTACCGAATAATAAAATGTGGTTGGTGCAGAGCGAGTTATGCGCGGCCATCGACAAGCCAATGGAGCCATCGACCCGCGATAGTTCAACAATGGCCGTTACATACTCCTGGTATCCCAGTCCGGCTCCACCATAGGCTACGGGCACCAACATACCCATAAGGCCCTGCTCGCCCAACTGCAGGAACAATTCTGTTGGAAAATGCTGAGTTTCATCCCATTGTCGAATGCTGGGCCGAATAAGGCGTTCGCTCAGGTCGTGTACCGATTGGGCTATTAATTCTTGATTTTCTACAATTTCGTTTGTCATAAAAGTGTGTCACCTGTTGCAGTGATTAAGTAGAAATTTAGGGAAATTATAGCAGAACACCAACGCTTTTTGCGTAAACGGTTTTTTACATTTTTTTTGAATTATGGCCATACAATCAGCGTATTCAATTTGCCTGATAATAAATTTTTTTAACAAAATATTTACGATTTACGGAATATAATACCATATTTATCACTGGTATTGGGTTACTGTTGGTATCAATCTTCAGATATAGTAGTTGTTATGGCCGGGCATTTATTTGCTCACAGGATTAGCATACTATTAAAAAACTCCTATTTTTGTGACATCAGGTACTCAAAACGAGTCTATATAATTTATTGTAAAATCTATTTAACCGATACATATGAAATTAGCAGTTGTTGGAACCGGCTATGTAGGCCTTGTTACGGGGACGTGTTTTGCCGAAACAGGCAACCAGGTCACCTGCGTCGATATTGACGAGCGGAAGGTTGAAAAGTTAAATAACGGAATCGTTCCCATTTATGAACCAGGCTTAGAAACCCTGTTTCACCGGAACGTCGAAGAAGGCCGATTGTCCTTTACCACCAACCTCGAAGAAGGCATCAAAGGAGCCGAGGTTATCTTTCTGGCGCTACCCACTCCGCCCGGCGAAGATGGCTCGGCCGATCTGAAATACATTCTGAAAGTGGCCAGCGATCTGGGACCGATTCTGAGCCAGTATGCTGTAATTGTCGATAAGAGCACCGTGCCAGTAGGTACTGCCGAGAAAGTACACGCCCATATTGCCGACAACGCAACCGTGGATTTCGATGTGGTGTCGAACCCGGAGTTTTTGCGGGAAGGTGTTGCTGTAGAAGACTTTATGAAGCCCGACCGGGTCGTTATTGGCACCAAATCTGAGCGGGCCAAGGCGGTCATGAATAAGTTGTATGCGCCGTTGGTGCGGCAGGGCAACCCCGTTATCTTCATGGATGAGCGTTCGGCGGAAATGACCAAGTATGCAGCCAATGCCTTCTTAGCCACCAAGATTACGTTCATGAACGAGATCGCCAACCTGTGTGAGCGGGCCGGTGCCAACGTAGACGACATTCGGCGCGGAATTGGTACCGACAGCCGCATTGGTAAACGGTTCCTGTTTGCCGGTATTGGCTACGGCGGAAGCTGCTTCCCGAAAGATGTGCAGGCATTAGCCAAGACAGCCAAGGATTACGATTACGATTTCAAAGTGCTGAAGTCGGTGATGGACGTAAACTACCAGCAAAAAACCAAGCTGATGCCGTTGGTTTTGAACCACTTTGGTGGCGATCTGAAAGGCAAAACCATTGCGGTTTGGGGACTGGCCTTCAAACCCTATACCGACGATATCCGCGAAGCGCCCGCCTTAGACAACATCAAAGCGTTGCTCGATGCGGGGGCCAAAGTAACGGTCTATGACCCCGAAGCGATGGATAACGTGCGGAACTTAATTGGCAATGCAGTTACCTATGCCCATACGGCGTATGCCGCCTTAGACGATGCCGACGCCCTGATGATTATTACCGAATGGCCGCTGTTCCGTACCCCCGATTTCGACAAGATGAGCCTGTTGTTGAAAAACAAAGTCATTTTTGATGGCCGTAACGTGTACGAACTCGATCAGATACGCGAACAGAACTATACCTATTATTCGGTAGGCCGCGAAGCGGTTCTGGCGCCGGTTGAACAGAAAGTATAAATTTTGTTTAACCGCACCGGCGGCCCGGCGCAAAGACGCAAGGGTTGCGCTAAGGTCGCTAAGTTTTTCTTTGCGTTCTTTGCGCCGACCTTTGCGTCTTTGCGCCGGGCCGCCGGTGCGGTTTAGAACCAACTAACTTAGCTATATGAAGCGTGTACTTATCACCGGTGGAGCCGGGTTTCTGGGGTCGCACCTCTGCGACCGATTTGTAAAAGAAGGGTATCATGTGATTGCGATGGACAACCTCATTACGGGCGACATCCGCAACATCGAACACCTGTTTCATTTGCCCAATTTCGAGTTCTATCACCATGATGTGTCTAAGTTCATCCACGTACCGGGTCAACTGGATTACATCCTGCATTTTGCCTCACCAGCCAGCCCAATTGATTACCTGAAAATTCCCATTCAGACCCTGAAGGTAGGCTCACTGGGTATTCACAACTGCTTAGGACTGGCGCGGGTCAAAAATGCCCGGGTACTGATTGCTTCCACCTCGGAAGTGTATGGCGACCCGACGGTTCATCCCCAACCCGAAGAGTACTGGGGCAACGTCAATCCGGTAGGCCCACGTGGGGTGTATGATGAAGCCAAACGCTTTCAGGAAGCTATGACAATGGCTTACCATACTTATCACGGGCTGGAAACACGGATTGTTCGCATCTTTAACACCTACGGCCCCCGCATGCGGCTGAACGACGGGCGGGTGCTGCCTGCTTTCATTGGACAAGCGTTACGGGGCGAAGACCTGACGGTGTTTGGCGATGGGAGCCAGACGCGTTCGTTCTGTTACGTGGATGACTTAGTTGAAGGAATTTACCGCTTGTTGTTGAGCGATTATGCGTATCCAGTCAATATTGGCAACCCGTCAGAGATTACCATCAAAGAGTTTGGCGAAGAAATCATCAAGCTAACGGGTACGACGCAGAAATTAGTCTTCAAAGATTTGCCTAAAGACGATCCCAAACAACGTCAACCAGACATTACCAAGGCGAAAGCCATTCTGGACTGGGAGCCGCAGGTATCCCGGGAGCAGGGGTTACGCATCACCTATGAGTACTTCAAGAACCTGCCCGAAGAAGAACTCTACAAGGCCGCTTACCATCGGGAGTTTATGAAAAAATAAGGCAACTACCGTTCATGTCAGAAAACGTTGTAGTTTTACTGGTGTAACTGAACACAGTAGTTACCTTTAGCTGTCTATCAAAAAACCTGCGAACTCTCTTGTCCGCAGGTTTTTTTGTTGTAGGGCCGAACCTCCGGGTTCGGTCGAATAATCTACTATTATCATCGCCGACCGGGACGGTCGGCCCTACGCTAACTCAGTCGGTCTTTAAAACTTTCGTAGCCGTAGGTCTTCACCAAGTGAAACGATTCGTCTTCTTTCCAGATACCAATGCCCGGCAGGTTGACCCCGTTGAAGGTGGTTGTCTTTACCATTGTGTAATGAATCATGTCGTCGAACACGATTTTGTCGCCTATGGTAAGCGGGTTGTCGAATGAATAGTCGCCCATGAAATCACCGGCAAGACAGGTCATGCCACCCAGCCGATAGGTGGGTTTCCCGGCAACCGGCTCATGATAACTGCCCAGAATACGTGGTTTATAGGGCATTTCGAGCGTATCGGGCATGTGAGCGGCAAATGACGTGTCTAAAATCGCTACGTCGATACCCTGGCTGTTCAGCACGTCGAGCACGGTGGATACCAGCACACCCGTTTGCCAGGCAATGGCCGAACCCGGTTCGAGAATAATATCCACCTTGTATTTCTGCCGAAAAGCAGTGAGCAACCCAATCAGGTGGTTGGTGTCGTAGCCTTCGCGGGTCATGAGGTGACCTCCGCCAAAGTTAACCCATTTGGCCTGATGGAGTAAGTCACCGAAGCGTTCTTCCAGCGCGGCCAGCGTTCGTTCGAGCGTAAAGGAATCGTTTTCGCACAGGGTATGGAAATGAATGCCTTCCATCCCATCGGGTAGCTGATCGGGCAACTGGTCGCGGGTGGCACCTAAGCGTGAGCCGGGCACACAGGGGTTATACATGTCGGTAGCCACTTCCGAATATTGCGGGTTCACACGGATGCCGCACGATACGCGCCCAACGGCCCGGTCCTTAAACCGCTCCCACTGACTCCACGAGTTGAACGTAAGATGGCTGCTGCGGCTAACCACCTCATCGAAACTATCATCCTGATAGGCCGGGATGTAGGTGTGTGCCTGCACACCCATGTACTCGTTCACTAATTTGATTTCGTTGAGCGAACTGGCTGTTGCTCCGCTCAAATACTGGCGCACGAGCGGAAACGCGCTGTACATGGAGAAGCCTTTCAGCGCCAGAATAATAGCTACTCCGGCTGCCCGTTGAACGGAATCAATCAGCTCAAGGTTTCGGCGAAGTTTAGCTTCTTCCAGCACGAAGCAGGGCGAAGGTATGATGTCAAGATGTTGCAGCAGAGTCGTATTCATCCCGCAAAGGTAGGCAAACAGACCTATCGTACTTTAACTTTCGGGTAGTCAATCCCGAAAAGCACGGGTAAGGTGTACTTGACGCGCAACGGTCGGCCTGACTGACTACCGGGAATCCAGCGGGGCATGGCTTTTACAACCCGGATTGCTTCGTCGTCACAGCCAAAACCAAGTCCTTTCAGGAGGTCAATAGTAGTAATGCGGCCATCTGTTTCCACCGTAAAGTATACAAAGACCCGGCCTTTAACGCCGAGTTTTTTTGCTTCAGACGGGTATTGAACATTCGTCAGCAAATATGCTTTCAGCGCATCAAAGCCGCCGGGAAATTCGGGTTGTTTTTCAACAATAATGAAGACAGTCGTGTCTGGCTCATGGAAGAGCAGATTTTTAACGTTGCCTTGTGCACGAACTGATTTGACTGTTATCAATAGGCTGACAATCAGTGCTAACAGGAGAATTGTCTCGTGTTGACGGCGGCTATTGAAATCGGGCTTGTTAAACGTAAATGGAGTCATAAGAGACGTAGCTATGGTGTAGACACTGGATGTTTAGCTACGCCATATCCTGGAAATATGGCGTAGCTACTCCACGTCATTCCAGCGTAAACGAAATCGGTAAATTAAACTTTACCCGCACGGTTCGCCCTGACTGCTTGCCGGGTTTCCAGTGGGGCATTTTCTGCATAACCCGCACGGCTTCTTCGTCGCAGCCGAACCCAATGCCTTTCAGCACCTGAATGTCGGTCAGACTACCATCCGTATTCACTACAAAGCTGACGAACACTTTGCCCGACACACCCGCAGAAGCCGCAGCACGTGGATAGGTCAGGTTTTTGCTCAGAAAGTCGCGCAGGGCAGTCATGCCACCCGGGTAGTCGGGCTGTTGCTCGACCGTAATAAAGGGAGCTTCGATTTTGGGCTCTGCTTCAACTACTTTCTCAAGTACAGTAGGCGTTGTCGTTTCGGGCGGGGCAATGACTTCTACATCGCCGGTGCCTTCGGCCGTTTGCGTACCCGATGTGGCATTTTGCAACTCATCCGTGGTTGGGGGCGGGTTTTCATCGACCACATCCGCTTCGGGCATAACGATGGGCGGCAAATTCCGAACGGTATTAACCGCCGGAGCCTGTTCAACAGGAGGGAGGGGTATGGGCGGTTCGGTAGGTGGCTCAGACACGTTCGTGAGCGTTACTTCCGTCATGGACGACTCGTTGATCAATGCCTGATTGGGCCATAGCCGACTGTACATCATGGGCGCACCTAAGCCCAGTAAAAACAAACCGACCCCCAGTCCTAAAGCGCGGCTGAGCGTCGGTCGGTATTGCCGGCGCAGGTCGAAAGCACCATAGGCACGGTGGCGGGCCTGGAAAATAATGTCGTCGTAGGTGAGAGCGACGGTCTCGTATACATTTGAAACAGGCATGGCGTTGTGTAATTTGGTTCGTATCGCATGGATGTGTGCGTCGCCCAAATTCCACAATCGCTTATAAACTATCGTATTTCTTTACGAGCGTAATGGCATCATTTTCGACCTTGAAGTTCAGATTCTCCTCCTTCACAAACGTCTTTAATTCCTCTTTACGGTCGCCGAGTGCCTCAATAAGTGCCTTATCGGATAGTTTGACCTTCGTAAGCGTTTGATCGGGTTTTAATACATAATAGGAAGACATGCTTTTAAACTCATCGTACCGGACATCGTTTGAGTACGGATTTTTAAAATCGGCTTGTTTAAACGTTTTTACAACCCGTTTCAGCAAGGCTGTTTTACCCTGATAGAGCACCAGAAAATACCCTTCTTTTAGGGCTTCATCGTTGGTGATGGCGGTAGGAATATGCCGGAATACATATAATTGACCGTCACCGTTTTTGAGTTGGAATGATTTTACCTGATCTGCATTAACAATAATGGAATCATTGCCAACCCAGGTCCGAAGCAAAATCAGATGTTGCCGATAGGCATCGAACTTGATCGGAACTTCCTTATAATGCTGGCCCGAGACCATTTCAATTTCGCCTTTGTTCCATTCCGGCAAAAAGTAAGGCGTGCCTCTTAAGCCTTCATACCGATGATCGATGGTATTGACCATTGTGTAAGGGCCTGCTCCCACGATCTGGCTCGTGGACTGAAATGTTTCATAACCATTCCGCCGGGCGTTGGGGTTAAACTGAACACTCGAACGAGTCTTTGTTGAATCGGTCTTTTGCGCCCATGCGCCCGATACTGAAGCCGTAATGGATAAAGCGAAAAGTAGAAGAACTTTCATGGTTGGATTATCTACAGTCATTCTGCTAAGTAACGAAAAATCCCGCTCGGTTGATAGGCGGGATTTTCAGTTTAACAAAATTTAATCAGACAGCCGGGTATTCGTGCGGCAACGGGATATTAACCTGTTCCTGCACGGGCAGGCCCTGCTTATTCATCTGCTCAATAAACGGATCAGGGTCAAGCTCTTCGCAGTTCCAGACGCCGGGCTTCATCCAAACGCCGGTTAGCATGAGCATGGCCCCAATCATTGCCGGAACGCCCGTGGTATAGCTAACGGCCTGGCCGCGTACCTCTTTATAGGTTTCGGCGTGGTCGCAGTTGTTCCAGATGAAATACGTGCGGTCTTCGCCATCTTTTACGCCTTTAATCTGGCAGCCAATGCTGGTCTGGCCGGTATAGTTTTCGCCCAACGAGTCTGGTGCGGGCAATACGGCTTTCAGAAATTCGAGTGGCACAATATCCATTCCCTGAAACTTAACCGGGTCGATGCGGGTCATACCCACATTTTGCAGAACCTCAAGGTGGGTCAGATACGCCTGCCCGAAGGTCATCCAGAAGCGCGCCCGTTTCAGGGATGGGAAGTTTTTGACTAACGATTCGAGTTCTTCATGATACAGCACATACGACTCGCGGGCACCGATTTCGGGGTACTCAATCGGTTTATGAATGCTCATGGCCGGAATCTCGACCCACTCGCCATTTTCCCAATAGCGACCGGGCTGGGTGATTTCGCGGATGTTAATTTCGGGGTTGAAATTGGTGGCGAAGGCTTTGCCATGATTGCCCGCATTGCAGTCTACAATGTCGAGGTAATGCATCTCGTCGAACTGGTGCTTAGCGGCATAGGCCGTGAACACCTGTGTTGCGCCGGGGTCGAAGCCGCAGCCCAGCAGGGCCATCAGCCCGGCCTGCTCAAAGCGTTCTTTGTAGGCCCATTGCCAGCTATACTCAAACTTAGCTACGTCTTTGGGTTCGTAATTGGCTGTGTCCATATAATGAACACCCGCTTCTAAGCAGGCGTCCATAATGGGTAAATCCTGATAAGGAAGGGCTACGTTGATGACCAATTCGGGCTGAAATGACCGAATCAGAGCGACCATATCGACCACTATGTCGGCATCAACCTGAGCGGTCTGAATGCTTACACCATGCATTTCCTGGATTTCAGCCGCAATGCGGTCGCACTTGGCTTTAGTGCGGCTGGCCAGCATGATTGTCGTGAAAACCTGGCTGTTCATGGCACACTTGTGGGCCACAACGCTACCTACTCCACCGGCTCCGATAATGAGCACGTTTGCCATCTATCTGTAATTAAACGTTTGTGTATTTTTTGTCAACCGCAAAGATAGGAAAACTGGTTAAGTCGCTACGCCAACCACTTTGTAAGTTAACATGTCGGTAAAACGCAGGGTTGTATAAATAAGGAAATCGTTTCTAAAAATAGTTTAATGTTTTTCTGGTTTTGCTAACAAATACTTAGTATATTTGTTAAGTAGACAATAGCTCACTCTGTCCCTGTTTTCGTTATGAAATTTGTCTCCTCTGTTAACTCCCTCGACTCGTTTGAACTGGCTATTTTAGGCTACAGCAAAGCAACCTCAACCTGGCGTGACCGCAACCGTCTCCAGTGTCGGTTCTCAACTTCCTGGCGGCAAAAAGCGGATACGCAACTGGCTCGGTTGCAAACCTGGGAAGTAAAACGGCTGCTGAGTGGGCTACGTTCGCTTTGGAATCGGGCCACCAATCATGTAACGCTGACGTTCTCGGAGCCGGGTTTGAGCATGGAAGCGCAGGCGCTGCCTGATGAACATTTCAGACTGCAAATTCAGTTGGATCACGACCTGACGCCTTCCTGGCATATTTATCCTGACTTTCCAATGGAGATGGACATTCTGCTGAGTCGCAATCAGTTGCAGGATGCTATCCAGGAATTATCGGGCCAGGTAGAGATATACCCCGAACGATAAAAATTGTTAATACAGAACAGAGCCACGAAGAGTACAGAGGGCAGTTAAAACCTCTGTATTCTTCGTGACTCTTCGTTTAATCTAATTGTCAACGTTTTTTACTGTGGGCCGGGCGTCGTTCAGCCGTTTTTCGTATTGGATTCTGAACTGGCTCAGGTCGGGAATTGTGGTTCGTTTACGGGCCAATTCGTATTGGTAAATAGTTTGCCCAAGCTGATAGAAAAAGGGCTGCCCCACGCTCTCAAATTCATATTTGTCGTCATTCAGTATCTCATCGCTGTTTACGTAAATCGTCGCGGTCAGCATATATTCGACTTTGTTTTTGAAGTCAACCACATACGCTGCATCCGTCAGGAAGCCATAGGCCCAGCCTACTTTATTAAATACACGAATGTTTGTTGGCATGGTGTGATGCAGACTATCCAAGAAGAAGAATTTTACGTAGCTATTGTAATACTGTTTCGCGTCGTATTTGGGGTAATTCGTTTCGCCCGGATACTGTGAAAGATACTGATACAGAAACCGATAATCATCTTTTGTCAGGTTAAACCGCTGCCGTGCCGGAACCGATTCTGGAAACATAACCGATTGCAATAGCTGCTGCAGGGCTTCGAGCGGAAGTTTGTTGCGCTCGGTGAAATTGAACGGTTCCTGTACCAAGCTGTCTTTACCTGTAATATATCCCCTGCCCAATTTAGCCACTCGCCGAAAGTCGAACGGATCAGTATTGAAAGCGGCTGGCTGAGCATAGATTAAGGTACCGTCGGGTTTAATAAATCGAACGGGGTTCGTATGCCGGTTTTCGTCGGCGGTCATGCGTACAAACCGGTGCGTAATGCGCGTATCCAAATACCCTTTCGTGTGCAGATTCTGGTTAATCTCACGCTGCCCGACAAACTCATACATTCGGCTATAGGGGTCGTTCTCGCTCACCAGAAAGGCTTTTTTGATAAAATGCGCGATGGACGGATACCCGGTTTCTGAGGTATTATCTCTCCACGTTTTTGTCTGCTTACTGTAAGCGCTGTCGAACTGGACGGCCGTGAACTTCGTTACATTCGGATTTTTCAGGTTATTAATCTTTTCCAGGGCGAGTAAGGCAATCGGAAGTTTTACGGTTGATGCCGGATTGAAATACTCCGTACTATCGACCCGATAATAGTAATTCGTAAAGGTTGGTCTGTTCTGCTTATTCCGATTAATTTGCGTATAAATGATTTGAAGCCGGTGCGTATCGGCATGACGCAAAACCTGCTGAAAAATAGGGCTTTGGTTGGTAGTAAATAGCTTAGTCAGGAAGGCATCTGTTCGGGGCTGGGCATGGCCATAAGGCGAAATAAGTAGGCACAGGGGGATGAGCCGGGCGATAAAGCGTTTTGCAGACGATGGCATAAGCGTATTTTGTTATCCCGACGCAGGAGGGATCCGCTCCGGCGGCCCGGTTCGGTAATAGTATGTTTCAAGATCCCTCCTGCGTCGGGATGACAAAATACGCTACAAAACTAACTGTGCAAACAGCCACTCCAGTGTTTCGCCCGCATCGACACACAAACCGGGGTGAACGGCTGACGTTTGCACAACCGTACTGCGGGTGGCGGTCAGCCAGCGGAATCGCTCGGCTATCGGAAGCTTACCGATGGGGCCGCCCTGCGCCTTGCCTGCACCAATACGCTCGAATGCCTGGAGCCGTTCGGTGAGTTCAGCTAAATCTAATTCACTCGAAAAAGCGCTGAGCCGGGTTTCGTTCAGGTAAAAGCGCGTTTGCAAAAAGCCTTGCGCCCGGCAATAAACGATAACGCCCACGTTTAGGAATTCTTCACGTTCGACGCGCGGCACTACCCGGATCACGGCATATTCAAACAAGTGCATTGCGGGCATCGGTTGCTGCGTTGACAAAGATTTCGGAGGAGGCCAGCCGATCTACCAGAAAGTGGGCATAGACTCGTCGCTGTTCTGCCGCCGACTCCGCTGTTGCTTCATTCGTTAGCCACGCGTCGGGAATCAGCGCAACAATCGCCTGAATGTCCTCAGCGGTTAGCTTCCGGCGAAACTCGGCATCGACGGTCTCCAGTTCCGTCGCCTGCGCCAGCAGCACATGGTCTTTAATCTGCGTAAACGGTCGGCGGCTTTGTTCGGGCCAGTTTGGGCCGGTATGATGCACATACAGGGCGGCTCCGTGATCGATGAGCCATAGTTCCTTGTGCCACATGAGCATATTCGTGTTGCGCGCTGTGCGGTCTACGTTCATCAGGAAGGCATCGAACCAGACAATCTGCGAGGCTAACCGCGCATCAACATCGTTCAGAATGGGGTCGAACGTGATGGCGCCCGACAGGTAATGCAAGCCCAGATTCAGGCCCTCGCTGGCCCGTAATAAATCCTGAATTTCTTCGTCGGGTTCGGTGCGGCCAAAGGCTTCGTCAAGATTGACAAACACCAGTTCGGGCACGCGCAGGCCCAGCCTGCGGGCGATTTCTCCGGCGATGAGTTCGGCAATGAGCGCTTTGGTTCCCTGACCCGCCCCGCGAAACTTAAGCACATACAGGAACCCATCATCGGCCTCGACAATGGCAGGTAATGAGCCGCCTTCACGCAGGGGCGTCACGTAGCGGGTTACGTTGACGGTTCGAAGTTCAGGTTGATGCAAATTCACAGATGCGTAGTCTTCGCTAAGGTCGGTAAGGCTCGGCGAATGTATAGAGTGGGAAATTTAGGGGTAATTTCCGAAAAGTCAGGTTTAAGCCCTCAACTGTCAGGGAATCAGATGCTGGGAACGTGCTCATTTTACGTGGCTCTTCTGCCACTTCTTCAGGTCTCGCTTGCTCATTTCCTGGGCAATAACCGATTCAGGGTGTTCAGATAGGTATGACTTTCGAGGCATTAACCGACTGGCTTGCTGCTCATCTTTGAGCCAGAATCGAACCGGCACGTAGGCCCAATAATGCTTCTCATTGGTTGGCTGACCGTTTTTGATGACAGGCGCTTCGTAATTATAGTGTACAGCAAACCGCAGGTGTGGCCCAAAATCGTAGTTTTCGCCCCCAACGATACCTAATGGCGTTCCCGCTTCGACAAACTGGCCCGGCCTGACGAAAATACTGTTCGACCGGAAAACAGTATAGGTGGCAAAGCTACAGTCGGCATGATTAATCTCGACCATGTTATCGTCGCGGTTAAATCCCAGATGAGTGCCAACGGGCGCGGCATCACTACGCACCGCCGATACTGTGCCCCGGCGGGCCGCAAACACCGTGTCTCCGCTGTTTAGTTTAATCGCCAGCGAATACCAGTCTTTAGGGTCTTCCTGACCAGCGTAGAGTTTGCCGATATAGGCTAATTCGGTGGCAAAAACCCGTTTGCCCGGACTCGCCGGAAGCAGATATACCACGGTCGTATCGACTTTAGGTCGTTTACAGCCTTTTATGAAACTGAATTTATACTGAAACGAATTGGATTGGTTGGGTTGTGGCTGTAGCCTGAAAAGCGACTGCTGCCCCGGCCTGACATCGGTTTGATAGGGTAGCGCAACCGAGGTCCGCAGGCCGGTCAACTGGGTGAATGTAACGGTAATCGAGTAGGGGCAAAAGGCATTATTACGACAGAAAAAGGCATAGGCCCCTGTGTTGTCTTTTTCATAAAATACCTCAATGGGCGATTGAGCGCTGGCTCGGGCGAAAAGCAAAAGGGTTAAGCCGATGAGTGTGAACAGGCGAATCATGACAAGACTGAAGTAAGCGGGTTTCGATGGACTAAAACGGCTTTAAAGTAAATTAATCAAATCGACATCCGCCAGAGCAAACGGGGCTGCGACATAACTCATATCAGAAAGATAATCGAATGCTTAACCACTGAATAGGCTGAGCACTACTTTTTAATTTAATTTAAAATTAAGGTGTATATTAACTAAATATTAGCAAAAATTCTGCACATTTCCGATAAGGAGCTATTTTCTTCGTCAAACGCTATTATTCACCTAAATTTTCCCTATCACTTATGCTTAAACACATACTTTGTTGTATTCTGACTGTTTTGGCTGTTTCCGGTCCTTTGTGGGCGCAGGACAGACAAATAACCGGCACGCTACGCGACGAGCAGGCTCAGGCTATTGCTGGAGGCAACGTGGTTATCAAGGGGACTACACGCGGTACGACTACGGATGCAGCAGGCGAGTTTCGACTAACCGTTCCGGGTGGAGATGTTATCCTGACCGTATCATCGGTTGGGTACACATCAAAAGATGTAACGATCTCACCCAGCCAATCGCAGATCAATGTAAGTTTAGTAGCCGATGAGCGACAATTAGGCGAAGTGGTGGTGACGGCTTTAGGTATTAAGCGGGAATCCAAAGCGCTGAGCTATGCAACCCAAACCATTAAGCCAACGCAGATTAACGAAGTGCGCGATGGGAACGTACTAAATACGTTACAGGGAAAAATTGCGGGGGCTTATATTACTCAGGGTTCGGGAGGGCCAGGAACCGGCTCGCGGATTGTGCTGCGCGGGAATCGCTCCATTCAGGGAACAAACAATGCCCTGATGGTGGTGGATGGGGTGCCAATCAACAACAGCACCTTTGGGCCAGCTACCAGCGATTTTGGGAGCGTAGCCAATTCAGACGGCGCTTCAAACATCAACCCCGACGACATTGAGACCGTAACGGTACTGCGGGGTGCGTCGGCGGCTGCGCTGTATGGCAGTCAGGCCGCCAATGGGGTTGTTATTATTACTACCAAGCGGGGTAAGTTGGGTCGCGTATCGGTCGATATCAATTCCGGTGTATCGGTTGAGAAGCCGTTTGCCTTGCCGATGGTGCAAAATACATACGGACAGGGGGTAGGCGGAAAACTGAATGCCGAAAAAGGCGATAGCTGGGGAGCGGCCATGACGGGGCAATCGTACACCAACTACCTCGGCAATCAGGATACCTATTCGTCTCAGCCGAACAACATCCGCGATTTCTTCCGAACCGCCGTCAGCTTCAACAACTCCATCGGGATTACGGGGGGGAGCGAGAAGTCACAAACGTATCTGTCGTACACAAACAATACGTTGCAGGGAACCGTACCGGGCAATAACCTGGCTCGGCATACGATCAACCTGCGTTTGTCGAATCAAATCAGTGCTAAACTGTCGACAGACGCCAAAGTGACCTACATTAACCAGTCTGTGCTAAACAAACCGCGCACGGGTGAAGAAAACGCACCGGTTATCGACATTTATCAGATTCCGCGCAACGTAAGCTTAGCGAATGCCCAGAATTATGCCACGACGGATAACGTAGGGCAGGTTGTTCCTACGGCCTGGCCGTCAACGCTCAATTCGATTTATCAGAACCCATACTGGGTGATTAATCAGACCGCCATCAATCAGTATCGGGATCGGATCATGGGCTTTGCACTGGCGCGCTACCAATTGACGGATTTTCTGAGCATTCAGGGGCGGGCCAACATTGATAAGTATTTCGATAAAAACGAGCAAAGCTATTCGCAGGGCACTATTTTGTGGGCGAGCCAGCCGGGAGGGTATTTCAACCGCAACAACATCGTGAACACCCAAACCTGGTACGATGTATTGATCGAAGGGAAAAATAAATTCGGTTCTGACCTGACGCTCGACTATCAGGCTGGTGGTATTATCCAGGATACCCGCTACCAGTCGACCAACGCCACGGCGAACGGCCTGAACCTGCCAAACCGGTTTAATCTGAACTTCGGCTCGACCCAAACGCTGGGCGATGATTTCTCGCACGTGCAAACGCAATCGCTGTTTGGGTCGGCTTCGCTGGCCTGGCGGGATGCCATCTTCCTGAATGCCAGCTTACGCAACGACTGGACGTCGACCCTGCCCGCGCCGTATTCGTTCCAGTACCCATCCGTAGGGGCGTCGGTGGTTCTGTCTGATCTGCTGAAGTTTACCGGGCCTGTGTCATTCCTGAAACTGAATGCTTCTTTTGCCCAGGTGGGTAACGGGGCCGACCCGTATCTGCTGCGGACGAATTATTCCTACAGCCAGGGCGCCGGGCATGGGTTTATTAGCCGCGATGGAACGCAGGCAATTGGTAACCTGAAGCCGGAGATTACCAAGAACGTAGAAATTGGGGTGGATATACGCTTCCTGAATAACCGCTTAGGGGCAACCATTACGGGTTATAAAACCAACTCGATTAACCAATTGCTGAAAATCGGCTTAGCGCCAGCCTCCGGCTTTAGCAACCAGTATATCAACGCGGGTGATATCCGCAACATGGGGCTTGAAGTCGTCATTAACGGAACGGCCATCAAAACGGATCGCTTCAACTGGGACCTGACGTTTAATTTCGGGATGAACCGGAATAAAATCCTGAGTTTGTCGCCCGATATCAAAACGGCCTTTCTGGCCGGTGGCTATGGGCGGTCGGCCTCGCCGGTTGTTCAGGAAGGCGGGTCCTATGGCGATATGCTCGCCTATCGCTGGCAGCGTGATCCATCAACGGGCCAGTTCCTGATTGCTTCGCAGCTAAAGGCAGCCACAGGCACATCGCCGGAAACGGTTGCCTCTACGGGGTTGCCGGTAACGACGAAGGAACAGGAGTACATTGGCAATTTCAATCCGAAGGCATTATTAGGTTTAACCAATACATTCACGTTTGGGGGCTTCTCGCTTCGGGTGTTGGTTGATGGTCGTGTTGGCGGGATTGCCGTATCGGGCACAGAGATGAACCTGGCCTTTAGCGGCATTCCCGAAGTGACGTCGCAGAAGCGCGAAGGGGGCTGGATATTACCGGGTATTACGGCGGGTGTCACCAACGGCAAAGGCGAACTGGTAGGGGCTAACCAGGCCAATACAACGGCGATTACGGCCGAACAGTTCTGGCAGACCGTGTCGGGTAAACGCTATGGCTGGGGTGAGTTTTTTGCGTATGACGCGACCAACTTCCGCGTTCGGGAGTTATCGCTGGGTTACCGCATTCCGGTGCCATCGAGTTTTTTCATTAAGTCGGCCCAACTGTCGTTTGTGGCGCGTAACCTCTTCTGGTTATACCGGGGTAAATCCATCTTAGATATTCCGGGCATCGGTAAGCGCACGATGTGGTTCGATCCCGACATGAACCTCGGCAATGGTAACTTTCAGGGGGTTGAATACGGTACGTTACCGTCGAACCGTAGCCTCGGTGTGAATCTGAAACTTTCTTTCTAACCTGCAATCATTCGTAACATGACTTCATATAAAACAATAGTTCGACAGACATTCGTTGCTGCCTGCTTATCGGCCCCAATTTTCTGGGCGATTGGCTGTACGGATAAATTCGACGAGATTAATACCAACCAGACCAAAATCAGCACGATTGGGAAAACAGAAATTCCGTATCTGTTTTCCAAAGCTCAATCGGCTGGTCCGCTCAGCGCGTATACGTATCAGGTCGGTCAGAATCTATTCTCCGATCAGTACGCTCAGTATTTCGCTTGCGTGGCTACGTACTTCCCGTCAGATCGCTTTGTGATACGGATGGACTGGCTGCAGGGGCCCTGGCAGCAATTGTACACGGAAGTGGTTCCGCAGTTGAAAACCATCATGACCAATTCAGACGCGAATTCGGCAGAATATGCATTAGCCAGTATCTGGTGGGTGTATTCGTTCCATCACTGGACCGATTATGTTGGCCCCATTCCGTATTTCAAAGCAGGTGAACCCGCGCAATCTGTTCCCTACGATTCGCAGGATAAAATCTACAATGACTTTTTCAAGCGTCTGGCTGCTGCCACGACGGCCCTGAAAGCGAAAGCGACGGAAAAGCCATATGGCGATTACGACCTTGTTTATAAAGGTGACGTCAACAAATGGATCAAGTTTGCTAACACACTCCGGCTGCGGCTGGCATTGCGTATCTCGAAAGTCGATCCGGCCCGGGCAAAAGCAGAAGCGGAAGCCGCTGTTGCGGGTGGTGTACTCACCGCCAGCCCCGACGACGATGCGTTGGTAACGCGCAGCGCAAAAGGAAATGATTATAACGGCCTGTCGATCATGTCGGACTGGAACGAGTTTCGCATGAGCGCGTCGATGGAATCAGTGCTGAAAGGGTACGATGACCCCCGGATTGGCACCTACTTTTTGCCAGCCGTTAAAACAAGTACCTACGAAGGCTTGCGGAATGGTCTGACATCGACCCAACTCACCGAGCCCATCAACACCGCCGATTACAATTCGCACGTGGGGATGCGCTGGACATCGACCGGATTGGAGACGCCCCAGAACGTAATGGCTACGGCAGAAGCGTATTTTCTTCGGGCCGAAGGTGCGCTGAACGGCTGGAATATGGGCGGAACAGCGAAGGATTTCTATAACAAAGGAATCGAAAATTCGATGAAGCAGTGGGGCGTAACCGATGCTGCGGCCATTGCAGCCTATCAGAACAGCGCCAAAACGCCCGTGGCACCGAACGACTACCTGAAGTCGGCGCCATTGAGTACTATTCCGATAGCCTGGGGTAGCACAGAAGCCGTGCAGCGCGAGCAGATTGGTACGCAGAAATGGCTGGCTCTGTTCCCCGATGGCTTTGAAGGCTGGGCCGAATACCGCCGGACGCGCTTCCCGAAACTGTATCCGGTCGTCAACTCGGACAACCCGGATATTCCGGCCGGTGGCGTATTGCGTCGGATTCCGATTTTGTTGATCGAGCAGCAAACCAACACTTCGGAAGCGAAAAAGGCAGAGTCGTTGATTGGCGGGGCCGATAAGGTAACAACACCGCTGTGGTGGGATAAAAACTAAGAGGCCGTACCACCCCCAACCGAAGCGTCGGCCCGGCCCCTCCTAAAACAGGAGGGGGCTAAAAATCTCCGGGCGAAAGCCCCCTCCTGTTTTAGGAGGGGCCGGGCC
>JAESFU010000336.1_pt1 | contig 34288 bp, 46 predicted proteins | sample 9269461 | NCBI WGS metagenome assembly JAESFU01 (sample SAMN14502556, study PRJNA617107) | algae metagenome | isolation source: Stenomitos rutilans HA7619-LM2 and co-occurring heterotrophs from cave walls | place: USA: Waikapalae cave, Hawaii | collected 2009-07-28
AATAAAGCTTGTGCCTGCTCGTGAAGCTTTCGCACATCATTCGGATGAGTCTTCATTTCGGAGGCGTCGGTTACCAAGGTGAAACCTCTGTTGAGGAGTGACGCAGCTTTGGTCCAATCTTTTAAATAGTTTGGGACAGCTTCGGCATTACGCCAGAAGCCAATGATTTTAAGATACGCTCGATTCTTTTCGGGCAGGACAGAAATCCTGTAGAATTTGTTTTCGGCAATGGGAACGAGGGGCATAGGTATTTTTTTTGAGGGTAGATTATATGCTTCTAATCTATTTCAAATACGCCTGATACCCAAGGAGCAATTCGTTACACAAAGTGGAATACAAGATTACACCAGAAACGTATTGCATTCTTTCGGACACTTGCCTACCGCTACTGCTTCACAAATTTGAGTATCGTAGTCGAATTCTGATTTACTACTTTCACAAAGTATGTCCCTGCCGCATAGTCACTCACATTCAGTTTCGCTTCGGAGCCGGCGTACTCGCTTCTGAATCTGGACATGCCGTTGAGCTGATAGATGGTCACACTTTTCTTGCCACGCGAATCCCCCAGGGACACTGTAATCCAGTCGGTCACTGGGTTCGGATATAATCTGATGCCGCGGGCTTCCGCACTCTCGTTTCCGGAAACTACCATGGCTACTTCCGATGAGAATTGGCTCTCGCAGTCATCTATTTTTACCTTGACCTTGAAAATACCAGTCTCGGTTAATTGAATGGTTTGTCCCGATTGTCCCGGTATCAGCTCGCCATTCATGTACCACTGGTTGCCGGCGGGGGCGCTTGACGTCAGAACAGGTCTGGCGGATCCGTTCAGGGACAGTGATACTTCCGGACGTGCCGGCGTGATGCAGAAACTCTGATCTACCGGTGCTGCCGCGAGATAGTTGCTTGTCCCGCTTTGTGTAGCCGTGATCGTAGCGCGACCAGGCTTGACAAGCGATACGGTATTTCCGGTAATACTGATTTTATCGGAAGCGCTTGTGTATACGAATTGTCCACCGGAAGTGCTGGTAGCATTTACTGTGAATGACGCATCATTAATATTCTTATCGGACAGCGCTCCAAACTGAACCGATTGTTGTGCCTTGTGGATGGTGAGAACCCGTTCAACCGGGGTAGCGGCATAATATCTATTGTTGCCCGGCTGACTGGCTTTCAGGACAACGGTACCTGCTCCATGAATAACCACATTACCCGCCGGGCTGCAGGAGGCAATGGACGGGTCCGCAGACGTAAATGTAACTGTAAGATTAGGTGCTGTTGTTGTTGCCGAAAGCTGAAAGACGCCATCGCCAAACGTTTTTTCGGTGAAAGCATCAAATGTAATTGTCTGATTGTTGCGCAGCACGGTGAGTGTTTGTGTAGCGGCCGGTGCAGGATAATAAGCCGGGCTGCCTACCTGGTTGGCGGTTATCGTTACGGTTCCCTCTTTGTAGATCGTTACAACGGTTCCGTCAATGGAAGCAACGGATGGATCTGAGCTCGTAAAAATAACCTCCAGTCCGGATGATGCCGCAGCAGACAACGCGAAGGCTGCATCGCCCATATATTTGGTGGGAATAGTATTGAATGTTATAGTTTGATTTTGACGACTGTTAACAGAAGATATCAGAAAGTTATCGGTGCCGGGAACACCCATGGAGCCACCAAAATCGAATACCTTGGTGAGACTGCCGGAAGCAGGATCAAATTCGAAAAGTGTCCCTTTATTGTTCGCTCCGCCCACTGTTGTAATACCGTAAACTTTACCATTGGAGGACAATGATAGTTTGCAAGGATTGCTGCCGTGGAGTGCGGCTGAAAAATCTATCTTCTTGGTGTAAGTGCTGGTGTTCAGATCAAATTCGTACAATGTCCCGGCGCCGTTTGTGCCGCCAGCGCTGGTTGTCCCATATAACGTATGATCGGATGTTTCAACCACACCGGCTCTGGGGTATTTTCCTTTTGCTACATCTGCAAACAGAACAATGTTAGACTTTGCTCCACCGGGCGTATAAACATACAGAGCACCATCTCCCTGTGAAAATTCGTTTGTACTTGGTCCGTTTTGTGTTGTCCCATAAATTTTTCCATCAGAACCCAGCATAATGTCCTGCGTCGGGAACATGGCTTGTTTGATCACCGGATCGCTGGAACCGAAATTAATGACTTGTAGAAAAGCGTTGTTGGCAGGATTGAATTCAAACATGGCGCCCTGCGCATACATGCCACCATCTTTGGATATCCCGTACAGCTTTCCGTTCGCGGCCTGCACCAGCATACCCCATGGCCGGCGGCTGCTTACCGTAGGAGTTGACGCTGTGAACTGATATTTCTTAACAGCTGCTCCCGTCGCAGGATCGTATTCGTACAAAATGCCATAGTTGCTCGAGCCTACGGGGTTGCCGCTGCAGACTCCGTAAATTTTTCCGTTGGCTGCCAGGATCGGTGTCCCGGAGGGCTTGATGCCCCCAATGGATGCCAGGTCGAGTTTTTTAACCAGTGAATTGGTGCCCGGGTCAAATTCAAACAACGTTCCTGCGTCGCTCGTACCACCGGCCGCCGTAGCTCCATAAAATTTTCCGTTGTAGGACAGCAGACCGCCGATGGGATACATGCCCGTTTCGGCCGCATTGAAATTGTATTTTATAACGGGACTGGTGCCATCCTCATTGGTGGTAAAGATGATTCCCATATCAGCACTTCCTCCCCTGGAAGTCACTCCCCACAACTCGGCCTGTGCGAAGGCTGCACTGGAGATCATTGCACAGCACAAAAAGAAAAGAATTTTGAAAGGCAGGATTAACGTTTTCATCAACCAACAAATTTGTTTGAATCTGAATTTCGGATAGCTTTCGAAGGTAACTTATTTCTGAGAATTTTTCCACCCATATTTGTTACTGGAACATGACTATTTTGATGATCAAAGCACAGCCAGACTATCCGTAATGTCTGCGAGATATCTGACGTTTTGAAAACTGAATGAAAACGGACACTCCCTTTTACAATTTCTTCCATTTTTTACTCGATCTGTCTCCAGCGGAACGATGGGCTTTCTTTCTGGCTGAAAATCTCGGCATCACGCTCTGCGTGCTGGTGTTTGGACGTTTGCTGCAAAAGCAATTTTCGAAAAGCCACGTTCCCTACTCGTACTCCGCACGCGAGCGGATTATTTGCCTTATCACCAATATTCTTAATACCGTAGTAACCTATGCCGGGTTCTGGCTCTGGCAAACGGGACACATCGCCATCGGTATGCAGTTTTCGCTTTGGGCAGTGTCAGACTTTATCATATTATTCCTCGCAATGGACTTCCTGATGTACGTATTCCATTTTATCATCCACAGAACATTTTTATACCGCGCCATGCATCAGTTGCATCATCAGTCTGTAGATCCGAAACCCATCGATCTATTTGTGCTGCATCCGGTCGAAACCATCAGCTTCGGCGCGCTGTGGCTTATATTGCTCATGCTGTATGCGTTCAATGTCTACGCTATACTCGCGTACCTTGCGGTAAATGTTGTATTTGGATTGATCGGGCACCTGGGACTTGAGCCCCTGCCGGAAAAGCTTCGTATCGGTACACCACTGAAATTTCTGGGGACATCTACGTTTCACCACAACCACCATCAGGATGTGTCGCACAACTTCGGTTTCTATACAACACTTTGGGACAGGATGTTCGGAACCTATCGATAGTCAAAATTTTCAAAGCGGTTCTGCCTAAATCCACTTGGCTTGCAGGTCCCGTTGTATCTGTTCCATATTTTCATCGTAGAACAATGTCATCTTTTTTAAATTCCGGAACTGATCCACATCTTCGAACGACTTGATGTTGAATATGTCCGACTCGCCACTCCAGAAAGGACAGATGTGCATGTAGACATCGTTGCCACCATCCTGGTAAATTTCGGTGATCTCGCCGGCGTACTTTTGATCTATTTCCAACCTTTCAAAATATTCCTTTACTTCCGGAATTATGTGGTAACCTTCAGCGTCCACATCAATTTCCCGCGCTGTATAGCGCTCCACAAATTGATGGACATCGAATTCCGGCTTTAGTAAATACTTCTCATACATCAGCACCTGCACAACGGCAAGCTTAAAGTTAAAATCCTGGAACTCGATTTTCTGTCCCGCAATGGCCTTGAATGCATATCGTTCCGGATCGGCCAGGGGTGGCGGTGCTTCATAAATGGAAATTTCAATATCAGTAATACTGTGATCATCCGACTCATCAAAGAACAATTGATTTGTTCCGATAACCAAAAGCAGTGAATCCGTTTTCTTTTGACGAGGCACCTGGATGTCCCGATAACTTTTGCCTTCGATGGTAATGTCTCCGGCAAATACAGAGGAAGGAATGAAATCGTATGTCTTGTCTTCGCGAACATGAAAGACTATGGACTTTACCATTTTCTTGTCAGCCGAATAGGCAAAGATGCCCAGCTCATTCCATGTATAAATTGTATTATGTTTTTTGGTTTTGCCAACCGGCGTGCCGAAGATTCTGATCAGCTCGTCCAGCGGAACGGGCAGTGTGAGCTTTTCTGAATTTACGTGCAGGCCATCTGCGCTGATGGCTATGGAATAATTATGCATGAGTCTTACAATATAGACAAGCATGATACAAATTATTCGCAGTAATCTGAAAGACCAGCATGGTAGCCGGTTCATGCAATCCATTTCTTAAACTGATCTGGTCGAAATAAACATAACTGAAACTGTTTTTTTAACGTATTATCGGCATACTTTGAGAAATAATTTCGATTCACACAACTCACACCTGTTCGCCACATTCAACCCCTTTCACTATGAGACGAGATTTACTGTTTGCTTACATCGCCCTCGCCGCAATCTGCATCATCTGGGGAACGACTTACCTGGTCATGCGCATGGCAGTGGTGGACTTTCCGCCATTTCTCTTTGCGTCCATCCGCCAGATTATTGCCGGGCTCATCCTTGCGGGCTTCATGCTTACTGTTGGTAAAGCCAAAATTCTCAATCGAAAGTATTTACTGCACCAGGCGATCGCCGGCTTCTTCATGATCTCCCTGGGTAATGGGCTGGTGGCCTGGGCCGAAGTGCAGATACCCAGCGGTGTGGCCGCGGTAATCTGTTCGCTCATGCCTGTCACTGTAATTCTGATCAATCTGCTCATCAGCAAAGACGAACGTCCCACTGTCCCGATCATGTTGGGTGTGGCTATCGGTATGGTGGGCATTATTCTCATCTTCAGTGAGCACATCAGCGAATTTGGCAACCTGGAATATATTTTCGGTATTGTCCTCACCTTTGTAGCCGTGATCAGCTGGGCTGGTGGCAGCATCTGGTTAAAGAAAAACAGCGCCGATGCCAATCCGTTTCTCAACGCCGGTTTGCAGATGTTCTTCGGCGGGCTCTGGCTTATTCCTTTTTCATTGTCCTTCGATAACCTGAATAACATTCAATGGTCGGGACAAACCTTGTTCTCCATGGTATACCTGATTGTGCTCGGATCGATTGTGGCCTACGCATGCTTTTCTTATGCGTTACGCAAATTACCGATGACCATCGTGTCCCTCTATGCCTATGTTAATCCGCTGGTGGCGGTAGTGCTTGGCTGGCTGGTGCTGGATGAAAAGCTGAACACAAAAATATGCGTAGCCATTCTGTTAACGGTGGCAGGCATCTACATTGTGAACCGCGGTTACCAGCTTCGCGATGCGTGGAAAGCACAATTCAGCTAGAACAACCTGGAAATGATTGACCCGATCCTGTTTCAAACCATAGCGTGGAACTCGATGCCCAGCACACGGCATGCCGGTGAGCGCGGCGAAGCATCCTGGCGCACATTGCAATATCAAGGACTGCGTGTAAGGCTCGTAGAATATTCCAAAGACTACAAAGCCGATCACTGGTGTAAGGCCGGACACATTGTATATTGTATCGAAGGCGAGATGATATCCGAACTGGCCGATGGCCGTACCTTTACGATTTCGCAAGGCATGAGTTATGTCGTGTCGGATAATGTCAGCATGCATCGCTCCCATTCAGAACAAGGCGTAAAATTATTGATCGTGGATGGACAATTTCTGAATCCGGAAACCAAACAGATCATGAATCCCTGGAAGATGTAATATGGACATTCGCGAAGCCACAACGAGAGAAGATATATTGAAATGCTGGGACGTGATCTACACCCTTCGGCCGCACCTTGTGCAGGAAGCATTTGCCGATACTGTGTTGGAGATGTTTCAGCAAGGATATCACCTGGCATTTATTGAACACGCAGGAAAAGCAGTCGCGGCTGTTGGATACCGCTATCAGCATTTCTTATACAATGGAAAACATATTTATATAGATGACCTGGTAACATTGCCGCAAAGTCGCGGAAAAGGACTTGGCGCAGCACTTTTGAATTATGTATCCGCACAAGCCAGCGCAAAAGGTCTGACGACTGTTACACTGGATTCCGGCTATCAACGTAAAGACGCGCATCGTTTATATTTGAACAACGGTTTTGTGATGACCTGTCATCATTTTGAAAAAAGCTTATTATAATAATGTCCCACACCATAACCATATCCATTCGCCCATACGAAGCTGTCCACCAGCCATGGTTTGAGAAGTTCAACCGTACATGGATTGAAAAATATTTCGGCATGGAGCCCATCGATTTTCAGGTGCTGCAACATCCGGAGGAACACATTCTTGCCAAAGGCGGGTTGATCCTGATGGCGTATGCTGACCAGGAAATCGCCGGTACCGTTGCACTTAAATATGCATCGCCGGGCGTGTACGAGTTCACCAAGATGAGCGTGGATGAAAAATTCCGTGGACTTAAAATAGGACGCGCCCTTTCGGAGGCCGCCATCGAAAAAGCACGATCGCTCGGTGCGTATAAAGTAATTCTGTATTCACATACAAGTCTCACAACGGCCATTCAGCTCTATCGTAAACTTGGGTTTCAGGAAGTGCCGGTAGATGGACCGTATAAACGCAGCGATATAAAAATGGAATTGCCGCTGGAAAATCCGGTGACAATACGGCAGGCGACCGAAGCCGATGTGAAAGATCTTGTTGAAATTGGCATTCGCACGTTTCGCGACACCTTCGATGAACACAACACACCGGAGGACATGCAGGCGTACGTGGACAATGCTTTTACCGACGAGAAATTAACAGAAGAGCTCCGACAGGACAAGACCGTGTTTTATGTAGCCTACTATAAAGATCAGATTGCAGGCTATGCAAAAGTACGCGAGAACGAAGTGCCCCCGGAACTGGGTGATGTCCACGCGCTGGAGTTGCACCGTTTGTACGTGGATAAAGAACACTTTGGCAAGAAGGTCGGCGATCGTCTCATGGACATTTGCCTGCACAAAGCCGCAGCGAGTGGATACCAGTGCGTATGGCTCGGTGTATGGGAGAACAATCCACGCGCTATTAAATTTTATACACGAAAAGGATTTGAGAAATTCAGCGACCACGTTTTTGTATTGGGCAACGATGCACAAACCGACTGGCTGATGAAAAAAAGTATATGATAGTTTTTAGAGAAGCTGTCCGGAACGATCTTCCGGTAATCGTGGACATTTACAACTCGATCGTAGCGGGCCGCATGGTAACGGCCGACACCGAACCTGTCACCGTAGAAAGCCGTGTGAGCTGGTTCGAAGAACACTCCTCCGCACGACCACTGTGGATTGTCGAAGACGCTGACAGTAAGACACTCGGCTGGGTAAGTCTGAAACCATTTTACGGAAGACCGGCCTACAATGCCACGAAAGAAATAGCCATTTACCTGGAGTCGTCATGCAGAGGCAAAGGCTATGGCAAACGCATTCTGGCGGAAGCAGAAAAACGCTGCCTGACATTAGGTGTCCAAACACTGCTCGGTTTTATTTTCTCGCACAACGAACCCAGCATTCGCCTGTTCCGGCAAGCCGGCTATACTGTATGGGGACAACTACCCGACGTAGCCGAACTCGATGGACAGAAACGAAGCCTGAGCATTTTGGGCAAGAGACTTTGAGAAGGGAACGTTATCCGTCAATCGTTAAAAGTTAATCGTCGTCCTTGTAGAAGGAGCAGGAATTACGATTAGCGAACAACTATTCACGGTTAACTTTAACGACTAACTTTTAACGATTAACGGAAATGGAAAGACTCATCTGGACAGAACGCCAATTTAATGCAGGCCTTCCGGCAGGGATGTTACCTTTTTACCTTGAACGGCTGGAAGGGACAATCGCGCGGCTGGAAAAGAAAGTGAGGGATATTCCGGATACCGTACTGTCGCATAAACTGAACGGAAAGTGGAGCATCAAACAAAATATAGGACACCTGGCCGAAGTAGACGAAATTGGACTGAAGCGAATTGATGAAATCCTGACAGGAGCGCCGATCATGTCTTCGGCTGTGTTTGAAACGAAGCAGGATTACAATGCACAGCCGGTACAACAGGTTATTGACTATTTCAAAGATGTGCGCCTGCGAAAAAATAAACGATTTGAAAGTCTGACCGAAGCAGAGCTTGCACGCACATCGCTGCACCCACGACTGAAGATCATGATGAGTCCGGTGGATCTGGCAGGTTTTGAAGCCGAGCATGATGATCATCACCTCGTAACTATAAACGAAATTCTGAAGAGTTTACGATAGAATAGCGCATTCAAAAAAGATAGTCCGAAACCCTTTAATATAAATCCATGAAAACGATAGTGATAGTAGCCTTCGATAATTTTACAGATGTTGATGTACATCTTCCCTGGGATTTATTGAATCGCGTAAAGCTCATTCATAAAGAGTGGACCGTGAAAATTGTCGGGACAGAGAAAGTGCATACTTCGGTAACCGGTCTTCCGCTGCACATTCATGGAACCATAGAAGATTGTGCTGCTGCGGATGCCGTATTCTTTGCAAGCGGTTCCGGGACACGTAAGCTTATTCGGCAGGCAGAATACCTGAATCGCTTTAATCTTCAACCTGAGAAACAACTCATCGGTTCTATGTGCTCCGGTGCATTAATTCTCGCTGCGCTTGGTTTGTTGAATGGCATAACGGCCACAACCTACCCCACGGCGATAGAAGAACTGAAATCATTCGGCGTGGAGGTAGAAGAAAAGCCGCTGGTTGTCCATGGTAACATTGCCACTGCGGCTGGTTGTCTTGCCGCCATCGATCTGGTGGGCTGGATGGTCGAACGATTAATTGGGACAGAGGCCCGCGACGAAGTAATCGCATCGGTTCAGCCCGTAGGAAAAGGACTTGAGTGTATCTATTAACATCATAATCATGTATACGCCCAAATTATATCAATCGGAACGCGACGAGATGATCGATCTCGTACATGAAAACGGATTTGGCATCCTGATAAGTACGGTGGCAAACAAGCCGTGGGCCACGCACATCCCCATGATGCTCACCGCGGATCACACAAAACTGATCGGACACATTTCCCGTGGAAACAAACAGTGGAAAGAGTTTGCCGCGAACGAAGAAGTACTGGGCGTGTTCAGCGGACCGCATACCTACGTATCCTCCTCGTGGTACGATCATGAAAATGTACCGACGTGGAATTACCTCGCTGTGCACATTTATGGGACAATCCGCTTGCTGAGTGACGAGGAATTGTATACTTCACTGAAACACCTGACGGACAAATACGAAAAGTATTCCGAGAAGCCTGTATCCGTGGATACGATGTCTCCCGGATATGTGCAACGCGAAATGAAAGCCGCGGTCGGATTTGAAATCCAGATCACATCGATGGAAGGCACCAAAAAACTTTCGCAAAATCGCGACGCCGTCAATCATCAGGCAATCGTACACCAACTTGAAAAATCAGATGATCAACAGGCCACAGCTATTGCTGCCTTCATGAAAGAGACCGGCATAAAAAAATAACCTCTAGTATGCATCAACAACTACAACACGACCGTCAGCATATAAACGATCTACTCCAGCAAACCATTGGACTGGCACAACAATTCTATCAGAAACAAAATACGCTGCCACCGGGATTGAAGCTGGCAGACCAGTCGTTTATGTCCCTGCCGCAGAAAGGACTTGGCGCACAGCAGGTATTGGATTACTTCGGGCAAAACTACGCCGACCACATGGCGAACAGCGCAGGCTCACGATACTTCGGCTTTGTCACTGGTGGTTCTACACCGGCATCCGTAGCGGGCGACTGGCTCGTGAGCGTGTACGATCAGGTGATGTCCGGAAGCCACGATTCTGCTGCCCATTTTGTAGAGCGGCAAACCATTCAATTCCTCAAGCAACTCTTCAGCCTGGATGATGCCTACTCCGGTGTGTTTGTGACCGGTGCCACCATGTCCAATTTTGTAAGCCTGGCCACTGCACGACAATGGGTTGGACAGGAACAGGGTTTTGATTTCAGTGAAGAAGGACTTTCCAATGGTCCCGCCATAAAAATAGTGAGTGCTACTCCGCACTCCAGCGTTATCAAAAGCCTGTCCATGTTAGGATTGGGGCGCAAAGCCTGGGTACCCATTGACACGTATCCGGATCGCGAAGCGATTGATGTGGACAAGCTGGAAGCTTATTTAAAAGAACAGTCTGGCCCTGTAATCGTAGTAGCCAATGCCGGGACAGTGAACACGGTAGACTTTGACGATCTCGAAGCCTTCGGCGCGCTGAAGAAGAAATATAATTTCTGGTTGCATGTGGATGCTGCCTTTGGTGGTTTCGCAGCATGTTCGCCCATTTTCAATCACCTGGTGGAAGGACTCAATCATGCGGACACGATTACCATCGACGCGCACAAGTGGTTGAATGTCCCATACGATGCCGCGATGCAATTCACGCGACATAAAAATATTCACCTGAAAGTTTTTCAGAACACCGGCGCAGCGTATCTCGGCGATCCGACCCTGATGCCTGACTCCATGCATTTCACGCCCGAGAACTCTCGAAGATTTCGTGCGTTGCCTGCCTGGTTCTCACTCATGGCGTATGGTCGAGAAGGCTACCAGGAAATTGTAGAACGCAATTGTCGCGCAGCCAAACAACTGGGAGACTGGATCGGGACATCGGGCGGCTACCGGTTATTGGCACCGGTAAAAATGAATGTGGTCTGCTTCACCTTGAAACAGGATCATGTTACTGCCGTGGAAATTCGCGCATTGCTCGACGCCATCCGCGACGACGGCCGTGTATTTTTCACCCCGACAAATTATAAAGGAACGCCAGCCATTCGCGCAGCGATTTCGAACTGGCAAACCGAAAACAGCGATATCGAGGTGGCGATTACCGTCTTGAAAGAAATATTGCATCAATTGGTAAACGCATAATGTGATGTTAAAACAATCGTTTGAAAATTAAAATTTGGTGTTTTTATCAATAGCAAAACATTATCTCCCCAACGGATAAAATATGGGGCGATGGCGGGATTATTCATCAAATATTAAGAAATTTCCACCTGTAACTTTATTCATCATGACAACCACAACGACTTCCTTGCCCGTACAGCGCGTGGCGAAATCAAGAATCAAAGAAGTTGATTTCAACAATCTGGAATTTGGAAAATACATTGCCGACCACATGGTGGTTGCCGACTTTAAAGACGGCAAGTGGCATGAGCCCACCATCGTTCCGTTTGGCGATATGCTAATGAGCCCCGCCATGCTGTCCCTGCATTATGGACAAGCCGTGTTCGAAGGTATGAAAGCCTTCTTCATGCAGGATGGTAACATCAACATCTTCCGCCCGCATCGTCACAGCGCACGCTTTAACCGGTCACTCGACCGTATGTGCATGCCACAGGTAAGCGAAGAAGTTTTTATCCAGTCGTTGCATACGCTCATCGAATTGGACAAGGAATGGATTCCGACCAGCGAAGGATCATCATTCTACATCCGTCCGTTCATGTTCGCATACGAATCGAGACTCGGTGTAAAAGTGGCCGATCATTTTAAATTCATCATCATCAACAGCCCGGTAGCGGCCTACCAGGCAAAACCATATCGTTTGAAAGTAGAAGAGACCTACGTGCGCACAGCCGAAGGTGGAACAGGCTTTGCCAAGTGTGCCGGTAACTATGGCGGCGCTTTCTACCCGACACAGATTGCACGCGAAGAAGGTTTCGATCAGATCCTGTGGACAGACCACAAAGAACATAAATACATCGACGAAGTGGGCATGATGAACGTGATGTTCGTCATCAACGGAAAACTGGTGACACCAAAACTGACCACAGCGATCCTTGACGGTGTAACACGCGATACAATCCTTACGTTAGCGAAGGACATGGGCGTGACCGTGGAAGAACGCCGCGTAAGCATCGACGAGATTGAAGAAGGTCTGAAGAACGGCTCCGTAACAGAAGCCTTCGGAACCGGTACAGCAGCCGTGGTTGCACCGATCGCGGTCATTCGCGTAAAAGGACAGGATCTTCATATTCCTGCAGCCAACGACGCAAGCTTCCAGAGCCGTGTGAAGAAAAAACTGAACGACATCCGCATGGGTGTTGAAGCAGACAAACACGGATGGAATTACATCATCCACGTTTAATTCAAAAGAGAATCTGAATTTGAACCTCAGCCTGGCACGTTCTCTTTTAGAAGAGAGAATGTTATAGGTTGAGGTTTTTTCTTTTTATTGATACTATGTTTTTCTCCTCCAAAAAAAGAGCTGCGCTCTTCAAAGGCAAAGACCAGCCGTTAACCATTGGTGAATTTAAAAAGCCGCGTCTTGTAAAAGATCAGGTACTGGTAAAGCTTCAGTATGCCGCGCTCAATCATCGCGATCTGTGGGTCATGCAGGAACAGACACAGCAGTTTCCCGACGGCATTGTCCTCGGCTCCGATGGAGCAGGTGTTGTTGAAGATGTGGGAGAAGATGCCGATCCGATGCTCACCGGTATGGAAGTAGTGATTAACCCAAGTCTCGATTGGGGCGATAACCCGATCGTGCAGGGGGACAAGTTTCGCATATTGGGCTTTCCCGACAACGGGACATTCGGCGATTATGTAGCGGTGTCCAAAAAGAACATCTTTGAAAAACCGGAGCATCTCACCTTTGCCGAATCAGCCGCTGTCCCATTGTCAGGACTTACAGCCTATCGCGCCCTGTTCAGCAAGGCGAGGTTGCGCTCCAGGGAAAAAGTACTGATTACCGGCATCGGCGGTGGCGCAGCATTGTGGGCATTGCAATTTGCCGTAGCGTATCAGGCACGCGTCTATGTCACTTCAGGCTCCGATGAAAAAATAGAGAAAGCGAAGGCGCTTGGCGCTGTGGGCGGTTTCAATTACAAAGATCCGGAGTGGGTCGCCAAGGCGCAGAAAGAAGCCGGAGGTGGCTTTGATATTATTATCGATAGTGCCGGCGGCGAAGGTTTTGGGAAACTGATCGAACTGGCGTTACCCGGAGGCAGAATTGTAAACTTCGGTCGCACGGCGGGTAATATTACCGAGGTGTCCACACGCGCTTTATATTGGAAACAAATCTCCATCCACGGCACTACCATGGGCACACGCGACGAGTTTTTGTCGATGCTGGATTTTGTGGAAGGCCGCAAGCTCAAACCCGTGATCGATCAGGTGTTTCCATTGGACAATATCCAGGATGCGTTCGATCGCATGAACAGCGGTAATCATTTCGGGAAAATCGTATTGCAGATAGCCAGGTAAAAGATGTATATCGCGAAAGAACAGACTATAGACGGATTTGTATACAGTACAGATCGCGCACGACTGGATGTGTCCTATGTCCACCGGATGCTTTCCTCAAAAAGTTATTGGGCGCACAATGTCCCGCAAGAGATTGTGCAGCGCTCCATCGATCATTCGCAATGTTTCGCCGTATATGAAGGTGACAGACAGGTTGGATTTGCCCGGGTGATCACAGACTACGCGACCTTCGGTTATCTCGCCGATGTTTTTATCGATGAAGACTATCGCGGTCGCGGATTGTCCAAAAATCTGATGGCGTTCATTTTCTCCTCCCGGGAATTTAACATGATCCGGCGCCTGATGCTGATCACGCGCGATGCGCACACCTTGTATCAGCGATATGGATTTAACGCGCCGGCCAAGCCGGAAAACTATATGGAGCTGCATCGCCCCGATGTTTATAAGAATCTGAATGTGTCCCCATAATTATTCAGTATGTCCTATACCATTCATCGCCACGTTCAATACAATCTCTGGGCAAACAAGCAGATTGTAAAAGTATTAAAACCTTTGGATGACGCTGCATTTTACACCGAACTGAAAAGCAGTTTCAGCAGCATTGCGAAAACGGTGCTGCACATGCGCGACGCGGACATCGTATGGACGAAGCGCCTGCAAGGTACAAACTTGCGACAGTGGCCATCCGAAACATTTACGGGTGACAAGGCCGCGATTCTAGAAGGATTTATTCAGGCATCAGAGGAACTCTGTACGCTCGTACTGTCATTGGACAACAACTTTCTGCAATCCACGCTCTCCTATAAAAGTATGGCCGGCGCACCGTTTGAAAACCACGTGGATGAACTATTGTTTCATGCCGTCAACCACGCTTCCTACCATCGCGGACAAATCGCTACCATGTTACGCGAGCTGGGCGGGAAACCTGTTGCCACCGATCTGATTGTTTACTTACGATTGCCAACATGAAAATTGAACACATCGCCATCTGGACACGGGATCTGGAAATGATGCGCACATTTTATGAAACCTATTTTCGCGCACGTGCCGGTGAAAAATACACCAACACGAAGAAGCATTTTGAATCCTATTTTTTAAGCTTTGATGGAGGTTGTCGTTTGGAATTAATGCAGATGCCGGGTATTCCTGCCAATGAAAATGATGTATACAAACAATTCTCCGGACTGATTCACTTTGCCATATCCATTGGCAGCAAGCAGGCCGTAGATTCGCTTACAGAGCAGCTTCGCCGCGATGGGTATGAGGTTGTAGGCGAACCACGCACAACCGGCGACGGCTACTATGAGAGCGTTGTATTAGACCCCGAAGGAAATCGAATCGAAATCACAGGATAAAATTCCTACAATATTCAGGTTCACACGGCGCTCTGTAATTCCAGGCAATCGTCTGCGGAATATCACCTCGATTGACAGAGCCAACTTTTCATAGACGGTCGTTCTATATTCGCTTCTATTTTCTATTTTCACACCGGGTACATGCCTACAGTTCTAAACGATTATTTGAATTAAGCATGAAACAAACACGAAGAACCTTTATGGCCAGTGCTGCTGTACTCACGGCAGGCGTGGCTTCGGGTATGTCATTAACAACTATGGAAACAAAACCTAAAAAACTGCTGGTACATCACGTGTACTTCTGGTTGAAGAACCGTGAATCGAAAGAAGATCTTGCCAAACTATTGGAAGGTCTGCGCACATTGGAAAAGATTGAAAGCATACGCGCCATCCACATCGGTGTCCCGGCAAGTACAGAACTTCGCCCCGTAGTAGATGCCACCTATCAGGCATCCGAACTGATTTTCTTCGACGACGTAGCAGGACAGGACATCTACCAGGTGCATCCGATCCATAAAAAATTTGTAGAGAACTATTCTCATCTATGGGAAAAAGTGATCGTCTACGATTCGATCGACGTTTAAAAAATAAGGCTTCCAATGGAAGCCTTATTTTTTTGTATTGGATTTACCAGATTGTCCCTTACGAGTTTGCGCCTTCCAATATGCGGATCAGATCATCATTCAGGTAATAGATCTCTTTGCCCTCGCGCTTTGGAGTAAGAATTTGAGCCTTCACCAATTCTTCCATATAACGGGTTATGGTTGTTCGCGAAGTTTTTTTGAGCAGATCACCGAGAACCTTAGGCTTACTATACGGTTGACTGTAAAGCGCTTCATTTACCTCCTTCGTACACCATTTTATATTTTTCTTTCCATGTTCCAGCGTGACATCCATTTGCTGAGCAATTTGATTGATGAGATCATTGGTTAAAAGCAATGTGCGCTCTACGGCATCCAACATATAGAGAATCCAGTTTTTCCAGCCGCCTCGCTGTGTAACGCCTGCCAGGTTATATGCACAAAAACTGGACACATTTCGGGTATATGTTCAGTTTTAACCTAAAAACTGAACATATACCCTTAAAATATCGCTAAAAACGAAGATTATTTTTTACGAATGGTGCATCCGGTTGGTCTTACCTCCGGTGTTTGCACACTTTGATTCGCCAGCATAATGTCTACAGCATCCTTGAGATGGTGGTGGCGAACATCGGCTTCTACCTGTGCATTATCATCAATGGCACCTTTGTACACAACGGTAAATTTGCCGCCGTCATTTTTAAGGAGATACGCTGCCGGGCTTTTCGTAACGCCCAGTGCTGTCATAAATGCCTGATCTTTGTCCGATAGATACGGCAGTGTTATGCCTGCCTGCTCCGCTTTCTTTTTCATGGCATCGTCTGATTCGGCTGCATCGATGTTGGAGTTCACCAGCAGGACAGGAACCTTGTCCTGATAATCGCGCGACAGCTTGTTGATACGGCTGCGGTAATATTCATCGTAAGGACACGAGTTGCTCGTAAAGACAACAATAACTCCGGAGCAGGATGGATACGTGCCCAGCGAAACGCTGTTGCCATTTAAAACATTGGTAAGCTTGAAATCTTTTACCTGCTGTGCCTGTGCGGCAAACGCTGTCAGAAAGGAAAAGGCAATCACAAGTTTTTTCATAGTGTTATGTTGTTATCAACCGTATTATGTTCTTCGCTTCAGGAGGCTGTGAGTCTCATTTCGTAAAGGCCACAACAAAGTTGGGGTATACCCGGTAATATAAAGGTATCACGCTTTCTGTGTGTTTGACAATAATTCGGCCAACAATGTCGCCTTCGTTTTGGCGCTCAAACGGGCTGATAATCAAATGTTCTGCCAGCGTAAGGTCTTTCTTGCCGTAGAATTTTATGAGTGCCTCCTTGGCGCACCAGTAAATGCAGTGCTTTACGAGGTCGGTGCCGGCGTTGGCAAGTTCGTTCGCGTGCAGCACGCGCGGTGCTATGCGCAACAGCTTATCCTTAGGTTGCTCCAAGTCAATACCCACACGTACAACATCCACTACCGCGGCCACATACGGATACGAATGGCTAACCGACAACTGATGGGCATGGCCGGCAGGATACGGTTTGCCAAACTCGTCCTTTACTAAGCCGGTAAAAGAAAGTCCCAAAGCTTCCATTGATTTTCGTATGGCGATGCGGCCTGTATACCACTCCAGTCTTTTTTGTGGATGCGTAAGGTATACCGGCGGCTCCTCCGGCATACCCCACAGATCTCTCAGCGCAGCTTCATCTTCGGTTATCTTCCATAAAGTCCAGGCGCGATGAGGACTGGTCTCGATGCTTTCTATTGCCATTTTATTTTTTATCCGTGCCGAAAGTTAGAACTTTGAGCGTTTAATGCAGGGATGACGAAGATAGAAGTAGCGAAACTCCATACACTCCGGGGCCACCGCGATTGCGTGTACACCCTGGAGCGCTCCGGCGACGACGCTATTTTTTTCTCGGGTGCAGGCGATGGGATGGTGGTGGCATGGAATTTAAACGATCCGGAAAACGGAGAGTTGATCGCCAAACTTCCCAACTCGGTTTATGCACTGCACTACCATCGCCCCAGTGGCTATGTCCTGGCCGGGCATAATTACGAAGGCATCCATGTGCTGGACTGGCAGAATAAAACGGAAGTCGGATCGTTACAAACTACCCGGGCTGCTATCTTTGATCTGCAGTCGGCGGGAGACGATCTGTATATCGCGGACGGCGATGGCGTGGTAACGAAAGTTGCTGTGTCGACGCTGAGCGTGATCGCGAAAGATACTTCGAGTGACATGAGCGCCCGAACCATCAGTATGCATCCGACAAACGGAGACATCGCGGTGGGATACAGTGACCATCATATCCGGATCTTCGATCGCGATCTCCAGTTAAAATATCAATGGCAGGCGCATGCCAATTCAGTGTTCACCGTTCGCTATACAGCCGACGGTAATTTTTTGCTGAGTGGTTCGCGTGATGCCAGGCTCAAGGCATGGGATGTTCGTGCCGGATACATACAGGCCGCGGAGGTGGTAGCCCACATGTTCGCGATAAATCACCTGGATTTTAGCCCGGATAACAAACATTTTGTAACTTGTAGCATGGATAAGTCCTTAAAAGTGTGGACGTTGGACGACCTCCGGCTGCTCAAGGTCATCGACCGGTCGCGGCACGCCGGGCATGCCACCTCCGTCAACAAGGTTTTATGGACCAACCATTATGATCAGTTGCTGAGTGCCAGTGACGATCGCAGTATTTCCGTATGGAATATCATTTTTTAAACTTTTAATTCAATATGAGAGTCACACCACTTGAAATCAGGCAGAAGACCTTCGAGAAAAATTTCCGGGGTTACCAGATCGATGAAGTAAATGCTTTTCTTCAAACCATGTCCCAGGAGTGGGAGCGCATCATGGATGAGAACAAGGAACTGCGTATCAAGCTGGAGGCGACCGAACGAGAAGTAAGCAAGCTGCGCGAAGTAGAAAGCTCTCTCTACAAAACTTTAAAAACTGCGGAGGACACCGGCGCCAATGTTATTGAACAGGCCCGCGTCGCGGCAGATCTTCACCTGAGAGATTCTCAACTGAAATCAGACGCCCTGCTGAACGAAGCGAAACGCAAAGCCAAAGATACTATCGACGAATCGGACATGCGCGCCAAGGACATTGTGGCCGAAATGGAAGAGCGTTTGAAAATGATGGTGGAGAACTACCGCAAACTGGAAGCTCATCGCGAAGATTTGCTGAACGACCTGAAGCGACTGTCCAATGATACGCTGGATCGTGTGGAACGTGCCCGCCAGCAGACCAAAGATTTCAATCCGGATGATCACCTGGCGCAAGCCAAACGTGAGACACGTAAAATAGCATTCCCCAATCAGCATACATACGAAAAGATTGTCCGCCCGGAGCCGGTGCCTGTCCCGATGGTGGTGATGGAACCAGTAGCGCAGGCTGAGCAGATATTGGACAACATTATTCTCGAACACCGTGAAGAAGTATTGGAAGAAGTGGTGGTAGAAGCACCGCCTGCACCCATACCTGCAAAAAAAATAATGAAATCTTTCTTTGACGAGATCGGATGACCGGACGTGTAGCACTCGAAGGACTCGAGTTTCATGCCTTTCACGGCGTATACCCGCATGAACGTGAATCGGGCAACTGGTTTGAAGTAGACATTGCCGTCGATACCGACTTTACCGAAGCCGCCGAGAACGATGACCTCGCCGGCACCATCAACTATGTAACGCTTTTCCAGATCGTAAAAGATGAAATGGACAAGCCAAGCAAGTTGCTGGAAACCGTAGCCGGGAAAATCGTGAACGATGTCCTCACAAAACTGCCCGACGTGCAGGTGGTGGAAATCAAGATCTCCAAACTCAATCCACCCATCGGCGGCAAGTGCAGAAGTTCTTCCGTGAGCATTACACGAAGGCGATAACAATGTCCCTCGCGATAGGGTAGCGGGTATTCATGCATTAAAATTCCGTGTTATTCCGTGATTTCCGTGAGCCAAAATTTGTGCAGTATAAAAGCCACACGTTCGCGTTGAAAAAATTTCCTGCCTTCCGTACTATTTCATTCATTTGCACTCTAACCCTTACGCTATGCGTTATCTGTTCGTTCTGATATTCATTTCCTCCGCCGCACTTGCCCAGGAGAAGCCGGCCTACAAACTTTTCACCAAAGAAGGAAAGTCTGTAGACTTTTCGAAGATGATCAAGACAATGGCCAAGGCTGATGTAGTATTGTTTGGCGAACTGCACGACAACTCCATCGACCACTGGCTTGAATTGCAGGTAACCAAAGATTTGTATGCACAACAAAATGATCTGGCACTGGGTTTTGAAATGTTTGAATCCGACGATCAGCTTGTCCTGAACGAATACCTTACCGGTGTGATCGAAGAACGCCACCTGTTGAAAGAAGCGAAGATATGGGACAACTATCAGAACGACTATAAACCACTGATCGAATTTGCCAAAGCTAAAAAGCTTCCCGCGATTGCCACCAACATTCCGCGTCGCTATGCAAACCTGGTATACAGAAAAGGCATTGCGGCATTGGATGCGTTACCCGCGGAAGCAAAGGCGTCCATCGCGCCGCTCCCCATCGAGATAGATCTTACACTGCCCGGTTATAAAGGCATGATCAGCGACATGGGTGGACATCAATCGCAAGCTGCCGGCAATGCCGAAAATATGGCGAAGTCACAGGCTACCAAAGATGCGACCATGGCATATTTTATTTTGAAAAACAGGAAGACAATATTTCTGCAATTTAACGGCGCCTACCACTCACAGAATTTTGAAGGCATAAACTGGTATCTGAAAAAAGCAGAACCGAAGATTAACATCGTAACCGTTCATTCGGTTGAGCAGGAATCTATAGACAAACTGGAAGATGCCAACCTGAACACTGCAGACTACATTATCTGCATCCCGAAGGACATGACGAAGACGTATTGAAATTTACAGGGAGAAAAATCAGGCGGGTTTTACCTGTGGATCGATAAACATAAAACCCCGGGCGTCTTCACCTTCATGAAAATCGACCTCTTTGCCGATAATATACATCGTATGCTTTTTGTCAACATACACCGGGATGTCCGATATGGTGTATGCGAGATCTGAATCTTTCTTTTTATCAAACCCGATAATAAGCGAAGCGCCGCCGCAGCCGCCGCCTTTAATACCAACGCGCAAGCCGTAGTCGGCCGGAATATTTTTAGTGTCCATAATCTTGCGGATCTCTTCGGCAGCTTTCGCAGAAATGGTAACAGGTTGAATATTATCGAACATAGCTCTGGATCTTGATGCTAAACACCTCTCCATCTTTTCGGGTTCATCGATGTGTGGAATAGTCTTGAAATCACGATTTTTTCTTTATCAACCCGATAAATGATCTTGTAACTCCACACGACAAGATACCGGTATTCGAATTTCTTATGTAGCAATAGGGCTCTCGTGCTCCAATGAATGGATGGGTTTCAAGCTGGCCTATCGAGTTTATGATTTTAGCATGAACGATTTTAGTATACACAAGGCCATGCTCTTCACGAATGTACCTGATGGCGCGTTCAAACTGATCAAAGGTCCTTTTTGTCCAAATTATTTTAACCATTCACGTGATTTTTCCACAACGTCGCTATGCGAGAGTACATCGTTATTTTTTTCTTCGACTTCCGCCACGGTCAATATCATCAAGCAGAGCCAGTTGTTGCATAATATCTTCCAGATCAGTTTTTTCATTAATTTGGCTAGCGATCTGCAACAGATATTCTTTTAGTTTTTCACCTTGCATGGCCTTTTTATTTGAGTATTAAAGTTAACATTTTTGCATAAGATTTATTGATATGGAAGTTGTTATAGAATTTGGCAAGATTTTAATACCCGCATCGATCGTGCTCTATGGTGCATATCTGTTGGTTCGAGCTTTTTTACAGAAAGAGATTGAGTTGAAAAGACTTGACGTACGCGGCCGCAGCATCGAAACGGTTTTGCCCAATCGCCTGCAAGCCTACGAACGTATGACGTTGTTTCTCGAACGTATTTCTCCCCAGAACCTGTTGGTACGACTGAACGCCCCCGGCATGCCGGCACGCGAATTTCACCAGTTGTTGCTGAGCGAAATCCGGAACGAATACAATCACAACGCGTCGCAGCAGGTATACATGAGCGAGGAGGTCTGGAACCTGATAAAGAATGCGAAAGAAGATCTGATCGTTTCTATCAACGATGCTTCCAGCGAGATGCCTGTAGAGGCAACAAGCCTGGATTTATCGAAGAAGATTTTCGAAAAATCCGTTACCAAGAGTGTTGATCCGATGGCCCATGCCTTGTCGGAGCTGAAGAAGGAAATTCAACAGACTTTTTGACAAGCCGGAATTGATAAAGTTTGTAGTCCGGATGTTGGGAGTAGGTTGTGCACGATAATTTACATCTTAACAAAAAACGTATGGCTGGCAACATATTCTTTCAGGCAGCGCTTAAAAAAGCTTCCGGCATAGTGGGCAAAAAGGGCAAGCTCGTATTGCTGGTGTCCAAACTGGCGTTCAAGCTGCGCGATGTAAAATGGAAAGAAATTAAAGCGGCCGATGTGAAAGAAAAATTCTACACCATCGGGCGTTTGCTGAAAGCTTACGCGTTGGGACAGTATCGAGAGATACCGTGGAAGCCGCTGCTGATTCTGACAGCCGCCGTCGTTTATTTTATCAACCCCATCGATTTGTTTCCCGATTGGATCCCGGGGTTAGGACTTACCGACGATGTAGGGATACTGATGTCTGTATATGGTTCTTTCGGAAGTGAGATCGACAAATTTCTGGAATGGGAAAAATCGCGCCTGACACCAGCCGTCTGAGTAGGAATCATTCGAACCTGAACTATACGATATGAAGACAGCACTTATTGCCGGCTCAACCGGACTCATCGGAAAGCAACTGCTGGCCTATCTGCTGCAAAGCGATCGCTACGCGCAAGTGATCGCGCTCACCCGTCAGCCATTGGACATTCAACATCCTAAACTTGTACAGGTGGTGCTGGACTATGTCCATCTGGGCGAAAGTCTCGATACCTTCAAAGCCGATGATGTATTCTGTTGCCTCGGTACAACCATGAAAAAAGCAGGCTCCAAGGAAAACTTCTATCAGGTTGATTTCTATTTTCCGTTGCTGCTGGCTAAAACCAGTTTCGCGCGCGGAGCAAAACAATATATGCTCGTATCGGCATTGGGTGCCGACCGTAATTCGTCCATCTACTACAACCAGGTAAAGGGAGAAATTGAAGAAGCGATAAGCTCCAGCGGTTTTTCTGCGATTCATATCTTTCGCCCTTCGTTGCTGTTAGGACCTCGCGAGGAGCAACGAACCGGAGAAGACGCAGCCAAGTTTTTCTATAAAGTATTCAGCTTTCTCATTCCGAAAAAATACAAAGCCATTCAGGCATCCACGGTAGCCAGGGCCATGCTGCATTTCGCCGCACAGGACGAGCCGGGAATTCATATACACGAGAGCCAGCAAATGCAGGAGTTTGGCGGATGATTATTTTATGTCGCCATACGGTTGCTATCTCCAACATCTTTGATTAAACGTATTCGTAAATATGCTTTCAGTTATCCAGCGTGTCTCATCCGCTTCTGTCACGATCGATCATGTGGTAAAATCTTCGATCTCGCAAGGGCTCCTGGTATTGGTGGGCATCGAAGATGCAGACACGCAGGAGGACATTGACTGGCTGGCGGCAAAGATTGTAAACCTGCGCATTTTCAGCGATGCAGACGGTGTGATGAATGTAAGCGTGAAAGACAACGGCGGCGACATTATTGTAGTAAGCCAGTTTACGCTGCATGCCAGTACAAAAAAAGGAAATCGTCCATCGTACCTGAAAGCATCCAAACCGGATATTGCCATACCGCTCTACGAAAAATTTGTTTCGGCTGTAGGACAGGCTTTGGGTAAACCGGTGCAAACCGGCGAGTTTGGCGCCGACATGAAAGTGAGCTTACTGAACGACGGTCCTGTTACCATTATCATAGACACGCAGAACAAGCAATGACGCAGCTCAAGCTTATACAGGGGGACATTACGAAACTCGATGTAGACGCCATCGTCAACGCGGCCAACAGCAGTTTGCTGGGCGGTGGTGGTGTAGATGGTGCGATCCATCGTGCCGGCGGCCCGCAGATCCTGGAAGACTGCTTGTTGATTCGCAGCAAACAGGGCGGATGTAAAACAGGTGAAGCTGTAATAACGCGCGGCGGCAACCTGCGGGCACGGCATGTTATCCACACGGTTGGACCGGTATGGAACGGCGGTTCTAAGAACGAAGAAGCTTTCCTGGCGAACGCCTATCGCAACAGCCTGACGCTGGCTGCGGAGCATGCATTAAAAACGATTGCCTTCCCCAGCATCAGCACCGGCATCTATCATTTCCCGAAAAAACGCGCCGCCGAAATTGCCATCGGGACAGTCCGTGCATTTATCGCCGGGGAAAAATCACTTGAAGAAGTTATCTTTTGTTGTTTTGACGATGAGAATGTTTCACTTTACAAATCACTTTTAGCATGAAACGGAACGGCCTTATTTTTCTAATGCTCGGCATCTCGCTCACTCTCCACGCGCAGAATAAATACGGATTGAAAGCCACAACGCTGGTGGAATATCAAGCCACTGTAAAGACTGATCCGAAAAAAGAACTGATTGACCTGGAGAAATTTGTTCCCGGCATTGTATTGGACATCCGCTATGCTACTCCGGATAATTTCACCAAAGAGAAAATTTACAACATGGCCAAAGCCTACGCGCGCAAACCCGTTGCGGAAGCCGTGAAGCGCGCACAAGAGGATCTGAAGAAAAAAGGGCTTGGCATTAAAATCTTTGATGCGTATCGTCCCTATAAAGCCACGGTACGATTCTACGAAGTATATAAGGACACCACCTATGTGGCATCGCCTTACCGCGGCTCACGCCATAATCGCGGCTGCGCCATCGACATGACGATCATCGATCTTAAAACAGGACAGGAATTGAAAATGCCAACCGGCTACGATTCCTTTCAAAAAGAAGCATGGCCATCCACGCCGATTAAAGACCCCGTGGCCCGGAAGAATCGTGCATTGATCATTGAAGTGATGCAGAAGCAAGGTTTTAAAGTGAACGGCTCCGAGTGGTGGCACTTCGATTTTATAGGCTGGCGCAACTACGAAGTATTGGACATTGATTTTGAAGAACTACAATAAACTCAGCTATGACCCTCGACGAAGCCCAGCAACAGGTTGACACCTGGATCACCACTACCGGCGTACGGTATTTTAATGAGCTCACCAACATGGCCATGCTCACGGAAGAGGTAGGCGAAGTAGCACGCATCATAGCACGCCGCTACGGAGAACAATCCGAAAAAGAATCGGACAAGAACAAAGATCTGGGCGACGAAATGGCCGACGTACTCTGGGTGTTGATGTGTCTCGCCAATCAGACGGGCGTGAACCTGACTGAAGCCTTTCAAAAAAACATGCAGAAGAAATCCGAGCGCGACAAGGACCGGCACTTGCAAAACCCCAAGCTGAAGTAAGAATTAAAAAGTCTGAAAGTCCGAAAGTCGGTAAAGTCCGAAAGAAATTTGTTTACGCTTACAGTTTCTTTAGCAAAACGCTTCGCAAGCAACCGGCACATGAAAGAGCATACTGCGCGCTTCCGGACTTTCCGCCTTCTTAAACTTATTAACTCCCTATCCTTTTCAAATTGTGCGCGTGTGTATTTGCGCCTGTTCCGAAAATAGCGCAGCTTAGCAATGCCTAACTTCTGCAACCCATTCTTATGGCTGAAAATCAACGCTTCCTCGCGCTCGATGTATTTCGGGGCCTCACTGTTTGCTTCATGATCATTGTAAACTCCCCCGGTACGTGGGACATTGCCTATGCCCCCTTGCTGCATGCTCCGTGGCACGGCTTCACTCCAACCGATCTTGTTTTTCCTTCGTTCCTGTTTGCCGTGGGCAACGCCATGGCGTTTGTGATGGTGAAGTATCAGACACAAGGCGACAATGTCTTCTGGCGCAAAACGCTGAAACGCTTCGCCATTATATTCCTGCTGGGATTTCTCATGTACTGGTTTCCCTTTGTTGATTTTAAAACGTGGTCGCTGCGCCCACTCGGTGAGACGCGCATTCTTGGCGTGTTGCAACGCATCGCTATCTGCTACCTGGTTGCCTCGGTCATTGTCCACTACTGCTCCAAACGCGTGGCGATTGTCATCAGCGCGTTGTTCCTGCTGGGTTACTGGATTATTCTCTATGTATGGGGCGATGCCAACGACCCGTACAGCCTGGCCGGTTATGCAGGCAATGCATTGGACTTTACCCTACTGGGCGAGAAACACATGTATCATGGTGAAGGCGTTGCCTTCGATCCGGAAGGAATTCTCAGTACACTGCCGGCTGTGGTGAATGTTATTTTTGGTTTTCTGGCGGGCGATTATATCCGTAAAAACGGCAACAGCTATGAAACTATCGCCAAGTTATTAATGACCGGCGCGGTTTTGATTCTCGTAGCGCTCACCTGGAACATGGCCTTCCCTATCAACAAGAAGATCTGGACAAGCTCCTTCGTATTGCTAACGGTAGGACTGGATCTGCTGATACTGCCAATCTTCATGTTCATCATCGAGATACAACGCAGGCAGCAATGGACATCGTTCTTTATTGTATTTGGGCGTAATCCCCTGTTTATCTATCTGCTGTCAGAAGTATTACTGATCACGCTTTACCTGATACCCGTCGGCAACAGCAGCCTGCAACAATGGTTCTATAAAGATTTCTTCGGCAGTATTGCCAGTCCGATAAATGCCTCATTCCTGTTCGCCTTTTTCTTTATGCTCACATGCTGGGCCGTAGGGTATGTTTTGGACAAGAAGAAAATTTATTTAAGAGTCTAGGAAAGAATAGTCGCTCGCCTCCGGGCGAGTGACGAATATCACCAGGCCTCCGGCCTGCCAGCGGAAATAGATTGTGTCTGGAAGTGCACGATGTTAATTGGACAATGACACTGTGAGGCCAGAGGCCTCCGCATAATCGTCACTCGCCAGGAGGCGAGCGACTAAGGAGTTAAATTACCAGTACGCCGTCTTTTAATACGGGCACTACATCATATTGATCGGGAGTCAAACAAAATTCAATGTCCTTGAACACATTGAGTCTGGCCAACCGTTTTACGTGGCTGGCATCTTTCAGCGCGTCCACCAGGTTTTGTTTGGATTGATTGTATAAGTGCTGCGCCATCACCGGCGCATCGCAATCAGGTGCGATATGACTCTTTAATAATTCCACCAGCGCTCCGGCAAAGAGCGTGTCCTCCAGGTTTACTTTTCCCTTCCATCCGGCGCATACGACCAACACATTGTTGGTGCCTTGTTGCAAATGATTGGCTACTGCCGAGAGATTCAAAAACGATCCGATAATAATTTCTTTTGCACCGATAGAGCGCGCAATGGCCTGCGTGCCGTTGGTAGTGGTAAAAGCGATGTGTTGTCCTTTCAGGTGGTCGGCAATGTACTCAAACGGTGAGTTGCCCAGATCGAATCCTTCTACCTTTTTTCCATCGCGCTCGCCGGCGGTATAGCATCCTTTGTCCTTCATCGCGATGCAGTCTTCAAGCTTGGCGAAAGGTGTTATGGAGGCAATGTCGTGTGCAAAGGCTGTGGTCATGCACGATGTTGCGCGGAAGATGTCCACCACTACTACGGTGCGATCGTCCACGGTATACAGATGCATTAAATCAGGACTCAGGCAAACGTCAATGGTTTTCATACGCAAACAAATTTCAAATGAAAAGAAAATCGGTGGGGCAAGTTACTTCAGGATTTCAACGTCGGACCGGACCTTGAAATCCTGAATTGGAAAATCATGAATCAATTTTTAATCAGAGGAAGTTTCTCCACCTGTGCCTTTAAGGCTTTGCCACGTACATCTATAAAAATTTCAGCGCCCGGCGCGGCCAGATCCGGCGTAATGTAACCGAGTCCGATACCAACGCCCAGCACGGGCGACATGGTTCCGGAAGTTACTTTGCCTACAATATCGCCTGCTGCATTTTTAATAGCATAGTCGTGGCGAGGTATGCCTTTGTCGATCATTTTGAAACCTACCAGTTTCCGGGTAACGCCGGCTTCCTTTTGTTTTTTCAATGCGGCGGCATTCGTAAAATCCTTGGTGAATTTTGTGATCCAGCCAAGCCCGCCTTCGAGCGGCGACGTAGTGTCATCGATGTCGTTGCCATAGAGACAGAATCCCATCTCGAGGCGCAGTGTATCGCGGGCGCCAAGTCCAATCGGTTTTATGTTTTCATCCTTGCCGGCTTCGAACAATGCGTTCCATACTTTTTCAGCATGCTGCTTGTCCACATAAATCTCAAAGCCACCGGCACCGGTATAGCCTGTATTCGAAATCACTACATTGGACACACCCGCAAATTCACCGATAGCGAAGTGATAATATTTAATGGCACTCAGATCGACTTGTGTTAATTTCTGCACAACACCCGCAGCTTTCGGGCCTTGCACCGCGAACAGGCAAAGGTCATCTGAAATATTTTTCATTTCCGCGCCTTGCGTATTGAACCGGCTTATCCAGTTCCAGTCTTTCTCAATATTGCTGGCATTTACAACAATGAGGTAGTCATTGTCCCTGATCTTGTAAACAATCAGATCGTCTACAATACCGCCTGTTTCGTTTGGCAGGCATGAATACTGCGCTTGCCCGTCAACGAGCTTTGATGCATCGTTGCTTGTAACGCGCTGGATCAGGTCAAGAGCCTGTGGACCTTTTACCGTAAACTCGCCCATGTGCGACACGTCGAATACGCCTACACCGTTGCGCACCGTCATGTGCTCTTCGATGTCCGACGAATAACGTACCGGCATATTATAGCCGGCAAAGGGTACCATCTTGCCGCCGAGTTTAACGTGCAGGTCATTCAGGGGAATGTATTTTAAATCCATACTACTCAATTTAGGTGGCGCGAAGATAAGTTTTTTGCGCTAAGGAGCGAACCGCTTTTGGAGCTTAATCGGGGTGAGTCTTTATTATTGGCGTCAAAAGCACCTTCCCCGTTTCTATACCGGCATGTTACCTTCTGCCTGGAGAGCCTGGAGCAAGTTGCAAACATGGGAGTGTCGTCAAAGCCCGCATGCTTCTATCCGGGCGACTCTGCGTTGTTGAATACCTTTAATAAAACCTGGCCTTCCACTCGCGGGTCCATTGACTGTTCCCCGAAAGTTTTTCGACGCCTTCCTTCCGGGAGAGCTCCTGGTCGTGATCAACCGAATCGGCAATGCCGCACCACGGTTCGATGCATACAAAGTTGGCGCCCGGTTGTCCCCAGATGCCCAGGTATGGAAATTCGCCAAAAAGGAAATCGATGCCATGTGTGTCCTTATCAGATCGCAGGGACACCTGGCGTGACTTAAGTCTCTTAAAAACAAGTGCATCGTTCAGAAAGAGATAGCGCGTCAGCGGGATTTTATTTTCGTCCTGTAAAAACGACTGGGGCTCTGTCTCAATCAATCCACTTTTGCTGATGGGCCACCGCGCTGCTGTCTCCGGTGATTCGAATTCCAGAAAATAATCTTCATAGGCAAGCTCTGCCTTTAGCGGCACGGCAAACGCGGGGTGTGCACCGAGTGAAAAAAGCATGTCCTGATCATCCGTATTCTTTACATGGTAGCGAACGGTGAGCGTATTGTCCACCAGCTGATAGATGATGCGCAATTCGAAAGCAAAAGGATATTTTTGCAACGAGGTTTCGGTGCTGGCGAGCAGGAACACGATCGAACTGTCATACTTTTCAGCCACGGAAAACATCTCATCGCGCGCAAAGCCGTGCCGGGTGAGCCGGTATTCGTGATCGTTATGGCGATAGGTATTATCCTTCAATGTCCCTACAATCGGAAACAGCACCGGCGACGACTTCGCCCAGAACACGGGGTTGGCAGACCACATGTACTCTACCGATGTTTTCCGGTCCACCACACTGGCAAGCTCCGCTCCTTTCGCTTTAATTTTTACCTGCAGGTGGTTGTTGGAGATAATATATTCCATAGTATGATTCATGTTCGCGCGCGTTCCCGTAACTAACACGCTGTTAATATTACAAAATTAACGTAGCAATGAAATTTGCCGGTCGTCAGGACAAAAAAAATCCGGCGCTGCTCACGCCGGATTTTTAGTATCCATTGCCAACGGGCACGATCATGCCTGAAAAGCCTTGCTGAATTCTTTCGCAAAATCCTCCAGCTTCACAAAGTCTTTTGGAGGTGTCTCCTTCAGTACCTCTTCCTGCATTTTTCCGGAGCGAACAGCGGATCCCATATCGGTATAGCCTTGTGCGTGCGTCTCTGAAATGCCCGCCTGAAGCAATCCTGCTTTTTGATCGCTATCCGAAAAATTCACCCATGGAATTTCCTTGCCGATGGACTTACCCAATACGCTGGCGATATCCGAAAGCGTACGAATGTCGCTTACAACATAGCGTACACTGTTTCCGGTGAAGCTCAATGCCCGTAATTCCTGCAACACAACGCCGGCAATATCGGCCGTGTGTACAAGCGCGAGCTTCTGGTTGCTCTCGCCATAGTTTGATCCAAGGATCCCCGCTTGCTTCACCAGCGGAATCTGGTTGAGCAGGTTATAGTAAAAGAATGAAGGCCGAATGTGTTTCACCTGAAGTCCCGCGATGGCATTCAGCTTCTGTTCAAAATAGTGAAGGCCATCTACCGGGCCACAGCCTTTGCCCAGGTGCGCACCGATGCTGCTGAGGTTCACGACGTATGGCACGTTGTTATTTCGGATCGCATCGGCATAAACATCGGCTACCTTGTCCTGCGAAACACGCCAGTTCTCCGTTTTCCAGATGGGTGGAATCATCGTGTACACCACGTCAGCACCCTGAAACGCCTTGTTCACAAACGCGGCGTCATCCACTGAACCTGTCAGTGCCTTTGCGCCAAGCGCCTCAATTGCCGATACATTGGCGGCGTTGCTGGTGATAACCGTTACTGCTTGTCCATCTTTAACAAGACCTTCCACAACAGGTTTGCTGATGTGGCCGATGGAACCGGTGATTACATATTTTTTCATGACTAAAAATTTTTGTTTGATGCTGAATTATACAGCAAGATTATCGTGTTAGTTCCTAAATTGCGGGTAGGTATATTAATATGATCTAGTCATTATTTTTAGACCTTTACTGATAATCAATATTTTATGAAAATAAAATTATCCGATCTGGAGCATTGCCCGGTTACGGCAACCATGGAAGTCATCGATGGCAAGTGGAAAATTCTCATTCTGCATCTTGTCAACAACGATATAAACCGGTTTGGTAAAATGGGAATGATCCTGAGGGGCATCAGCAAGCAGATGCTTACCAAACAGCTTCGTGAACTGGAGCGCGACGGGATTCTGGACCGCGTAATTTATCAGGAGATTCCGCCCCGCGTGGAATATTTTTTAACGGCCAAAGGCAAGGCGCTTGTCCCGGTATTGGATGCACTAAAAGTTTGGGGACTGGAATATAAGATGCCGGGAACCTTAGTAGATGATCGGAAGGAAGTAGCGTAGTGTATTTAATTTCTGTGAGTCCAATTGTCGCACTAAAAAAAATACAATGGCAACTTAGAATTTGCTTTTAAAATTCTGTGTTGATCTGTGTTTTTCGTGAGCTAGAAAGTTTCTCTACAGTGTAAAAGCAATCGGGACAAGCTGGCGGGACTTGATGGGTTTCCCCAAACGCGTGGCAGGCTTCCAGTTTGGCATGAGACGCACAATGCGCAATGCTTCCTTGTCGCAACTGGGACAAAGACCACGCTCGATCCGCTCGTCCACAATTTTGCCATCGGTATCTACCCAAAATTCTACAAAGGCTTTCCCCACCACAACGTTGTGAGGCTGCTTCCATTTGAAATTCTTCTTGATAAAATTGTTCATGCCTTTCACGCCGCCGGGAAATTCTGCCGGCGCATCGGACACTACGTAAATTATTTTTGTAACAGTATCGGGCGCGGTTGCCTTTTGCTTCACAGAATCAGCCGTCTGGCTATAGACTACAATAGTGGAAACAAGAAATACAGTGGTCAGGAAAGCTTTTATCATACGGGCAAAAGTATCAAATCTTCTGCAATGTCTCCCGGGTAAGTTCGCCTATCACATTGCCGGTATTGAGCGTTGTGGCGGGTTCGAATAGCATGATGCTCACTTCCTCCTCGGCTACTGGCCTGTGCTCCACACCGCGCGGCACGACAATACATTCCTGCGGGTGCAGGACAACGGTCTTATCGCGAAATTCCATTTTCAGAATGCCGGACAACACATAGAACAACTCATCTTCATGATCGTGATGATGCCACACGAATTCGCCTTTCAGCTTTACGAGCTTTACCTGCTGTCCGTTCAAGTCGCCTATCACGCGCGGGTTCCAGTAGTCTGAAAACAGGGAAAGCTTTTCGGCTATGTTTACCTTGTCCATATCTCAATTCAGTTTGCCTCGAAACAGGCCGTTGTTGATTTTCATCCGTTCGATGTTCGTCTCCGGATTGCTGCGATGTTTTTTCAGCTCCAGCCAGAATTTTCCTTCCAGGGTTTTCTTCACCGAATCGTACGCTACAATCTGCAATGTCCCGATGGTGTTGGGATCGAGCTTGTATTCACTGCTGAGCACATCGCCACCAATGGTTGTATAATATTGCGCTTGTCCATGTTGCAGTGCGTATGTGCCGGCTCCGGCAAATTTCACTTTCAGTACAATCACTTCATCGTTCGGGCGATTGCCAATGCCCAGAAATACGAGTGTATCGTTTTGCTTGTTCAAATCGATCTCCGTTACACCAAGCCATTTCTGATCGTTCTTTTCCATCGCCACAAAATCATTCAGGCCGGGTGTGTTCTTATCATCGTCGCAGGCAGTAAGCAATGCCATCAGCAAAAGCGCGCCGATGCTGGGCAGACTTCTCACCGCTTTCATAAAACTCATGTTCATAGCTTTCAAGTTCGTATAATTTGCTTAGACACAAAATGTTTTTCAAAGGTTTTGAAGGCTGAAAAGAAAATAAAAGCACAAAGAAAAACAGTTCTCATTTTTGTAAATTTGATCGAATCAGTTTCTCTTTTCAACCATGAAAAATATGCTGGAAATCAAGCCTGACCACAAATACACTGAAGTGGCCGATCGCATTGAATCGCTTATTGCGAACAAAGTATTGAAGATCGGCGACAAGCTGCTCTCCGTGCGGGCGCTGAGCAAAGAACAGGGCATCAGCCTCAGCACGGCCTTTCAGGCATATTATACCCTGGAAAGCAAAGGGCTGATTGAAGCGAGGCCGCAATCGGGCTATTATGTAAAATATGCGCACGATCACATACTCAGCATCCCCAAGGTACACGAGCCTGTTGACGACGCCGTGCCGGTAAGTGTTGATGATATGATCAGCAGTGTCTATCGCGACCTAAATGCAAAGGGCGTTACCAACTTTTCCGTAGCCACGCCTTCCATCAAGCTCCTGCCAACCGCTAAGCTGAACAAGGCGGTGATGCAGGCGATCCGCGAGTCGCCGATGAGTTGTCTCAATTACGAAAATGTGCAGGGTAACGCAGCATTGCGAAAACAAATTGCCCGGCAGGCATTTAACTGGGGCGGTGCTTTAAGTGAAGATGATATTGTTGTAACGGCCGGTGCCGTGGAGGCCATGTCCCTCTGCGTAAAGGCTGTTACCAAACCCGGCGATACGGTGGCGATTGAAACGCCTACGTACTATGCCATCTTCCAGGTGATGGAAAGTCACGGGTTAAAAGTGGTGGAAATCCCTACCGATCCTGTGCTCGGCATCGACATTGAATATCTCGCGCAAGCTATACCACGCTTTGATATCAAGGCTTGTCTTTTTGTGAATAACTTTAATAATCCGCTTGGCAGTTGCATGCCCGACGATCGCAAGAAACAACTGGTGGACATGCTGGCAAAAAAAGAAATCCCGTTGATTGAAGACGATATCTACGGCGAAATGTATTTTGGGAAAACCAGACCCAAAACATGCAAGACCTTCGACAAGAAAGGACTTGTGCTGCACTGCGCCTCGTTCTCAAAATCGCTGGTGCCGGGCTATCGCATCGGGTGGACAATACCGGGACGCTTTAAGGAAAATGTAATCCGGCTGAAGCGCATGCACTCGGTGTCCACCAACACACTGACGCAGGCCGCTGTTGCCAATTTTCTGAGCAACGGGCGTTATGAACTTCATCTTCGGCACTTGCGCAAAGCCTTGCATTGCCAGTCGCTGCGGTATGTTCAGGCGGTGTCCGAATATTTTCCGGAGGACACGTGTGTTACGCGCCCCGAGGGTGGCTTTACGTTGTGGATTGAAATGAACAAAAAGATCAATGCCTTCAAGCTTCACAAAAAACTATTGAAATATAATATTGGAATAGCACCCGGCCCCATCTTCTCCTCGCAGGGAAGATTTGAGAATTGTTTCCGACTGAGTTATGGCGAACCCTGGAGTGACAAGGTTGATGAGGGCATCAGGACAATCGGGAAGCTGATGAAAGAATGGCGATAGCGCTAAATTTATTTCTTACAGAAATCACCGGACTGCATGGAAAAAAATGTATTTAAACACCGAGTTATTCCGTGATTTCCGTGAGCCCAAAATTGTCCCGTTCAGAAATCAATGAAGTTGCACATAATGCCCCTGGCAAAATCTTTCAACGAATTACA
>JAESFU010000337.1_pt1 | contig 34281 bp, 29 predicted proteins | sample 9269461 | NCBI WGS metagenome assembly JAESFU01 (sample SAMN14502556, study PRJNA617107) | algae metagenome | isolation source: Stenomitos rutilans HA7619-LM2 and co-occurring heterotrophs from cave walls | place: USA: Waikapalae cave, Hawaii | collected 2009-07-28
CGCATCATCTCCCAGCAAGGTTAACGTCGCTTCGAGTACTTGGATCGCTTCACTTGCCTTCCCATCCTTGACAAGAGCCTCTGCAAGCCAATCTGCAGCATGTTCATTGCGAGGGTCAGTCACCAAAGCGGCTCTCAGGAGCGGCATTGCCTTCGCGAGCTTTCCTTTGAGCATCAGATGTCGAGCTCGCTCTGCTTCTGCTGACGCTCGCATCTGCGGCTGAAGTTCCAGCCGTAACTCGCTGATTGTTCTTCCTCTACCTTCAAGCTTCAGAATGGAAAGTGCATCGTAAAATTGTGATTGATTTCCAGCCCCACCTGTCATGATCCCCAGAACAGTTCCATCGGCAGCTATCACCGGCCCACCGCTGGATCCTGCACCGAGGCCGGTATCGACCGCCCAGCACATGGCCCCACTCGGCCATTCACGATGCGTGACAGTCGCCGAAACTTCGTTGATACCTTTGCTCGTCCGCAAGTACATCGTGACTGTCTCGCCGATGATCGGCTCGCGGCTTGCCCATTTCAGTGCACCGTCAGGCGCCGCACTTTGGGGAATCCCGAAGACTACTGCATCGGGTCGAACAGCACCACGCGTGACGGCGTCGAGCTGATACCACGTATCAACCCATGGCGCGATCATGCACTGCCCCTCACCAACCACGTGCATCGCAGTTGCAAACCCAACTTCACCATCATCCTGCTGAACAAGGAAGCCAAGACCTATTGCAAGACCATCTTCGCGGTCGCACCCGATCTGGATCACACGTGGGTTTGCATCGCAGTGGGTAAGAAACGCGCCAAGACGGGTTCGCGGGTCATCCTTGATCGTCTGCTCCGTTCGTGCAGATTCACTGGGCGGTGCGTGCCGCTCTATGCGCCCCGCACCGCCGAGCAGAACACCCGACACGATCACCCACGTGCACAACCGACCTGCACTCATGCGTCGTTGCAACAGACCCCTCCCTCGCGCTACCTGATATGCGGATCGATGACGACGGCAAGCTCACGCAGCTCGGTTCACGCGTGCTCAGCGCGTAAACCAGCACTCCGCTTACTTTACCGACTCTGCAGCATCCCGCTGCTCGAGCCGTGCGTCATCAATTTCCTTCTCGGATTTGGGATCCCGTGCTTCCACGCCCTCACGCTGCTGGACCTTGGCCTGATCGAGCAGCTTGTGAATCGTCTTGGTCCTGTAGCCCTCATCGCTGAAAACCGAGGGGCGATCGGGCGCGCGGGAAGGACGTGCAGGCATCGGTTCGACTGCTCTGCCGCCTTCGAGTGTGAGGAGCTCTCGCGGGATCGGGCCATCCATGCGATTGATCGCCGATACAGGGCCCGCGCCCATCGCTGCAGAGCGTGCAGCGACGCTGACATCCGCAGTCACGGGCAGACTGCGTTCATCAACACGCGCGGATGTATCAAGCCGCGTCGCGGGCACTGCATTGTCGATGTAGGTGCTATGGCGACGACGCTCACCCGAACTCATCGATGAACCCGTGATCGTTTCGGGAAGCTTACCAAGGTAGTAGGTCGTCCCTGCAGGGACTTCCGCAAGAATGCCGCCACCTGCCTGCATGTACTGCGACCTTGGGAACACTGCAGTGATGCCGCCGCTCCGTCGCGCAAAGAGCTCTGCACGCGACCGCTCGCCTGTCCTGGCCTGGAGCTGATAGACCTGCTCAAAATCAGTCGGCATCCGAAGATCCATCGGCAGCACACGCGAACTCGTCGCGAGCGGGCCGGTATCCTGGCGACCTGGATCGACGCGCGTCATGCGCGGATCAACTGCACTGCTCTGCGCCATCGCGGATGGAGATACCACCGCGAGCGACATCGCGGCGACATAGAAGACTGAGCTGTGCAGACCGCGTGTCATTCTTCTCGCTCCGCTTAGACGCCCCGGAGGGTAATCCGCATCACGATGGTGATCCCTGCATCCTTCGTATCGGGCAGACGCTTGAGCCGCTCGCCCTCTGCACGCCATTCGTGGATCGCGTCGATCAACGGGCCGTTCACTTCCGCGGACCCTGCATCCATGCCCCGAAGGAATTCTGCCTTGATCACCTTGCCGCTCTTGCCGAAGGTAATTGCGATGACCGGGTTCCTCGCGCCGCGCACGAGCATCGTGGTGATGCTCCACTGCGGGGGCGTGGTCTTGATCTTGAGACCCTTGGCAGCAGCAGGGCGACCTGGAACAACGTCGATCGCTTCACGCAGAAGCGAGGTCGGGTCAGACGACTGGTCGGACTTCTCGCCCGGCCTGCCCGATGCACCTGCACGCGTGCCGGTGACCTTTGGCGCGGATCCTGGAACGCCATCGCGGCCAGGCACTGCGTTGTTGGTCTGCTTTTGGTGCTGATTCTGCGGGGACTGATTTGGTTGCGGGTTCGGTTGCTGCGGATTCGGTTCTGAATTGGCCTGCGTATCCGCTGCAGTCTCCGCAGATTGATCAAGCTGCACATCCTGGCTCGCTGCTTCGTCGGGATCCTTGCCCTCTTCGACGCGCGTCAGTGCTTCCACTGCCTTCTCATCAGGACGCGGGCCGGTCGATTCCTCTGCATCACCTGTTGCATCAGGAATCTTCCCATCCGCATCCTTGGGCACATCGTTTTTGGAAAGCTCGCCCTCGGTCTTGCCGTCGCGGGCCTTGCCCTCTTCAACGTGCGCGGGTGCAGTTGTTTCCTTGGCCTCGGGCCGCTCGTCGATCTTCTCTTCGACCTTCTTCGGTTCGGGAACAACTTTCGTGATCACCTCTGCGTTCTTCACGTCCGCATCGGGCTTGCCAACCTTGCCTTCTTCCTTTGCAGGTTCCTCACCCTTGCCTTCGACGGGCTTTGCTCGCGTCGCTGCGTCTGATGTAGGCGTAGCAACCGGCACGGGCTGCACTGCAGATGCAGGGGCAGGCTCTGCAGTCTTAACCTCTGCGTTCTGCTTCGAATCCGCGACACCCGACGAAGATGCATCCTTCACCGGATCGGTCGGCGGCTTCTTTGAGATCGGCACGTCGTCGATGAGATCCGTCGGCTGCGTTCCCTTGTCGCCCGTGGCCTTCTGGCTGTCTAGAGGGTCGACGAGCGATGGAGGCGGCGCGGGTGCTTCAGGCTTGGGATCAACAAGCTCAAGCAGCGGCGCGGGTTCAACCGGTGCAGATTGTGCGCCCGCTTCCGCAGCAGCCTCCGCGACTTCCTTGGCGTTCGATGCAGCAGGATTGACGGGCGAGGTGCTCGCTGCAGGTTGATCGGTTCCCGTCGGCAACCGTCCGGGGCGCGCATCCTGCGGAACTTCATCCTCGCCGCCCACGCGCTGCTCGGGCGCAAGTGCACCGGTCGCGAGTGAGAACGCAGCCTGATCGACATTGGCAGGGGTCGCGACATGCCGAGTCGCTTCCTTGTACCCAAGCCACGTTTCAGTCTCGGTCACGCCATCTTCGATGCCGAGCTTGACCTCTTCGGGCACGAACTCCGGCGGCACTGCAGGGATCTGCTCAGGCTGCCTGACCTCGTTCTCCTGCGGAGCCTTGGGCTGATCCTTCGCGTCCTTGGGCTTCTCCTGCGGAAGATCCGCAAGCGGGATTACCACGCCGTGGGCATCCCGCGAGGACGCAGCACCGAGACCGAGCTGGTTGCCATAGACCACAAGCCCCGTCGCGAGACCTGCATGGATCACGAGGCTGCCCAGCAGCCCGGTCCCGAGAGAGGTTGAAGCGCGGTACTCGTTCAAGACATGGTCCAGATCAATGCAAGTCGCAAACCGTCATACGGCAATTCTTCGCCGCCAATATTCGTACGTCCGGAGTATCCCATCCAGATCGCGAACATTGGGGTAAGGTCTGCACCTTCCTCATCCTGAACAGGAAACCCCTGCGTGAACCGCAATCCACGGTGCTTTTAACGAACGGGCCTTGCGTAGGCCTTGCCGCCCCAGACGGTGGGCGTGCCAGTCTCAAGGTCGCGTGCAGCTTCCATCAGGATGTCCGCGACGACCCACGCACCGATTGGATTCAAGACCACGGCCCACAGCGGCGAGTGGCCCTGGTGATAGACGCGAAGGAGAGCAGTGATCCAGACGACGAGGGCACTCCCTGCGACATACGCAGGCCAGATGTCGATGGAGCGCTCGAGCGGCAGCGTGACGATCGCCCATGCAATGAACAGCAGCATGGTGAGGATCGGGAGGATCGAGCCGGTGAGCCGAACGAGCCGTGCACCCTTCCTGAGGCGCGAAACACGGCGCTGGAAGCCTTCGGTGAAGATGCGCTTCCATCCTCTGCGGAAGGCCTTCCAATCAGGGTACATCCGACAGCGCATCACTCCATCAGCCAGGAACACACCCATGCGGACGTTTTTCTCTGCTGCATGGCGAGCGATGGCGAGATCCTCAAGGAGCTCTTCCTTCACTGCCTCGTGCCCGCCGATCTGCCAGTAGGCCTCGCGGGTCATCATGAGGAACTGCCCATTGGCAAACGGTCTGCGCGGCCGATCGCGATTGGCCTGGACCATCGGGTACTGGTGGACGAGTTCGAATGCAGCTGCAGGCTGCACGACCCGCTCGTACCACGTGTCGTGCGAGAGCGTGCTGAGGAGGCTGAGAAGACCCAGCCCACGCTCGCGCATCAGCGCCACCGTCGCATGGATGCACGACGAGGAGAAGGTCGTGTCCGCATCTGCAAAGAGCAGGATCTGTGCATCGCGGGCAGACTGCGATGAATTCACGCCCGTCCAGAGTGCGTGAACCTTCCCTGCCCAGTGTTCAGGGCAGGAAGTGATCTCGATGATCTCAAAGCGGCTGTCGCCTGCAGCGATTTCCTCGATCACCCCGCGCGTCCGGTCCTTGCAGCGGTCAAGCGCAAACACAAACCGCAGCCGCGGGTAATCCTGGAGACGGAGCGAGGCGACAAGCTCGCCAATGATCTTGGCTTCGTTGTGCGCGGGGATGACGACGCAGACAGACGGGAGATTGCTGTCGTCGTTCCCTGCTTCCCGGCGCGCGAGAGATATGCCGCGCCGTGCAGTAGGGACACGGAGGGAGGTGCGCCAGATCTGGAAGTGCACCGCACCCCAGAAGGCCAGAAGTCCTGCCGATGCAGCCACCAGCAGGCCCGTGACAAAGTAAGCCACCGCCAAGATCATCACACCCGCTTAGAGAGCCCGCGAAGAGAAGCGTGCCTTATTCCTTCCGAGCATTCTCGGATGAATGAGCACCCTCCGTGGACTCGATCGTGTCAGAACGACTCACCCGAACATCCTGTCCGCCGGAATTGAGCGGCGGCCGGTACGCAGGTTCCTCACGACGCTCTTCGCGCCGTGCAGACGTGCGCTCCTCAACCTCGTCCTCGATCCCCTTCAGTCCCTTCTTGAACTCGACGATCCCCTTGCCGAGGCTCTTGCCAACGTCGGGCAGCCGCTTTCCGAACAAGAGGAGAGCGACCGTCAAGATGATCAGCATCTCCCACATGCTGAGGTTCTGAATGAACGCGAGCGTACCCATAGATCTCCATTTCACCCCAACGAGCCACAACTCCCCACACCGGGAATCGGATTCAGGCCTTCACACCTGCACGAGTTGAACTCGTGGTGTTCTCGCCCTGGCGATTCGCACCCGTCGTCGTCAGGTCTTCCTGGGGCTCATCGGTGACGCCCTTGAGACCCTTCTTGAATTCAACGATGCCCTGCCCAAGGCTCTTGCCAAGGCCCGGCAGACGCTTCCCGAAAAGCAGGAGCGCCACCGCCAGGATGATCAGGATCTCCCACATGCTGAGGTTGTTCAGAAACGCGACTGCGAGCGTGTTCATAGGTCTCCAGTTCACTCACGCGAGATTTGAACCCACAACCATCTGAACGTTGGATCCGGCCCATTAAACGACCGTTCTCACCAACCTCAGCCATGCCCCGATCTCGAGGCATGTCATTCAAGCGACCCCGATCCACCGAGTCAAACACTTGTTCGGTATGCCATACCCGTACATATCACGATCAAGCAATGCGGCTTTGACACTTTGCCATGTGGCCCATAGCCCTTTGCTCTCAATTCACTCGCCGCTCTGCAGCCTGCACGACGTTCAGAAGCAGCATGGCGACGGTCATCGGACCGACACCGCCCGGGACCGGGCTGATCCACCCTGCGACTGCAGCGACCTCGTCAAAGGCGACATCCCCCACTGTTTTTGTCTTGCCCTCGGCCGTCTTCACCCGGTTCACGCCGACATCCACGACGATTGCGCCCTGCTTCACCATGGAAGCAGTGATCAGACCAGGCACGCCTGCAGCAGCCACCAGCACGTCTGCACGGCGAGCAAGCTCAGATAAGCCTTCGGTCCACTTGTTGCACGACACGACCGTGCAGTCCTGCCGCATCAGGAGGACCGCGATCGGCTTCCCGACCACGTCGCTCGCGCCGACCACCACTGCAGTTTTCCCGCGCATCGGGATCCTGGTGTGCTCGACCATCTTGATGACTGCAAGTGCAGTGCACGGCGCGAGCGATGACCTTCCGTACACCACGTTGCCGATGTTGGCGGGGTTTACACCCTCGACGTCCTTTTCCGGAGCGATCAGCCGCTGCACGCGGTACGCATCCACGCTTTCAGGAAGCGGCATATGGAGCATGATCGCGCTGACCTTGTCCTCGGTATTCAGAAGGAGGACACGCCCTGCGATGTCGTCATAGACGGCAGTCTGAGGGAGGATGTGAAGCTGGTACTCGATGCCCAGCTCTCTGCAGGTCTTGCCCTGGTTCTCTGCATAGACCCTCGCGCCGTTGTCGCCGGATTCGACCAGCACTGCATCCAGCCGGACGCTCCCGCCACGCGCTTTCACTGCAGCAACCCGCTCGCGGATCTGCTCGCGATAAGCCCCTGCCAGTGCGTTGCCGTCGATGATCTGTGCCGCCATCTCAAAGAACCCCTTTGCCAGCGTCGTGCCGCGATGGACACGGGGGACTTTATCACGGCCAGACTGGAACATGGCTCGTGTTTTCAGATTGGGGCGTTTCTAAAGGGCGGCGTGGCAAATGGCCAAAGTGCAAATCGCCAAAAGGCCAAATTCAATACCCTCTCGTTGTTTGGCGATTTGAGATTTGGTTCTGTGGCCCTTTGCCATTTGGCCCTTTGGCTTTCCCCCGCCAACGATCTACCGTGGCAAGCACTCCTCAAGCACGCATCGCTCATCTACGCCAGGTCCTGAACAAGGCCAACCGCGACTACTACGTCCTTGCAGCACCGACGATGCCGGACGTGGAGTTCGACAGGCTCCTCGCGCAACTTGCAGAGCTTGAGAAGCAGCACCCAGAGCTTGATGACCCAGACAGCCCGACGCACCGCGTAGGTGGAACGCCGATCGACGGGTTTCGGACGATCTCGCACGCGATGCCGATGCTGAGCATCGACAACAGCTACGACCCTGCTTCCGTGGGCGAGTGGTACGACCGGTGCAGGCGTGCACTCAACCTTCTCGTCACCGCCAAGGCACCTGCCAAACGCCAGGAAACATCGTCGCTCTTTGGTGATGCACCTCCGGAAGGTGGAACAGCGACCGCACCATCGGTTGATCTTCCCTTGAAATGCGTTTGCGATCCGAAGATCGATGGTCTTGCCGTGAACCTCCGCTACGAGAATGGCAAGCTGGTTCATGCAGTAACGCGTGGCGACGGCGTGAAGGGGGACGACGTCACCCATGCAGCCAAGGTGATCCGTGCAGTGCCGCTTTCGCTGGATGCGGATGCAGGGATTGCGATCCCGCAAGTGCTGGAAGTTCGCGGCGAGATCTTCTTCCCGCTCTCTGAGTTTGAACGCGTGAACGCGGAGCGCGAGCGTGACGGCGAGGAGCTTTTCCGAAATCCGCGCAACGCCGCTGCAGGCACCATCAAACAACTTGACCCTGCAGATATCGCACCGCGCAAGCTGAGCTTTTACGCACACGGTCGCGGGGAGATCCGGTCTCTAGAGCCTTTCGCAGAGTCGTACAGCCAGTTCGCAGAGAAGATTCGAAAGCTCGGGATCCCGACCAGCCCGCACGCAAAGACCTGCACATCGCTCAAGGAAATCCTCACCGCGATCGAATCATTCGCAGGTAAACGAGCAGACCTCGATTACGCGACCGACGGCATGGTCGTCCGCGTTGATAGTTTCGCGGATCAGGACAAGCTGGGTATCACATCCAAGAGCCCGCGCTGGGTGATCGCGTACAAGTACCCTGCAGAGCGCAAGACAACCATCCTGCGCCGCGTCGAGCACCAGGTTGGCAAGACCGGCAAGATCACGCCACGTGCAGTGATGGATCCGGTGGTAATCGCGGGGTCGACCGTCCAGCACGCGACGCTGCACAACTATGGATGGCTGCGCTCGATCAGCACCGTGCAGGACGCGGACGCGGAACCCGACAAGACAACCCACCTCTGCATCGACGACACGATCGAGATAGAAAAAGCAGGCGAGGTGATTCCGTACGTCGTTCGCGTCGTGCCTGAGAAGCGACCGAAGAATGCACGCGCCGTGGAAGCACCATCTGCGTGCCCAGTGTGTTCTGGAACTATCGAAATTGAGCCACCCGAAGGTCGCGATGATCCGACGCTTGAGACCGAGCGGAGGTGCATCAACCCGCAGTGCCCTGCACAGCTCCGCGAAAAACTCGTCTGGTTCGTCGGCCGCAAGCAGATGGATATCGAAGGGCTTGGTGAAAAAACGATCGACCTGATCCTCGCGACGCACCTACCTCTCGAGAATCCTGCACGCCTCGAAGCAGGTGTGCCTGCAGATGTCCCTGCAATCCCGCTCAGCGGCTTTGCAGACATCTTCCGCCTGGGCGACCACAAGGAATCGCTCATGAAGCTTGAAGGCATGGGCGAAAAGAAGGTCTCCGCGATTGTCGAAGGCATCCAGGAGGCAAAGTCGCGCGGGCTCTCGAAGGTCCTTGCAGGCATGGGCATTTCCAACGTCGGCGACACGACCGCCAAGCTCCTTGCACGTTCGTTCCAGTCGATCGATGAACTCCTCGCTGCGCCAGTCTGGGCGCTCATGCCGCTCGCGGTGAGCAGGATGACCGAGAAGGCACGTGCACAAAAGTGCCCCGATGCACCTGCAGACATCACGCCTTACGACACCGGCCTGGGCGAAGACACCGCGCCCGCGGTGCACGCCCTGCTCCATTCCGACTCGCTTACCCGTGCTTTCCAGGATCTGCGTGCAGTCGGCGTTGACCTCACAAGCAAGGACTACAGACCACCTGCATCCGCAGAGAAGCTCGCGCTCACCGGCAAGACGTTCGTGATCACAGGCACGCTCGAGTCCTACGACCGCGAGACACTCACCGAAAAGCTCGAAGCACTTGGCGCGAAGGTCTCGGGCTCGGTCTCCAGGAAGACAAACGTCCTCATCGCGGGCGAATCTGCAGGTTCAAAGCTCGCCAAGGCCCAGGAACTGGGGGTCGAAACGTGGGATGAAGCACGCCTGGCTGCAGAGCTTGCCAAGCTGGCATGATGACCTCGCGTCACCTATCGCGAATGCGGACCTGAGGCAGGCCACAGGTCATCGATAACAGATAGACGACCTGCATGGTTATCGTGCAGTTCCCCGACTTTTGATGCCGCTACAAACGATGGGACCGTCGCGTCAGGGTCCGAGTATTGGCCAATATTTGTCCGGGTCCGATCGATCGACGCTCTTCATGCCGATGCAGATGATCTCGCACGATCCGTCCCGGGCACCATGCCCAGGACGCTGGGACCTCTCGCATGCACAACGTCGAATTCAAGGCAGAACTCAGGGACGTTCAGCTCGCGCGTTCGCTCGCACGTGCACACGGCGCGGCGTTCATCGACGCGGTCGAGCAGGTCGACACGTACTACCGGGTCCCCGCAGGGCGGCTGAAGCGGCGCGAGGCGCCGGGCGAGCCGACCGAATACATCTTCTACGACCGCGACGACCGGACGCGGCCCAAGCTCAGCCACTTCACGATCTACACCGAGTCGCAGGCAGTGGCACGGTTTGGCTCCGCGCCGCTCCCCGTGTGGATCACGGTGAAGAAAGTGCGGGAGATCTACCTCCTCGGCAACGTCCGCATCCACATCGACACGGTCGAGAAGCTCGGCAGCTTCATCGAGTTTGAAGCACTCGTCGGCACCAACCACTCCGTCGCCGCATGCCACCGCGCGATCGGCGACCTCCGCGAAGTCTTCACGCACGTCCTTGGCGAACCCATCTCCTGCGGCTACTCCGACCTCCTCGAACAGCAGGCAGAGGAAGCAACGCAGGACACACGGTGAAAAAACGCCAAAGTTCCAAATGACAAAGGGCCACATAAGCATGTCTTATGTGGCCCTTTTTTCATTTCTACGACTCGCGTCAAATCACGGCATCTGCGTGCATCACGGCAACATTTGCGGCTTTGCCCATGTGCCAATTTGCCGCCTTGCCGCTCTTCTTACTCTTCCTTCTCGCTCACCCGCGTGATCTTCGCGCCCACGCCGCACAGGCGTTCTTCCATCTTCTCGTACCCGCGATCAAGGTGGTACACGCGATTGACGATCGTCGTGCCCTCTGCAGCCATCCCTGCAAGCACAAGACAGGCAGATGCACGGAGGTCGCTGGCCATGACCGGCGCGCCCGTGAGCTGGCGAACGCCCGAGACGATGACCGTCGGGCCCTGGCGGAAGATCTTCGCGCCCATGCGCGCGAGTTCCGCAACGTGCAGGAATCGCTCGGGGAAGATGCGCTCGGTGATGACCGAGTTGCCATCTGCAAGCGTCAGGAGGGCCATGAGCTGGGCCTGCAGATCGGTCGGGAAGCCCGGGTGCGGCTGCGTCGTCACTTCAACCGGACGGATCACGCGACCGCAGGTCACGCGAACTGCCTGGCGGAGCGGATCTGCAACGAACCCCTCGGGCCGGAGGATCTCGATCGGTTCGACCGAGACGCCGATCGCGTCGAGGCGGTCGATGGTCGAAAGCAGTGCGTCCGTCGGACAGTTATCGAGGACCAGATCGCCGTTGGTGATGGCTGCAGCCATCATGAACGTGCCTGCCTCAATGCGGTCGGGCATGATGGTGTGCTCGCACCCGCCGAGCTGTGCAACGCCCTCGATGGTAATCCGGGGTGAACCTGCACCAGTGATCTTGGCGCCCATCTTGGTCAGGAGCGAGGCAAGGTCGACGATTTCGGGCTCGCATGCTGCGGATTCGATGACGGTCGTGCCCTTGGCGACGGTCGCTGCACACATGACGTTGGCGGTGCCCAGCACGGTCGAGCCGAAGGGACCGCCCAGGAAGATCGTCGTGCCGACCAGGCCGCCCGGGGGTGCCTTGACGGTGATGTCGCCGCCATCCATCGTGACTTCCGCCCCCAGGGCCTTCACGCCGCGCAGGTGGAGATCGATCGGACGGTCGCCGATGGCGCAGCCGCCGGGCATCGAGACCCGGCAGTACCCACGGCGGGCAAGAAGCGGTCCGAGAACGCAGACGCCTGCACGCATGGTCCGCACGATGTCGTACCGCGCGTGGCTGTTGCTCCGGTCGGTCGAATGGAGGGCCATGACGTGCTTGGGCCCTGCCTCGTTGGTCCGGTGGCAGCCGAGCTCCGCGAGCAGCTTCATCATGTTGCGGATGTCCGCGAGGTCCGGAACATCCTTGAGGGTGACGGGCTGGTCGGTCATCAGGGCCGCGGCCATGATGGGGAGGGCAGCGTTCTTGCTGCCGTTCACCCGAAGTCGACCTGCCAGACGACGCCCACCCTCGATCACAAAGCTGTCCATCGAACTGCCTCCGTGGTCAAACCCGACCCCGTTCCTGTCCTTGGCACGGGGAACTCTCTTTACAACCCGCCAAACCCGCTCTGGCGCTGTGCACCTGCCCACAAAGAACCCGTGGCCGCCGTGCATGGTCCGATCATACATCGGCCCGTACACGCAATTCGCTTGCCTTCTCGTGGGTGGGTCCTTTCCTCCCTTGCAGGCTCTACAGACGGACCTCGCGAGGCCGGTCTTTCTCGCCTGCTGGTTGCACGCCTGAAAAAGGTATTTGACGGTTGACAAGGGTCGTTGGAGCCCGCCCGTGGCGGCGGTCTTCAGGCAGTTTTTCCTTGGAGTCAACCACCTATGTCAACCACTTCCAATTCCCGTCGCCGTTCGGTGCTGCTTCTCGCGGCCGGCGCGACTATCGCGAGCGTCTGTGCCTTCCCCGCTTCCGCGGGTGACGACCCTTACGCACACCTCCCGGCCACGCTTGACCTCACGGCCGTGATCCGTGACTTCAAGGCCAAGGAGCAGCAGGGCGGCCACAAGGACTTCCAGGCGTACTCAGGCTCGACGACCGTCGGCCTCGTGGAAGACACCCTCGGCCGCGACGGCAAGCCTGTTCCCAAGAGCCTCCGAGGGATGAAGATCTCCTCGCAGTACAAGAACAAGGCAGGCAAGCAGATCAACCCCGCCCTGTACGACAAGGCCCTGGGCGACGTGAAGGGCTCGCTCGTGACGGGCGACGCGGCGAACGGCTTCTACAGCTACGACTCGTTCAACCAGTGGTACAACGACGTGGCAGGTGTCAACACCTCCAAGACGGTGAACCTGTCGCTCAAGCGCACGGCCAACACCAACCGGTACGTCTTCGACTCTGCAGGCGACGAGCCGTACAAGTCTCGCGGCGGGTTCTTCCCGATCAACGGCGAGCTGTACGGCAACTACGGCAACAACGCCGCGGGCAAGATGTCCAACTTCCACTTCACGACCGAGATCGACACGGAATTCGTGTTCGAGAAGGGCAAGGGCCAGGTCTTCACGTTCACCGGTGACGACGACGTGTGGGTGTTCATCTCCGGCAAGCTGGTGATCGACCTTGGCGGCCTTCACTCCAAGTCTGAGCAGACGATCGACCTTGACCGTCTGACCTGGCTGAACGACGGGCAGGTGTACTCGCTGAAGGTCTACCACGCTGAGCGAAGGACGACCGAGTCGAACTTCCGCGTGGAAACCTCGATCAAGCTCCGCCAGGTCGAAGCACCCGCCACCAGCGGCCTGTACGACTGATCCCCGACTGACGACCCCTTGGTGAGGTGACCCCCAACTCCAGGCGACTCACGGGGCGCCGCCCGGCACGCACCGGACGGCGTCCTTTCCGCTCCCTTGCTGATGACGGTAAGGCGAGCAACGGATCTGGCCGGACCCTCCAGGGGTTTCAAGCACCCCCGACTTCCGGTCGGAGCAACTCCCCGCCCCGTCGTCCGCCGCGACGGGGCCGATGACCCACGCCGGGTGCTCCCACAGGGCACTCGGCACTTCTCAGGGACTGCATCGAACGCACGACAGCACACGCAAACGGTGTGTGTACAGAGTCCCTGCACGTCGCTGACGCAGGGTGCCTTCCAAGCAGGCAACCTGCAAACGAACCGGGATCCAGAGAGACGCCGCTGAAAAGCGACGGGATCCGCGGAATGCACGGCCCCGAACCTCACGGAACACGGGGCTCTCCGAGAGTCTGGCGAACGGCGCTGCTTGGTCCCTCCACGTCGTTCGGCCGGCTCCAACGGCCCGGGCAAGCGCCCGGGCCTTGTGCGTTTTGAGCCAGAAGCAGACAGCGGACTGCGGGCTGCTGACTGCACGAAGCAGAAATCAGGTTGCTGCGTCGATCACAGGAACTGCTGCCACATCAACGGGCGGGCTCGTGCTGTCTGCAGCCTGCTGCCCGCTGCCTGCTCGCCGGGGCACGAACTTCATCACCACCAGCGTGACGTCGTCTTCCTGGCTCTTGCCCTGGCGATACTTCGACAGCGCGTCCGCGATGACCTTGGCGATCTCCGCGCTGGGCCTTCTTGCGTGCGCCCTGATCAGCTCACGCAGGCCGGTCTTGCCGAACATGCGCCCGTTTGCATCACGCGTTTCCCAGATGCCATCGGTGCCGATCACGATCACCTGGCCATCGATGAACCCGCCGCGTTCGAATTCCTGATACTGCCAGTCCGAATCGACGCCCATCGGAAGATCCGCGCCCTCAAGCTCGACGAACATGTCCGTCGCGGGGTTATATGCGATCGCTGCATCATGCCCTGCACTCACCCACCGCAGGTGCCGCGTCGCTGCATCAATGACGAGGTAGTACATCGTCATGAACCTTCCGCCGTGGCAGTCACGCGAGAGGTGACGGTTCATGTGCGTGATGAGGTTTGCGATGTTGCCGGTCGTGGCTGCCTGACCGCGAAGGAGCGCGCGTGCAGTCGTCATGAGAAGTGCCGCGGCGATGCCGTGCCCCGTCACATCGCCGACCGCGATCGCCAGCGTGTCCTTCGAGAGATTGGTCATCTCGATGAAGTCGTAGTAATCACCGCCGGTTTCATCGCAGTAGATGCTTCGACCCGCGATCTCGAGCCCATCGACCGATGGCGCACCAGAAGGAAGAAGTGCCTGCTGCACTTCCATCGCCAGTTCCAGGCTTTCCTTGAGCTTCAAGCCATCCGCAAGCTGCGGAACCATCGTGTTGAAGGCACCGCCGAGGACTGCAAATTCATCTTTGCCATCAGCGGGTGCCTTGGCCTGGAGATCGCCCTTGGCGACCTTGTCGACCGCCGCAGTCAACTCTTCAAGCGAGCGCGTCACGCGGCGCGACAGGAACACACCAAGACCTGCAGCGACCACGCCCGCGACCGCCATGCCCGAGAGCCCGATGTACAGGAGCTTTCGCATCTGCGCGAGCACCGCTTCGATCTGAACGTCAACGCCCAGAAGCGCCACAGGCTTTCCCGCTGCATCGAGAATCGGCGAAGTCGCGCTGAGGAACGTGCCGTACTCGTCTGCAGCGACCTGGATGTCGTTGCGGTCGATCGGCATCTCCGCTGCTTCTGGATCCTTGGGCTCGTAGATGTCCCCGATCTCGGAGCGGTCCTGCGATCCACGTTCTTCCGCATCGACCACGTACTCAAACTTCTCGTGACTCCCGCCGACAGGGCGGAGCGTGTAGACGAATTTGACGTGGACGTCATCGCGGCGGTTGGCATCGCGGACAGAACGGAGGAGCTTTTCGATCGCGAGGTACGCCTCCGTGTCTGCGTCGGGCGCTGCCTTGATCGACTGGTGCTGCTGTGCATCGACCAGCTTTGCTGCAGTCGACGAGATCGACATCACCTTGCTCTGGATCTCTTCAAAGAGCAGTACGCGAGACCTGAGCGTCGTAACGCTCAGGAGCACGCCATTGCTGATGATCGCAAGACCGACCATCAGCACCATCAGCTTGACGCGAAACTTCATCGCCTGTCGCACTCCCGCCCGTGCAGATGCACGGACTTTCCCGCATGTAGCCTGAACGGCCCGGACCGCCCGCCCTGGTCAGAAGCCTGCCATCTGCCCTGCATACATCCCCCCGATACATATCAATGCGACGTACGTTGGGCGTGATGTACGAATTGGCCAGTGCTTCTTGCCGAGTTGAACTATAAGCTGAAAACTGCCCTCACCCGTAATCAATGGGCAGGAAACGAACGTTTGGAGCCGCCATGGACGACTTTTCGATCCACCCCGACATCACCCAGGCCCAGACCCTCCCCACCGCCGTGTATCGCGACGAGGCTGTCTACCGGAGAATCCTGGATCGGGTGATTCTTCCGTCCTGGCAGTTCATCGGGGACAGCGACCTTGCCAAGACGCCCGGCCAGGTCTCGCCGCTCACGCTCCTGGAAGGCTCGCTGGATGAACCGATCCTCCTGACGCGGGACTATGGCGACCGCGTGCACTGCCTTTCGAACGTCTGCACGCATCGCGGCACGACGCTGGTTGAAAAAGGCGGCCACGAACGGACCCTGACGTGCAGATATCACGGGAGGCGGTTCGATCTTGACGGCACCTGCAAGTTCATGCCCGAGTTCAAGGACGTCGCGGGATTCCCTGCTCCGTCAGATCACCTTTCCAAGGTGCCATTTGCCACGTTTCCGCCAACGCCTTCGCTCTCGCACCCATCCCCTGCACCGACGCTTGGACTGGGCCGATTTCTGTTCGCTTCGATCCGGCCATCAACACCGATTGATGCATTAATCGGCGACATGCAGGCCCGCGTCGGCTGGATGCCCTTTGAGCAGTTCACTTTTGATCCGGCGCGGAGCAGGGATTACCTCGTCCGAGCAAACTGGGCCCTGTACTGCGACAACTACCTCGAAGGCTTCCACATCCCCTTCGTCCATGCAGGTCTGAACGCTGCTCTCGACTATGGAAGCTACACGACCGAGCTCTACGCCCAATCCAACCTCCAGCTCGGCGTCGCTGCTGCAGGGGAGGAAGCCTTTGATCTCCCCAAATCGAGCCCTGACTTTGGCAGGTCCATCGCTGCGTACTACTACTGGCTCTTCCCCAACACGATGTTCAACTTCTACCCCTGGGGCCTCTCGATCAACGTTGTCCGGCCGCTCGGCCCTGCCTTCACCAAGGTCTCGTTCCTTGCATATGTCTGGAACCCAGACAAGCTCGACAAGGGGGCAGGTGCAGGGCTCGACCGGGTGGAGCGAGAGGACGAGGCGATCGTGGAAGCAGTCCAGAAGGGTGCACGCTCGAGGTTCTACACCCGGGGGCGGTACTCCCCGACCCGCGAGCAAGGCGTCCACCACTTCCACCGCCTGCTTTCGACCGCCCTTTCGACGTGAACCTCCGCAATCACAGGCAGTTGCGCGGCCCAGCTCGCAACTCTTCACCAATTCTCTGTTGACTTCGTGTGGACAACCGGTTTGTGAAGCCGGGTTCACAATCAGCAATCTCTTTGATTGCAGGTGTTTAAGTCTAAATTAAAGCCCCTAGGCCACCACGGGTACGTCCTGTGGGCAACTTATGTGAAAGGGGAAAAATCCCTACTGGATTTTTGAGGGCCTCAGGGGGCACCTGCACCATTCAGGACTTGCGCCGTCCAGCCTGCTCTGCCGCCTGCCAATATGGGGAGCAACTGGCAAAAAAAGACCCGCATCTTTCGATGCGGGCCAGACTTCTTTTGGGGATTCAGATCTGAATTGACGTATCGAGCGTCAATTCGCACGCCTCACGCTTACGCAGTGAGGTGTGGGTTGAGCTTGCCCAAGAGGGCAGCCTTGGGCATGTAGCCGCCGAAGGAATCGACGATCGCGCCCTTTACGACGACGAAGAGAGCAGGGATGCTCTGGATGCCGAAGCGCTCTGCAAGCTCGGGCTGCTCATCGACGTTGACGAAGGCGACCTTGGCACGGGTGCCCAGTTCACCTGCCAGCTCGGTCACGACGGGCTTGAGTGCCACGCAGGGCGGGCACCAAGGGGCCCAGAAGTCCACGAGGACGGGGACGTTCGATCCCCCGACCTCCGACTCGAAGTTGGAAGCGGTGGCATGAACGATATTGCTGCCTGCAGTCTGCACGACTCTTGCTCCTTAAGACCCATCTCCTCGGCACAACGTGCACCGGGACATGCGATCTTCACCCTTTCCACGAGCAACCCACGGTTCAATCCGTTCACCATATGAGAGGCCGGTGAACCCAGGTTGGTTGCAGGCTTCGAAGTCGAGTTTTTACCCCAGAACAGTTCCCTAGCGGTCGCATGGCCTGAGAAGGCAGGCAAGATTGGCCCTTTCAACGCTCGTCGCTCGGATAGCTCAATTGGCGACCAGCGGTACACGGCATGCACGTTGATCTGCAGGCAGGGCGTCCTGTGATTCGCCTCTGCTACCCTGACTGCATGTCCGAAACGACCATCGCTCCAACTTCCACGACCCGCCGCTTCCTCCGTGAATACGGTGCACCCGAACGCGTTCGCGGGCTCTTCTCCATCGCCAATGCACAGATCGGCAAGACCCGCCAGGACAAGACGTACCTGAGGTGCATCATCGGCGACAAGTCTGGCGAGATGCCCGGCCGCATGTGGTCGATCGATGAGGCGACGTTCCGAAGGCTTCCGACCGACGGCTTTGTCTACCTCGAAGGCGAGACGCAGCCGTACCAGGGCGAAGTGCAGCTCATCATCCATTCGATCGACGCTGCAGAGCCGTCGCCCGAAGAGATGCTCGACCTTCTCCCCTGCTCGAAGCGTCCGATCGAGGAGATGTGGTCGGAACTGACCGCGATCCTCGACACGATCGAGCACCCCGCGATGAAGGCGCTGGTTCAGACGTACCTCGCGGATACGAAGCTGATGGGCGACTTCCGCCAGTGCCCTGCAGCCAAGAGCATGCACCACGCCTACCTCGGCGGCCTCCTTGAACACACGCTCACGCTGTGCAAGCTCGCGTCGATCGTGGCGCCGATCTATCCGACCCTCAATCGCGATCTTGTGATCGTCGGCCTGTTCCTTCATGACCTGGGCAAGACGCGCGAACTCGTCTACGACCGTGCATTTGCGTACAGCGATCGCGGAGAACTGATCGGGCACATCGTCGAAGGCGCGATCATGCTCCACGACAAGGTGCAGGCCATGATCCGCGAGACCGGCCAGCGTCTTCCCCCTGGAACGCTGACGGTCCTGCAGCACATCATCCTGTCTCACCACTCGCTCCCCGAGTTTGGTGCAGCGAAGATCCCTGCAACGCCCGAGGCGATCCTGGTCGCGCAGCTCGACAACCTTGACGCCAAGACGACGATGGCGCTGGCTGCCACTCGCAGCGATGGCGTCCCGAGCCTTGAGCAGGGCGGCGGCAACTTCACGGAGAAGCAGTGGGCGCTTGATACCAAGCTGTTCAGGCCTGATCCGTTGAAGTAAGCACAGAGTGATTCAGTGTATTTGAACGGGCATCGCCATGGCCGAATCCACCACCATCCAGATCAACTTCGGCAAGCCAATGCCGATTTTTCCGCTGGATTCGGTGGCGCTCTTGCCGCAGCAGGTTCTGAATCTGCACGTCTTTGAGCCGCGGTATCGGCAGATGCTCGAGCACGTGCTCGACAGCTCGGGCCAGTTTGCGATGGCGACGTTCAGCGGCAACTCGTGGAAGCAGAACTACCACGGGAGGCCCTCGGTGCGCCCTGCAGTGTGCATCGGGCACATTCTTGAGCACGAGAAGACTGCAGACGGTAACTACAACGTCGCGCTCCACGGCCTCAAGCGGGCACGGATCCTGTACGAAATGCCCCCGTCGCTTACGCACCTCTATCGCGAGGCGATGCTCGAACCTGTCGGGGAAGATGAACCTGATCCCGAGTCACTCCAGCCGGTGCGAGATCAGCTCGATGATCTCTTCTCGCATACGTCGCTCAAGCACCTGCGTGCGGCACGCCCGTTCCTGCAGTACCTCCAGAACGAGCAGGTCCCCACTGCAGTGATCCTCGACCTGATCGCCTTCAAGCTCCTTTCGGATCGCGAAATGCGGTACACGCTCCTTGCAGAGAGCGACACCGACACGCGGACCTCGCTGATCCTCAAAGAGCTTTCGAGCCTCCAGACGCTGATCGAGCGTGCCCAGGCACAGCACCCCGAGGAGTGGCCTCGGGGGTGTAGCTGGAATTGAGCGGGAAAGGCATCGAGGCATCAAGGCAAGGCACCAGAGCAGGGCACTGGGCATCAGGCACTGGTGAGGAATCTCACTTACTCATCACAACATCCGCTGCACGCATGCCGCTCATGGGATGGGCCTTGCAGAGCGCTTCTCCCAGATCCATCGGCTCTGCAAGCACGAATGACACCGGCGTTTCGACGCGCCAGGCCATGAACCGCATCGCACGCGGCAGACATTCCTCGGTCGTCGCGACAACCAGCTCACGATCAATAAAGTCGAGCGGCAGCACCCGGAACTGCCACGCCTGGCGCCGCGTCACTGCAGTCATCACCGATTGCGGGATGACAAGATCCATTGCAGTGATGCGGGGCGCAAGATGCGCGAACTGTGCAGCCCATGCACGCTCCACGCTCGCTGCACTGACGCCGAACATCTCCTCCGCAAGCACGCCAAACGGGCGTGCATGACTGTGCTGCGCGACGAGGATCTCATCCCGCTCGACATCGCTGATCACGCCCATGCGAACAAGGATGTCACCGATCCGCAGACCGCCGTTCAGCGGACGACCGTTTGCACTCTTGACGCTCGAACGTTCTGCCTTGACCTTCCGTGCCATGCAACCTCCCGATGATCGTCGACTGCATGCGTCGCTGAAAGCGCTCGCAGCGTTCGACACTCACTCATCGGGGTTCATCACTCCCTTCACGTGCACGGTGAAGCATCTCGCGTGCAATTCACCCGCCAACGTGCAGGTCACCACGCCGGCAAGGCCCGCCCTGCATACACCACCCGCCACGTCCGATACGGGAATTTGAGAATCTGCCCCGCGAAAACGCCTTGCAGATTCGGCGATCAAATCGCAACGCAGTTGCTGCGCCTACACAGCACCCAGGGGCCGAGAAAACAAGAACGCCCGTACCGCTTGGACGGGCGTCTTGCACTCTTCTGCCCTCTGGTGTGCCCATCACCCCCTGCGCCAGCTTTCGGGTGTGAGACCCAGAAGTCAGGATGCTCAACGCACCAGGGTCCGGGTACATTGCACTCAAACGCAGGATCCCAATAGCAGGATCAGGTCCCATACGATCACTCGCTGCTTCGGGGTGCCAGTCCAATAACCTTGCTCACTCGTGGAACGAATCGAACCCGACATCCTCCGGATCCGCCCGCCGCGCTCAAAACGCTGGCGTGAGAACCTCTTTCGCGAGTGGTGCTTCCTCGTCGCGGTCATCAAGCACCGCGGCCTGAGTGTTCTCCTGATGTTCGCGGTCCTTGCGATCGGGTCGGAAGTCCTCTGGTACGACCAGGCAATCCAGGGAACACCGCGTCCTGCACTCTTTGAGCGGGTGTACGGCGCCTGGACGCTGATGTTCGGCCAGCCACCTGCAGGTCAGCTCCCAATCTCGTGGCTTGCACGATCGATGCTGTTCATCATCCCGATCCTGGGCATCACGGTCATCGTCGAGGCAATCGTCGAGATATCCACGATGGTCCGCGACCGGCATTCCCACGAAGAAACCTGGTGCACGATCATGAGCAGTTCCATGCACGACCACATCATCCTCGTCGGCCTCGGAAAGCTCGGGTTCAAGACGTTCACGCTCCTGCGAAGACTCGGGCACTCGGTGGTCATCATCGAAGGCAACGACCGCAACAAGTTTCTTGATGATGTCCGCAAGGATGGCTCACCGATCCTGATCGGCGATGCACGGAGCGATGAACTCCTGGTGCGTGCAGGGGTCGAGCGTGCGCAGAGCATCATTCTTGCGACTTCCGACGATCTTGTGAACCTCGAAGCGGGGCTCGATGCACGTCGCATGAACCCGACGATCCGGGTGGTGATGCGGATGTTCGATCAGCAGCTTGCAGACAAGGTGGGCGAGGGGTTCAACATCACGGGCGCGATGTCGCAGTCGGCGATCAGCGCACCTGCATTCGCGACTGCGGCGATCGCACCTGCAGTCGTCGGGAGCGTCGTGGTCTCTGGCGAACTGCTCATTATGGTCCGGAGATCGCTCTCCGTCACCGATCCGCTCACGGGGCTTTCGGTCGGCGACCTCTTGACGCGTCATTCGATCAACGTCATCGAACACACGCCGATGGGGAAGCAACGCAGGCTCTTCCCGCCCCCCACTACCGTCCTTGCTGCAGGGGATTTGATCCTGATGCAGGGCGAGTTTGAGAACATCATGGGGATTTGAAGCAGACTGCAGGCGGCGGACGGCAGACTGCACGACAAGAAACCAGAAGCAATGAGTTCAATCGCATCGCGAGGATTGCTCGGATCCGTGCTGTAAGCGTCCTGAGCATGCTCTTTCCTTGCTCACAACGCAGAGGGAATTTGCCTTCTACCCTCCGCCGTGCTTTCGCTTGACCACCCCATCTTCCTTCCCATCCGCATCGTCGGGATCCTCGCCGGTCCGTTCGTGCGCGGACCGCTGACCGAGTTCATCAAGGAGCTCGGGCGCTTCGCTCGATTCACGTACTGGACACTTCGCGGAGTACCTGCGTACAGGACCTGGGCACGGGGTGACCGGCTGGGCAATCAGCTCTATTTCGTCGGTACGACGTCGGTCCCGGTTCTCCTCATCACCGGCTCATTCATCGGGATGATCCTGGCGATCGAGGGATACCTTCAGTTTGCTGCGATCGGGCAGGAAGGCAGGCTCGGCGGCGTCATCAATGTCTCGCTCACCAAGCAGCTAGGACCGGTGCTCGCTGCAGTCATGCTTGCAGGCCGCGTCGGGTGCGCACTGACTGCAGAGCTTGGAACGATGCGCGTCACCGAGCAGCTGGATGCCATGCGGGCGATGGCTGCAGATCCGATCCGCGTGCTGGTCATTCCCCGCGTCGTGGCCTGCGTCCTCATGATCCCGATCCTGACCGTCGTTTCAAACCTCTGCGGCGTCATGGGCGGGTGGTTCATCGTCACGCGGTACTTTGATGCAGACGCGACGACCTACTGGCGGTACACCGCAGAGTTCGTCTCGTGGACCGACCTGGTCAACGGGCTGGTAAAGTCGGTCGCCTTCGGGCTCATGATCGGGTTGATCTCGTGCTTCAAGGGCTTCCACTGCAAGCCCGGTGCAGAGGGCGTCGGCAGGGCAACAACCGACTCGTTCGTCACCTGCTTCATCTCGATCATCATGGCCAACCTCTTCCTCGCCAAGGTCCTCAACGACCTCGACCTGCTGTACCACGGCGGCCTGATGCGGAAGATCTTCAGCTGATTGAACTGCTTGATGGGTGCCCGGCCCCGGGCTGCTTTGAGCACGGGGCAGGACGTGGACCTTGCCCCTGCTACCGGCGCCCTTCGTGCAGCGCCGTCTGCAGTCCGCAGCCTGCTATCCCCGCCCCGGCGTTTTCCCTACTCTTTTTCAACTCGAACCTACCACCCCAGCCGAACATATGTTCTACTAGGGGTAACAGGTGAGCATCCTCCCTTCCAATATCGCCCAAGCAATTGCAGGCCTCGGCCAAGCAGAACGCATTGTCTCCAAGGACATCGCCAAAAAGGACACCGATAAGGCAACCGGTCGTCGAGTGATCCGCGATGAGGTGGACCTTGTCGTGGTGAACACCGAATCTGCAGACGCAGTGCGTTCCCTCAAGGGTAACACCGAAGAAGAAACCCGCGAGGATCGGCAGGAACATCCGGGATATACCGCCAAGCCCGCGACCGACGATGCAGCGCCTTCAATCGACGTCCAGGCGTAGGGCAAAGAGCCACAGCAGTAAATAGCCAAAGGGCCACATAAAGACGCGATTCAGGCGGTCTTTACTGGCCCTGTGACCCTTTGCCCTTTGGCCCTTTGATATGGATAAAAAAGCCCCGCGGCAGCAAGCCGCGGGGCCGGAGGAGGAGCAAAGACATACTTCTTACGTTCCTGCTCGACGCAAAGTTCAGCGGCGACGGCGGCCCATGGCGCCTGCAAGACCCGCGAAGGCCAGTGCAGACATGGGTGCAGGGACCGTGGTGATGTCGAGGTTGTCAACGATCAGGCGGGGTGCCGAGTACTCGTTGCCGTACATCGCGTAGATCTTGATCTGATCGAACGACGCTGCAGAGACGCTCAGTGCCTGGAAGGCGATGTTGTCGCGACCGCCGCCGTTGGCAATCTTGAACGACGTGCTGTCGACGACCTGGCCGTTGAGGAGTGCGTCCATGTGGAACGTGATCCCGCCCCAGGGGCCGTTCTCATAGAACGCCATCTGGATCGAGGCCTGCGATGCAGGGGCTTCGAGGTCCATCGTCACGCGGCTGAACGCGCCGAGCGAGAGGTTCTGGCCGGGGATGAATGCAGAGCCGAAGTTCAGGGCGTTGCTCGCGCTGCCCCAGGTGGGGAAGTCGTTGTAGAGATAGCCTGCGTTCTCGATGATCAACTGATCGCCGGTGTCGGAGGGAAGGAACGTCGAGCCATCGGGGAAGACGCCGTCGACACCGTTCACGCCCGAGTACTTGACGCCGTTGTAGGTGTAGCTCGTGCCGAGGAAGCCTTCGGTGAGGTCGTCGTAGGTGCTGACCTGCGCGGATGCGCCGGTTGCGATGCCTGCGATTGCGATCATGAGAACCGTCGTACGAATCGATGCCATGCTCATTCTCCCTTGCTCGTTTGAGAGCACAATGCCCCACCTGCTGTACGTCAACACGCTTTTTCCCACGAATCGAGATTCATCTGAGCCCGGAGACACGTGCTCCCGGCGTTCTTGCTTGCTCTGCGTCACTCTGGCCCTGCAGGGAGCGGGTGACGGAACATCACCGTCGCCGGCATCGGCGGGTACGCGAGGGTGACGCGGAAAAGGTCGTGCTCGTCAGGGTCCGCGCCGATCTGCGAGAAGACCCACGAGGCAAGCTCGCTGTACCCCGGCAGATGCACCGACTGTGACAGACTCACGCCGCGACCAAGCTGCGTGAGCCTGGCGGGGACGGGCAGTGCATCGTCCTCGCCGAACGCGTACGACTGCGCCAGATCGCTGAAGATCTTCACCTCGCGCGTCACACCCTCAAAGAGCGAGCGATGGACGAACATGTCCATGTGCAGAAGCTCTGCAGGGGTCCTGATGCCGGTTCCAAAGTGCGCGACTGTGTTTTCCGGCGTTGCGTATGCGAGGCCAAGGTTGCGGATCAGTTCGCCCGTGTACAGCGTGCGTTCACCCGAGAGGCCCACTGCACCAGAAAGAAACTCATCGGTCGCCATGCCATCGCTGCCGACCCTGCGTTCAAGGCGCGGCATGGGTGAAGAGCAGAAGCGAGGGAGGACCGGAACGCCGCCGTGAATCTGTGCAGCCTGCGCATCGAGCGGGATGCGCACGACCGACGTATCAGGCTTGGCTGCATCATCCGCAACCACCGACTGTGCAACGATCCAGCGGACATTGCCGCGAAGCTGACGAAAGCCCACAAGCCCGCGAATCTGCGCGATGTGGAAGAACCCGCGCCGATCTTCCGAAGGCGTCAGGACCATCATGCCCATCAGCACCCTGCAGCGCACACCCCACGTGAAGCTGTTGCCCTCAAAGGCCTGCTCGCGACGCCGCTGCGCTGCATCGGGGTCGGGTGTCTCGCCGCACGAATCGAGGAGAAGCTCAAATTCCGCACGGTCTGCTGCGTGAAGGCCGCTCAAGCTTTCAAACCGCTCGACTGCGTCACGCATCGCGTCGACTTCAGTCTGGGCAATACCCGTGCTCCTTGCAGCACTGAGCCAGAGCTGGAGACTCTTGCCTGCAGGAATCTGCCTCGCAGCGATCAGCGGGTCCTCGCTGTACGCGACCTTGCTCACCTGCCACGCGAGCTTGCGGTGGATACTGAAAGCCTCTGCAATGTCAGTGACGGAACGATCACCGCCGACACGCTGCTCGACAGCCTTGACAAAGAGCGAACGAACCCGAAGAACAGCCTCGGTGGCGTCAGACTCAAAGGTCTGCGTGACTTGAGGTTGTACTCCGCGTCCGGGCATCTTTAGTACCTGTGTACACCACTGCGGTGGATCGGCTACCTGTTTCCGAAACAACGTTCGAAACTAGCACGGATCGGTTCCGCAATTCCCGGGCGTTCGAATCAGATTTCCTCCCCATTCTGCTTCTACTTGCGGCATCCTTCAGGTACAACATTCGACGGTCGGGACATTCCTTCCGACCGGTGAAGGGGAACACATATATGCAGGTCCAATGGTCTTCAAAGCCCGCAAGGGGTACGTCGCTGGTCGATGTTGTTGCACTAGTTGTGATCGTTTCGGTCATTGGTGCGATATTGCTGTCTTCGCGCCCGACGTGGAGCAAGGCTGAACGCAGCGTGATGCGGATGAAGCTTGGCAAGTTCGGCGAGGTTGGCGCGATGTACCGGGCCGATAACAACGGGTATCTGCCGATCGTGATGACGTATCGGCGCGGGTTCACGCAGTCGTCCACGTCCGGGCCGCTGTCTGGCTGGTGCACTTGGGGCGCGGGTGGAAAGAACAACAGCGCGTGGTGGGCAGGTGCCTCGAACGCCTTTGACGTTGAAGCGGTGGACCGTCCCCTCACGCAGTATCTCTACCCTGGCGTCTTCACCGCACCTCCGCCGCCTCAGACGCTCCCTGCAAACTCTCCTGAGCGGCAGAGGCAGGCAGATCTGTGGCGTGATCCGGGAGATCGTTGGACACACCAAAGGACCTGGCCCAATCGCATCACGACCATCTCGAGCTACGACGACGTCGGCACGAGCTATCACACGACCGCTTCCTGGTTCCAGCAGACTTCGAAGCTCAGCAGTGACTTTGCGACGGGATTCAACATCGGCACAGCGAAGTTCGCCAATGGGCAGGGATACATCCCCTCTCGCATGGTGTGGTACACCGATCAGCACACGGAGATGATCGCATCGCACGTGAGCTCGACGCTCAAGCTCGAGACGATGTACGGCGACATGAACAAGACGCCCATGCTCTTCGTGGACGGGCACGTGGCGTATGAAGAAGTCATCCCCGGCGGGCTCAAGGCCTCGTACTCGAATGCGAAGTACTCGGTGATCTTCGACGACCTTCCAAGCATCGGGAAGTAACACACACGCGACCATCGAACACCAGAAACAAAGAAGGCCCGCACATCCACGTGCGGGCCTTCTTTCATTTTCCTCGTGCTGTCTGCAGTCCGCAGTCCGCCCATCTCACTCTGCAGGTTCGATCGTGACCGTCAGGCCCTTGCTGTGGAACTGATCCTGGTAGAGCTCTGCACGTTCCTTGTGCGTCACGAGGACGAGCGAGACGCCGAGCTTGTCTGCCTCGAGTGTCGTGAGCACTGCACGCGGGCGACCAAGCGACGTGAGCTCACAGATCGTCGCGACGACGTAGTCGACGGTGTTGAGGTCGTCGTTGTGGAGAAGAACGCGGTAAGGCGGGAGCTGCTTGGGCGGGTTCTTGGTCGGTGCAGGGCGGGTTGCGACTGCTGCACGCCCGCCGGACTCATCCGAAGCTGCATTGGCAGCACCGTTCTCTTGCGTGTTCTGCTCGGGGGACGAAGGTGCCTGCTCATCGCCGCTGGCGAGCGGGCTGAGAAGGTGCGACATGGTGCAGTGGATCGACTTTGACATGCCTGCCTCCGGACGTTGAACCCCGCCGACATCGTTCATTCGTAAAGCCCGATGGATGCACCTGCCATTCACCGGGAACTTGCGGATTGCGTTCCGCAAGGGGTCCAGAGACCCACGGGCGTGCCTGCTTCCTCTACCATCTGGCCAGTCATGCGGCCCGCCGTTCTCCTCATCGTAGCTTCGCTCCTTGCACCGCCCTGCGTTGCGCTGAGCACCCATAACCACCTTCTCGTGGCTCTGGAGGGCGTGGCTTGGGAACCCCCGCCGCCGCACCCGGACCCCCAACCACAACCCGAGCCCCAGCCCCAGCCTCCTCAGCCGCAGCCCGCGCCCGAACCAAAGCCCGAACCGGCGCCAACGCCTGCGCCTGCTCCCGCACCGGAGCCTGCACCTGCGCCGCCGCCCACACCAGAGCCCAAGCCGGAGCCCCAACCCCAGCCAAGCCCCGCGCCGCCCCCTGCACCGCCTGCACCAGAACCAAAGCCTGAACCTAAGCCCGATCCCCAGCCGCAGCCATCACCGGTACCCGAACCCAAGCCCGAACCCACACCGACGCCCCCTACACCAGAGCCCAAGCCAGAACCGAAACCAGAACCAAAGCCTGAACCCGCTCCGGTTCCTCCCGCACCTGCCCCCGAACCAAAGCCCGAGCCGCAGCCACAGCCTGCGCCAGCACCACCCACACCCGAGCCGAAACCCGAACCCAAACCTGAGCCCCAACCCGAGCCACAACCTGAACCTCAGCCGCAGCCCGCGACGCCGCCTGCACCAGAACCAAAGCCAGAGCCTCAGCCTGCACCACCTGCTCCACAACCTGAGCCCCAGCCACAACCGACACCGCAGCCCACGCCGCCTACCGAGCCTGCACCACAACCTGCGCCGACTCCAGAACCAACGCCAGCGCCCCAACCAGAATCAAAGCCCGATCCGGTGCCGCAGCCTGCTCCGGTGATCCCGCCGCAGCCTGAACCGCAGCCCGCGCCACAACCAACACCTCCCCCACCCCCACCCCCACCACCCCCTGCACCTCCGCCGCCACCTGCAGAGCCTGCGTACGCAGGTCTTGTCGTTGTCGATTCGCCCGAGGGCGTCGTGGTCACTGCAGTGATGCCCGGGCCGCTCCAGGGCACGACGTACCAGTCACCTTCGATCTGGCGCGGCGATCTGCTCATTTCGGTGAATGGGCAGGCAACCTCTGCAGAAGGCTGGAAGCAGTTCGTCTCTGCCAATGCACCGGGCACTGCAGTCACGATCGTGTACCGGCGATCGAAGTCGCCCGACCCCACTGCAGCGATGCCGCGCGGTGATCCGGGCGGCCAGGACGCGACAGTCACGTTCAATCTTGATCCGCGTTCGCGCTGGGAAGGAACGCTCGGCATGCCGCGCAGGCAGGGGCAATCGCTCCCCGAAGCAGTACCCGGCGAGTTTGAATCGCTGATCATGGCGCGCGCGGATCAACTCCAGATCACTGCCGCACCGGGCGGCATCGGCGCACTTGCAGCAGCGCTCACCGAGCTCCGCGAGAACAACCCCGACCCGGGCGAGATTTTCCCCGTGGCCAACGCGTTCCGACGGCCGCTTGGCATCGACGCAGTGGAGAAGCCACTCGCTGCAGCTGCACGCGAAGCGCTGCGAGGCGAAATCGGTCCTGTGCTCGGGCTCATCAACCAGGTGCTCGACAATCCGATGCTGCCAGATGCAGTGCTTCGGCTCCCTGCATGGTTTGCACCGCGCGTTGGCGCGGTGCACTATGGCCCTGCACGTGCAGAGCTTGAGCAGCTCGTGCGCCATCATCGCGACGACGTGACGATCGGCGTGGGCGATCGCGTTCGGACGAACATCGCTGCACTCCGCAGAGGGATGGAGCTTGGCCCGGTGCTTTCGCACCTTGCAGACCTCGCGCCATCTGCACACGCGTCGCTGGTACAGATCGGTGCTGCACACGCGCAGGCCGCGGCACGTACAGATTTGCCCCCGGAGATCCGTGCTGCAGTGACGGGCGATGTCCTGTTCTTTGATCCTGGCCTTGATGGGCAGGGTCCGCTGGTAGTCGGTGGGCCGGGGCAGAACACGTACGACATGTCGAAGCTGGCGCGGGTGTATGACGTCGGTGGTGATGACATCTATCGCTACCTTCCCGGCGATCTCTTTGCAATGGCTGCAGGGTTGGCTGCGGATGGGCAGCCCGTTCCGACGCGCGTGATCGCGCGGGTGATCATCGATCTTGGAGGGAACGACGTCCATGAATCGCAGGGCGACTTTGCAGGGCCTGCAGTCGGGTTCATGGGGCTTTCAATCCTTGATGATCACCAGGGCAACGACACGTACCGCGCATCAGGCCAAGGCTCGATCGCTGCAGGTGTGCTCGGGCTTGGCATCCTGATTGATCGCGGCGGGACAGATACCTACATCAACACCGGCGGGGCCTCGGGCTGGTCGATCGGTGCAGGGTATTTCGGCGCTGGCATCGTGCTCGATCTTGGCGGCGATGACTCGTATATCGGCGAGAAGCTTGTGCAGGGCGTGGCGGGGCCGCGCGGGTTTGGCGCGATCATCGATGCATCGGGCAACGACCTCTATCGTGCAGTCGGCACCACGTTCCCCTCTGCATACGGAACGCCGGGCGTTTCGCTCGGGATGTCGCAGGGCTTTGGCTGCGGGATTCGCGGGTATGCACAGGGCGGGCTCGGCGCAATCTGGGATTTCGGCGGCGATGATCGCTACGAAGCAGGTGAGTTTTCGCAGGCGTGCGGGTACTTCTGGTCGATGGGCCTCCTTCATGATTTCGGCGGGCACGACATGTACCTCGCTGCGAGGTATTCGCAGGGAAGTGCAGCACACCAGGCTGCAGGCTTATTGATTGATGACTCGGGCGACGACACCTACTGGGGCATGACCGGCGCGAGCCAGGGCGCCGCATGGGATCAATCGATCGGCGTGCTCATCGACCGTGCGGGGAACGATTCATACCGCGCGGGCGGGCTTTCGCAGGGCTCTGCAGCGCAGCAGGCGATCGGCCTCCTGATCGACCTTGCAGGCAACGACCGGTACAGCGCGTACGCACCCGCACAGGGCGAATCGGGCGGAAACGAATACCACTACCACGAGTGGAAGATTTTCTCGTTCTCAGCGCTCTTTGATCTTGGCGGCGGCAACGACACGTACACGTCGCCATCGCGGGCCAACGCGACAACGCTCAAGACCGGTTCAGTGAATGAGCAAGCCCCTGCGACGAGCCCTGCATGGGGTATTGCAGTGGATGAGTGATGGCACATGGCCAATGGGCCACATGGCAAAGGGCCAAAGTAGAACCAGGAACTGAGGTTCAGGTGCTTTGTGTTGTGCAGCCTGCTGTTGCAGCCCGCCGTCTGCTCATTCCTATCGCAGCGTGAGCACGGGGCGGACGCGTCGAACGACCTTGACGATGTCTCTCTGCACTTCGAGGACTTTGCGAAGATCGCGATAGGCACCGGGTGCTTCTGCAGTCATGGACTCGAGTGCAGCAGGGTCGTACCAGACTGAAGCGAGCTGGCGTGCGAGTTCTTTGCGGGATATTGAACGCTCTGCAGCGGATCGAGAGAGCACGCGGCCTGCACCGTGGCTGCTGGTGTTGAGTGATGCCTCAAAGCCCTTGCCCTCGACGTGGACGCTGAACGTTCCCATCGAGCCGGGGATAATGCTCAGTTCGCCCTGCATTGCAGGGGCAGCGCCCTTGCGATGCACGAACAGATTTCCACCATCGTGACATTCGCTCCGAACAAAGTTGTGCGGGACGTCGATCTCGCTGGACTCATCGATACTCCAGCCAAATTCTCCTCCAATCGACGCGATGGCCTCGCGGGCCAGGACTTTGCGGTTGGCGCGTGCGTAGTCCACCGCCCATGCGACATCCTGGAGATAGGCACGGCCTGCAGGTGACTCTGCATCGAGCACGACGCGTCCCATGATGTCGCGCGGGATCTCACCGCGCGGACCTGCGTGGTGTGCATGGATATGCCTGCCCATGCCGCGCGAGCCTGAGTGGACCATGAGCCATGCAAAGCCTGATTCATCCTGCTGAAGCTCGATGAAATGATTACCACCGCCGACGGTGCCAAGCTGGCCAAGGCCATCGCGCAGTGCATCCCGCTTGAGACCACCTGCAGAGAGACCCTCCACAGGTGGCATCTGCCGTTCCTCGATTCCTTCGCGTCGATCACGGCGGTGCATGGCGATGGATCGAGTCCAGCGATCCCAAATACGTTCGCAGGTGCGTTGTTCGCGAAGCATCGAGGTGTCACCTTCGATCCGCACTGCATGCATGCCGCAGCCAATGTCCACACCGACGGTGTCGGGATAAAGCAGCTTTTCCGTGGCGACGACGATGCCGTTGCAGGACGTACCTGCGACGTGAACATCGGGCATCACAGCGATGAGCTTGACATCGTCCGCGGTTGCAAGAATGTCCAGGCGTTCCTTGCACGGGCGTGAAAGTGGCTCGACGGTCCAGGTTCTGATCGGTGCACGTTTCATTGCTGCACCTCGCCGCGTGGATCAAAGCCATCAGGCCAGTCGAACTCACCTTCAGATACCCCGTCGTTCTCGCTCGAATCTGAGTCAGCAGGCTCTGCATTGATCGCAAAGCCCATGGCAGGGACAAACTGAAGGTCCGGGACGCGTTTTCGTGTGATCGAAGATGCGACTGCAGTACGGAGCTGGCCTCTCACGCGGCCGAGCCATTCGAGCACTTCACCGACGTGTGCACGTGCAGAATCCCACATCACGAAAATCGTGAGCGGTCCGCCGCCGACTGCATCGACATGCACAACGCGGATGTTCCAATCAGCACCGCGCGATAACGCGCCGAGTTCGAGCTCGATCGCGTGCCAGGCCTGCTTGGCGAGCGCACGTGCACGGTGGTCGTCTTCACCGCCGCCACCTTCTCCGCTCCCAACCCCGCCCCCACCGTGCATGCGCCGCTGACCGCGTCCACGCTTGCGTTTGTTGTTTCGGCCCCGTTCATTTCGACCAGAGTCACCACCGGCGGTGCCGAATGCACCACCGAAGTAGCCATCAATGCCATTCATGTGTACTTCACCTTGGCAGGGGCATGCGCATATTGATCGCGCCCCTGCTTTGCAATGCAGACAAACCGTCGCTGAGCCTTGCGAGCGCGTGGAAAAGCACGCGATCGCAAGGTGGCGATCCGCGAACATGAGCCTCAGGCAGCGTGTGGAACGGACGCGCGTGCAGCATCGAAGTGCTTGCAATGTGTGCAAGCAGGGAGTCGATACGAGCATCCGCGTAAGACTGGAGCGAGCAGCTTATCGCAAATCAAAGCGAGAAGCAGACCGCGCACACGCCGCACAGAGGACGTTCAGAGCAGGATGTTGAATTGGGAATCCCCGCGGCGACCTGCAGAAGCGAATCTTGAACGACTCGCTCAGCGGGAGAGCCGCAAGGAGTTCAACCGGTTCATCGATGCACGCATGTCGGGTCTCCTTGAGGTTGGTGAAAGAATCGCACGGGCATGCGCCCGCGTCGTCCATCATGTTACGCCCCTGCATCCAGCAAGGTTTCAACTTCCGATCGTCATTTCCCAACAAGACCTTCGACAAAACCACCCAAACCGCCAAACCACTACACTCTCCGCATATACCTCGAACCGCAGAGCAGCGGGGGGCTCGTCTGCAGTGCTTTTTCGGTCGCCGTCTCGTGCGGGCCTGTTGATTGAACCTGATCTGGGTCTTTGGTCTGGCTCTTCACCGGAGTTTCTCGTGTCCGATCAGAAGAAAGACACTCCTCCTCCTGTCAAGCCTGCAGTCGTCGTCGACTGGCGCCGGCTTCACCTCTGGCAGATCCAACCGATCCGCGATGCACTGGTGATCGCCGCGATCGTCGGGCTGGTGTGGCTTGGCAACAAGATCAGCATCGTCACGGTGCCGATGCTCCTGGCCATCCTGCTTGCGTACCTCTTCGAACCGTTGATCCGGAAAGTGACTGCATCGCGGCACATCTCAAGGCCCGGTGCTGCGCTTGCGATCATCGTCCTGGCGGGCGTGCTCATCATCGTGCCTTTGGTGCTTGGCGTGTTCATGGGCGTCGTGCAGAGCGCATCGCTCGTGAGCAACGTTGCACAGAACACGGGCGACCTGATCAAGGCAGTCGATCAGGATGCACCCGAACCAGAGCGGCAGGCTGCGTACAAGCGGCTTGACCAGGGCTTCTGGCAGTGGTCGAGTGATTGGATCACGAAGGTTCGCCGCGAGCGAAATGAGTTTTTGAATCACCGTGCACTGCTGAATGGTGCAGGGGTGGGAGCGGGTGCTGGCGAGAAGAAGCACGAAGAGCCAAAGCCTGAAGGAACCCCCGCAGACGGTTCGCAGGGTTCAACGGGCACGGAAACAACTGCAGAAGACAAGGGTGCATCATCCGATCCTGCTGCTGCTGCTGCACAGAAGCAAGAGCAGGGTAATGGGCAGGATGCAGCGACGACGAGCGAAGCCAAGCCGGAGCCTTCATCCGATACTGCAAGCGATACGAATGATGGCGAGCAGGCAGCTGCAGCGCAAGAACCCGTACATCACGACGAGCACGCGCACCGCGAGCAGCAGGACGAATACAACTTCCCCGTATGGAAAGAGCAGCTGTATTCGGTGATTGATTCTTCGCTCCGGTGGCTGAAGGCCAATCCGGATGCAGTGGCCAAGGACATCGGCAAGCGTGCCCTTGGCAGCACTGCACAGGTGCTGGCAGGCGTTGCAGGGGTGATGGCCTCGCTGGGTTTCCTGCTCTTTACCGCGTTCCTCACTGCGTTCTTCTTCTTCTTCTTTTCCACAAGCTGGGGAAGCGTGCTTGAGTTCTGGGAGAGCCTGATTCCTGAAAGGCGCAAGGGGCGTGTGATCGATCTTGCGATCCAGATGGACCGCGTGATCGCAGGGTTCATCCGCGGCAGGCTCACGATCTGCTTCATCCTGAGCATCTACATCACGATCGCATACCTCCTGATCGGCGTGCCGTCTGCGTTCCTCATCGGGCCGCTCATCGGGCTCTTGTTCCTTGTCCCGTACATCCACGCCATCGGCGTACCGATCGCGATGGTGCTGATGTCGCTCGAACCCAGCGGCATCGCGTGGCAGAACACCTGGTGGTGGATCACGTTCGCGCCGATCGGCGTCTACATGGGTGCACAGTTCATCGACGACTACATCCTGTCACCCACGATCCAGGGCAAGACAACGAACATGGATACGCCGACCATTGTGTTCGCATCGCTTGCAGGTGGTGCAGTCGCGGGGGTGTACGGCCTGCTCATCGCGATCCCGGTCGCTG
>JAESFU010000338.1_pt1 | contig 34107 bp, 34 predicted proteins | sample 9269461 | NCBI WGS metagenome assembly JAESFU01 (sample SAMN14502556, study PRJNA617107) | algae metagenome | isolation source: Stenomitos rutilans HA7619-LM2 and co-occurring heterotrophs from cave walls | place: USA: Waikapalae cave, Hawaii | collected 2009-07-28
CAGCCCGAGCAGGGCGCCGACCAGGATCGACAGCGGAATGCCGGTCCACCACGGGATATCGAAGCCGAACCAGGTCGCATCGAAGCGATAGAGCATGCCGCTCACCATGGCTGAAACGCCCAGCATCGAGCCGATCGACAGATCGACATGGCGGGCGACGATCACCAGCATCTGGCCCATCGCGCCGATCATGATCAGCGGGACGAGCAGCAGGATGATGCGCAGCTGGTCGAGGGTGAGGAACTGCGGCTTCACCGCGCCGACGGCGAGGCAGAAAAGCACGATCATCACCGCGATGCCGGTCTCGCGCCGGAGCAGGATCGAGCGCAGCGCGTTCATTCCGCTGCCTCCAGACGCTGGCTGCGCGGCACGGCGGCGTTCATGATTTTCTCCTGGCTCGCCTCGGCGCGCGGAATATCTGCGGTGAGCCGGCCCTCGGCCATCACCAGGATGCGGTCCGACAGCGCCAGCAGTTCAGGCAATTCGGACGAGATGAGCAGGATCGCCTTCCCCTCGCGCGCCAGCTCGCCGATCATGTCGTAGAACTCGGCCTTCACGCCGATATCGATACCGCGCGTCGGCTCGTCGAGAATGAGGATCGAGGGATCAGCCAGCAGCCAGCGCGCCAAAATCGCCTTCTGCTGGTTGCCGCCCGAAAGTTCGCCGATCGGCTGGTTCACCGATGCCAGCCGGATGCGCAGCTTCTTCACCGAGTCGAGCGCGAGGCCCTTCTCGACGGCGCGGCGGATGAAGCCCGTCGGCGCGATCTTGCCGGGAATGGCGGCGGTGATGTTCTGCTCCACCGGCAGCGTGCGGAAAATCCCCGCCACCGCCCGGTCTTCCGGCACAAAGGCCAGCCCGAGCGCGATGGCATCGTCCGGCTGCCGGATGTTTACGGCCGTTCCGCCGACCTTCACGGTTCCCGTGGCCGCCGGTGCCACGCCGAAGATCGCGCGCGCCACATCGGTGCGGCCCGCTCCGACGAGGCCGCCGAGCCCGACGATCTCGCCGCGTTTCACCGTGAAACTGATGTCCGAGAATACGCCCGGCAGCGTCAGCCCCTGCACTTCGAGCGCCACCTCGCCGATGCGGGCGGCCTCCTTGTGCATGTATTCCTTCAGCGGCCGGCCGATCATCAGGCGGATGATGTCGGCGTCGCTGAGATTGGCGATCGTATCGGTGGCGATCTTGCTGCCGTCGCGGAAAATGGTGACGCGATCGCAGAGCGCGCGCACTTCCTCGAGCCGGTGCGAAATGAAGATGATCGTGCGGCCTTCGTCGCGCAGCCGGCGGGCGATGCCGAACAGCACCTCGACTTCGCGCGGGGTCAGCGGCGCGGTCGGTTCATCCATGATGATCAGCCGGCTGTCCGATGCGACGGCACGGGCGATCTCGACCATCTGCTGGTCGGCGATCGAGAGGCCCCGCATCGGCCGTGTGACATCGACATGGGCGCCGAGCAGGTCCATGTAGCGGCGCGCCTCGCGCGTCATCTGCGCCCAGGGCACGCTGCCGAACCAGCCATCCTCGGAGCGGCCGAGGACGAGGTTTTCCGCGACCGACAGGTCGGGGAAGGAGATCGGCTCCTGGTGGATCAGGGTGATGCCGAGCTTCTGCGCCGCAACCGGGTTGGGCACTTCCACCGGCTGGCCGTTGAGCGCCAGTGTCCCTCGCGTCGGTCGATGCACGCCGGCGAGGATCTTGGCAAAGGTCGACTTGCCCGCGCCATTCTCGCCCAGCAGCGCATGGATCTCGCCCTTCCTGAGGTCGAGATCGACATCGCGCAGCACCTCGACGCCCGCGAAGGACTTCGAGATGCCGCGGGCCGCGATCAACGGGGTGGCGTCGGCGTCGGTCATGCGGGCACCGGCGAGTCGGGATGGATCAGCTTTTGCGCCTTGAGGTCGGCCCAGAAGGCGGCCGGGATAGGCGTCGCGAGCGAAGCGACATTGGCCTGGACTTCGCTGGGTTTGGCGGCGCCCGGGATCACCGAGGCAACGGCGGGGTGGGCGAGGACGAACTGCAGCGCGGCGGTCGGCAGCGCCACGTTGTGCGCCTTGCACACGGCTTCGATGCCGCGCACCCGCGCCTGCACGTCCGGCGGTGCCTTGCCATAGGCGTAGTGGGCCGGGCCGGCCGAACCCGTAACGAGGATGCCCGAAGCAAAGGGAGCGCCGATGATCACCGAGACGCCGCGATCGAGGCAGGTCTGCATGCCGCGCGTCAGGCTCTCCTGGTCGAGCAGGGTGTAGGGCATGGCGACGAGGCAGAAATCGAGATCCACCATGGTCGCCGTGGTTTCGAGCGCCGTGTTGGTGTTGATGCCCATGCCATAGGCCTGGATGTGGCCGGTGCGCTTCAGCTCCTCGAGCGCCTTCATGCCGGTCGAGGCGAGCGCCTTTTCGTGCGAGGCCTGCAGTTCGGCGCCGTGGTAGGCAACGTCGAGATCATGGATGACGAGGGCATCGACCGTATCGAGCGCGAGACGCTGCAGCGCCTGCTCGTAGGAGCGCATGATGCCATCATAGGAATAGTCGAACTTCACCTCGAACTTCAGCCCACCGGCCCAGGGGCCGGAGTCGAAGGTCTTGGGATCGGCCGGGCGGTGCAGGGTGCGCCCGACCTTGGTGGTGATCTGGAACTGGTCCCGCGGCTTGGTGCGGAGGAATCCGCCGAGGCGGTGCTCGCTGAGGCCGCGGCCGTACCAGGGGGCGGTGTCGTAGTAGCGCACGCCGGCGCCCCAGGCGGCATCCATGGTGGCGCGGGAATCGGCTTCGTCGACCTTGCCGTAGAGCTCGCCCAGATGCGCGGTGCCGAGGCCGAAAACCGGCAGTTCGAGGCTGGTTTTGCCGACGCGACGGCGTGTGGAAACAGTAACGGCCACGGCGAACGGCTCCTCCCAAAGCGACGTGGCGGGGTGAGCCCCGCTCTCGTTCGATGTGTAACTTGTCAGACAAAAATTAGTTTGACAAGTTCTTAACCGGTGGCCATTCGTAGGGCATCGAGGGCAATCCGGCCATCAGAGCCGGGTCCTCGCCGAGGGAGACGACATGCCGGCTTTTCCGATCATCGACACGCATCTGCACGTCTGGGACCAGACGCGGCTCAACTATTCTGCGTTCGAGGGAAACCCGCTTTTCGGCCACCCCTACCATGTCGAAGACTACCGTCGGGACTGCGGCAAGGTCGAAGTCGAGGCCATGGTCTTCCTCGAGTGCTACGCCGATTTCGACGCCGATGGTGGCCAGTACATCGAAGAGATCGAGTTCGTCGAAGACGAGCAGCGCCGCGACCCGCGCATCAAGGCGATCATCCCGATGGCGCCGCTCGAATGGGGCAAACGCGTGCGCCCCATGCTCGAACAGATGCGCGACAACCATCCGAGCGTGCGCGGCATCCGGCGCATCATGGAATTCGACAAGGACCCGCGCGCCCTGACGATGAGCGAAGGCTTCATCGAGGGCACGAACCTGCTCAGCGAGTTCGGCTGGTCGTTCGATATCAACCCCAACTACACGCAGATGGATTTCATCCGCGAATGGGTAAAGCTGATCCATGACGTGCCGATGATCCTCGATCACTGCGGCAAGCCGGGGATCAAACAGGGTAAGATCGAGCAGTTCCGCGAGGACATGCACGATCTCGCCAGGCACCCCAATATGTGGGTCAAGCTCTCGGACCTGCCGCCCTATGCCGGCGAGGGCTGGACGCCCGAGCAGCTCCGCCCCTACATCGAAGCGACGCTCGATGCCTTCGGGCCGGAGCGCACGATCTACGCGGGCGACTATCCGATCCTCTTGCAGTCGACCAACATCACCGAGTGGGTGCAGGTGCTCGACGATGCCTTCGCCGATCTTGGCCTCAGTGAAACCGAGACGCGAAAAATCTACCGCGACAACGCCATCAAGTTCTATCGGCTCGAGCTGTAACAGGGGTCCGCGTGAGCAAGTCCGCCACCATTCAGCCCGAGGGATTTGCCGGCGTCGCCGAGCCCGCGGAGAGCTTTGGCGGCGGCACGCTCGATCGGAAGCCGATCGCCGAGCAGGTGGCGAACCGCATCATGGGCATGATCAAGTCTGGCAACCTCAAGCCCGGCGATCGCCTGCCCACCGAAGCGCAGATGACCATCGCCTTCGGCATTTCGCGGCCACCGCTGCGCGAGGCGCTGAAAGCCCTGACGCTGATGGGCGTGCTGGTCAGCCGGCAGGGCGGCCGCTACACGGTCACCGACCTGTCGCCGAGCCGGCTCGTCGCGCCGTTCAACTCGGTGCTGGCCGTCGCCGACTACGACGTGCACCAGCAGTTCGAAACGCGCACCGTGGTCGATCTCGAACTCGTGCGGCTCTGCTGCGAGCGCGCATCGCCCGAACAGCGCCAGCGCATCCGCAAGCTCGCCGTCGACGGCCGGGCCTTCGAGCACGATCCGGTGGCGTTCCGGCTGCTCGATATCGAATACCACCAGGCAATCAACGACGGCGCCGGCAATCCGCTGCTCACCGCACTGGCCCAGGTGCTCTACGACCTGGGGCTCGATGTGCGCCGCACGGCCAGCGAAGTGCCGGGGGTCATCGAAAAGAGCAACGGGCAGCACATCGAGATTGCCGACGCGATCATGCGCGGAGACGCAGCCACCGCGGTTGCCGCCTATCGCGCCCATCTCGAGCATGTGCGCGACACCACCATCATGGCCGTAGCCAGACGATCACAGGGACCAAAGAATGGCTGAACGCATCGCCTTCCGGATGAACCTCAACCCGGGCCAGGCCGCCGAATACGAGAAGCGGCATGACGAGATCTTCCCCGAGCTCGCCAAGGCGCTGAAGGATGCGGGCGTTTCGGACTACACGATCTGGCTCGACCCCGAGGCCAACCACCTGTTCGGCATCCTCACCCGCACCGACGACCACACCATGGGCAAGCTGCCCGACACCGAGATCATGAAGCGGTGGTGGAAGCACATGGCCGACATCATGGAAACGCACCCCAACAACGTGCCGGTGCAGGTGCCGCTCAAGCGCGTGTTCTACCTGCCGTGAGCACGTCGTTCCGCATCAAGGATGTCCGCGCCTTCACGGTGAAGCCGTCGGAAAAGGCGGGCACCTATTTCAAGCCCGGCGCCAGCAATCACTGGCTGGTCGATACGCTGATTTCCAACCCGATGTCGGGCTATGAGCGCTATCGCGAGAAGCGCTCGAGCTGGGGCATTGGCGTGCTCGGCGCGATCGTCGTCGAGATCGAAACCGAGGACGGCACGGTCGGGGTCGCGACCGGGTCAGGCGGCGCGCCGGCAGCGTGGATGATCCACCACCATTTCCGCCGCTTCCTCATCGGCGAGGATGCGCGCAACATCAACATGCTGTGGGACCAGCTTTATCGGTCCTCGCTGCCCTATGGCCGGAAGGGCCTGCCGGTGATGGCGATCAGTTGCGTCGACCTCGCGCTCTGGGATCTCAACGGCAAGGTGCGCAGCGAGCCGGTCTACAACCTGATCGGTGGCCTCGCCCGCAACGAAATCACCTTTTACTGCACGACGCCCGAGGCGGGCGCGATCAAGGCGCTCGGCTTCTGGGGCGCCAAGGTGCCGCTGCCGCACAGCCATTTCGACGGCGAAGACGGCCTACGGAAGAACGTCGCCTTTCTCGCCAAGCACCGCGCAGACGTCGGCCCGGACTATCCGCTGATGGTCGACTGCTACATGTCGCTGACGGCCGATTACGCGATCCGGCTCGCCAAAGCCGCCGAGCACCTCAACATCCACTGGTGGGAAGAGGTGCTGTCGCCCGAGGACACGGACGGCTATCGCGCCATCAAGGCGGCCCACCCCTACGTCAAGTGGACGACGGGCGAGCACGAATACACGCGCTATGGCTTCAAGCCGCTGATCGAGCAGCGCTCGATCGACATCCTGCAGCCGGATGTCATGTGGGTCGGCGGGCTCACCGAAACTCTGCGCATCGCCGCGCATGCCTCAGCCTACGACCTGCCGGTGGTGCCGCATGGCAGCGGACCCTATTCCTACCACTTCATCGCCAGCCAGACCGGACCGGCATTCTGCGAGTACGTGGCGGCGAGCCCGGACGGCAAGACCATCCAGCCGGTATTCGGCGACCTGTTCGTGGGCGAGGAGATGCCGAAGAACGGCAAACTTAAGCTCTCGGATGCCCCGGGCTTCGGCATGGTATTGCGCGATCGCGCGGTGCTGGAGGCGGTGGCCTAGTGGTGATGAGCGGCGCGGTACACGCGCCGCCACAACCACAGGTTGTCATCCTGCGAAGGCAGGGATCCATTTCGCCGCCAGCGCCAGCTGAGAGTTGGCCCCCTGCCTTTGCAGGGGTGACAGCTGGTGAAATCGGCGGCGGCCAGTCTCAAATCACTCCGGATAATCCGGCAGCGCCCTGAGGCTCGGATGAATGTCCTGGGCCTGGCGCTTGGGTGCCTGCTTGCCGGCTTCGCGTGCCTTGGGGTCGGTGGCCAGTTCAATGGGCTGCGATGAAGCCGGCTGGCCTGCGGTCTTGAGCATGGTGTGCTCCTTCGATGTCATTCAGTTGGGATTGGGCCTGCTACGGGCGGCCATCTGGCCGAGGCGTGGTGCTTGTCCGAGGTGAACCGGTATCGCCGGGTTGGTGGGGCGCCACGCGCCCTGTCAGACAAATTTCAGGCTGGGCGACATATGGCGCGCACTGGTCTGACCAGCAACCGGCCCTGGCACATGCCACCCATGCATCAGCCGCAAAAACAAAGGGCTCCATCCGAAGATGGAGCCCTGAAGTGTTGGCCTTGGCGAGGGAGGAGGATACGCCGCGGCCGGGTGACTAAACCGAAGGGAGGAGGATATCGGTCTTCGTCGGGTATCGCGGGGTCACACCGAGGGAGGAGGATTCAGTGCTCCAGCGCGATGAGATGAAGATACGGACGTTAGTCGACTCCAACAATCGACAATGCGGCAGGGGAGCCATGCGTTCCCTGCAGCGTCAACCTGCCGCGGACCTTGGTCGCACGGCTAGCAGGCGACGACGTTGACCGCGAGCCCGCCCTGGCTCGTCTCCTTATAGCGCTCGGACATGTCGCGGCCCGTCTGGCGCATCGTCTCGACGCAGACATCGAGCGACACCTTGTGCGTGCCGTCGCCTTTCATGGCGAGCGAAGCGGCCGTGACGGCCTTCACCGCGCCGAAGGCGTTGCGCTCGATGCAGGGGATCTGGACGAGACCGGCGACGGGATCGCAGGTCATGCCGAGATGATGTTCCAGCGCGATCTCGGCGGCGTTCTCGACCTGCGCGGGCGTGCCGCCCATCGCGGCACAGAGCGCCGCGGCGGCCATGGCCGAGGCCGAGCCGACTTCGCCCTGGCAGCCGACTTCGGCGCCAGAGATCGAGGCATTGTGCTTGATCAGCCCACCGATCGCCGCAGCAGTCAGCAGCATGTCGCGGATCGCCTCCTGCGAGGCGCCGGGATCGAAGGTGGCGTGGTACTTCAACACGGCCGGGATGACGCCGGCGGCACCATTGGTGGGCGCCGTGACCACACGGCTCCCCGCCGCGTTCTCCTCGTTCACCGCCATGGCATAGACGCTGAGCCAGTCATTGCCGGCAAGCGGCGAGAACTCGTTGCGCTGCCACTGGGCCGCCAGCTGGTCGTAGATCGGCTTGGCGCGGCGGCTGACATTGAGGCCGCCGGGCATGGTGCCATCGGTGCGGAGGCCGCGGGTGATGCAGCCGTCCATCGCTGCCCAGATGCGATCGAGGCCGGCGTCCAGCGCCTTGCGGCCCATGCGGGCTTCCTCGTTGGCGCGTTTCAGCTTGGCGATCGACAGGCCCGACTCGCGGGCCATCGCGAGCATCTGCTCGGCATTCTCGAACGGGTAGGGCACGGGAGCGCCCTCGGCCTTGGGCTCATGCCCGAGTTCGGCCTCGCTGACCACAAAGCCGCCGCCGATCGAATAGTAGACGCGGCGGAGCAGCAGGATGCCGTCCTTGTCGTAGGCGAAGAACTGCAAGCCATTGGTGTGGCCGGGCAGCCGGTCCTTCTTGTCGTAGACGAGGTCGTGCGCCGGGCGAAAGCGATAGGCCTGGTGGCCTTCGGGATGCACCATGCCCTCGGCTTCGACGCCGGCGATGATCGCATCCATCCGTTCGGGATCGATGCTGTCGGGCGCATGGCCACTCAACCCGAGGATCACCGCCCGGCCGGTGCCGTGGCCGATGCCGGTGAAGGCGAGCGAACCGTGGAGGCTTGCCCGCAGCGCCGCCACTTCCGCGCCGCGCGGTCGCGGCCAGTCCCCGGTGCGGATCTCGTCGAGGAAGCGGTTGGCGGCGGTCATCGGGCCCATGGTGTGCGAGCTCGAGGGGCCGATGCCGATCTTGAAGACGTCGAAAACGGAGAGGAACATCGCGCCGCTATAGGTGGGATGGCTCAAGCATAGCGACAAGCGCCGCCTCCGCCTACTCGGCCGCGCGGAACTCTGTTACCCCATGCGCCACAGGTTCGATTTCGAGGACACCATGGGCAGTTTCACCGGCAAGACCATCGCCATCACCGGCGCCGCGGGCGGCATCGGCCAGTGGCTGTGCCGCTTCTTCGGCGAGGAGGGCGCGACCATCGCCGCGCTCGATCGCAGCGATAAGGTCAAGGCGCTGGTCGATACGCTCGGCAAGGACGGGATCTCGGTGAAGCCGGCAGTGGTCGAGATCACTGATACCGACGCGGTGCAGGCGGCCTTTGCCGGTTTTGGCGATGTGCACGTGCTGATCAACAATGCCGGCGTCTCGAAATACAAGACGCTGCGCGAGACGGCGCCGGCCGACTGGCAGTCCGATGTCGAGTCCAACCTCAATGGCGCCTATACCTGCGCCCATGCCGTGCTGCCGCAGATGGTCGCGCGCAAGGCGGGCAACATCGTCAATGTCGGCTCGGTCAACGGGCTCAGCGCGCTCGGCGATCCGGCCTATTCGGCCGCCAAGGCCGGCATGATCGCCATGACCAAGGCGATCGCTCAGGAATATGGTCGCTACGGCATCCGCTCCAACATCGTGCTCCCGGGCACGGTGCGCACCCCGATCTGGGACGAGCGCAAGGCCAAGGACCCGAACGTGCTGAAGACGCTGGAGCGCTGGTATCCGCTCGGCCGCATCGTCGAGCCCTACGAGGTCGCCCGCGTCATCGCCTTTCTCGCCTCGGACCTCGCCAGCGCCGTCACCGGGGCGGTGATCCCGGTCGATAACGGGCTTTCTGCCGGCAACATCGTCATGGCGCGCGAGCTGACCCTCGAGGATTTCTGAGCCTTCGGGCCGCTTGTCGAGAGTTTTGCACAAGTTGTCGGCCGCGCCGGGATTTGCCTATGTCACGGGCAATGCCTTGAGCCTGCTCGCTTCCTTGGGCTTTGTGACGGACTGACACATTAGCGTCGTCCGACCGTCATCGACCGTTCACCCACCTGAAATCCAACCGTCAAGGTGACTCACTAGGAGTGCGCCGCTCGAGAAATCGACTGGCAAATTCATCCCTGGAGACCATGACGATGAAAACCAATTGGCTGCTTGGCGCGGCCCTCACGGCGTCCGCGCTCACGTTCGTCGCTTCCCCCGCTTTCGCCCAGACCAAGTTCGAATTCTGGTACGGCCTGTCGGGCGATCTGTCCGAGCGCATCCAGGACATGTGCAAGACCTTCAACGAGTCGCAGGCCGACTTCGAGATCGTCTGCGTCTCCCAGGACAATTACGACAACAACCTGCAGAACACGATCGCGGCCTTCCGCGCCAACAAGCAGCCGACGATCACCCAGATCTTCGACGCCGGCACGCTCGACCTGATGCTGTCCGACGCTTACCTGCCGGTCCGCCAGCTGATGGCTGACAATGGCTACGATATCGACTGGTCGAACTACGCCGCCGGTATCGCTTCGTACTTCTCGACCTCGTCGGGCGAGCTGCTGTCGATGCCGTTCAACAACTCGACCGCGATGATCTATTACAACACGGACGCGCTCGCGAAGGTCGGCTTCGAAGGCACGCCCGAGACCTGGACCCAGGTCGAAGACATTGCCCGCAAGATGAAGGCCGCTGGCTACGAGTGCCCGATCGCTTTCGATCCGGCCGGCGCCTGGCAGTGGTTCGAGCAGTTCGAAGCCATCCACAACCAGCCGATCGCCACCAAGGGCAACGGCTTCGGTGGGCTCGATGCCGAGATGTCGGTCTCCAAGACCGCCTTCGTGCAGCAGCTCGAGTGGATCAAGAAGATGTACGATGAGGGTCTCATCGCTCACAAGTCGAAGGACGCCGGCGAGACCGCCAACGACGCCTTCATGAACGGCAACTGCCAGATCACCTCGTCGTCGGTCGCCGACCACGGCACTTTCGGCAAGCAGGCCAAGGAAGGCGTGAACTGGACCGTCGCCATGCTGCCGATGCTGGATGGCTACGAGCGCCACAACTCGTTCGTGGGCGGCGCTTCGCTCTGGACCCTCAAGGGCAAGTCGGCCGAAGAGTACAAGGGCGCTGCCGCCTTCTACGCCTTCCTCGCCAAGCCCGAGCAGGCCGAGTGGTGGTCGACGGTGACCGGCTACATCCCGGTGACCCTGAGCGGCTTCGACGCCATGAAGGCCAAGGGCTTCTACGATGCCGCCCCGTACAAGGGCCGTGAGCTCGCCATCGCCTCGCTGAACATGCCGGCCGGCGAGAACACCAAGGGCATCCGCCTTGGCTCGTACGCCTCGATCCGCGCCGAAATGGTCAAGACCATCCAGGCCGTGCTGTTCAACAACGTGCCGGCCCAGCAGGCGCTCGAAGAATTCGATGCCAAGGGCAACGAAATCCTCCGTCGCTTCGAAGCGACCTATGCCGGCAAGAGCCTGCTCTAACTCCTGATCCTGCACGGGCGGCTTCGGCCGCCCGTGTTTCTCTCTTTGTGCGGTGGCAGGACTCATGGAACGTCGCGCTTACTACAAGAACGGTGTGCTGCCCTGGCTGCTGATCGCGCCGCAGCTGCTTCTCGTCTTCGTGTTCTTCTACTGGCCGACCTCGCAGGCGCTCTACTGGGCGTTCACGCTCGAGCAGCCCTGGGGCGGCGGCAATACCTGGGTGGGGCTCGACAACTTCCTGTCGATCTTCCGCGACCGCGACTACTGGACCACGGTCCTCCGTTCCGGTTTCTACGCCATCGTCACGACGGGCCTGTCGATGTTCGTGGCGCTCACTCTCGCGGCGTTCGTCGATCGCTCGCTGAAGGGCACGCGCCTGTTCCAGTCGATCTATGTCTGGCCCTATGCCATCGCTGCGCCTGCTGCCGGCGTCGCCTTCCGCTTCATCTTCGCCCCGGAATCCGGGCTGATCGGCTCGGTCAACGAGCTCTGGCCGGGCATCTGGGATCCGGCGACCAATGGCTGGCACGCCCTCGCCATGGTCATCGTCTGCCATGCCTGGCTCGGCATCGGCTACAACTTCATCTTCTTCCTTGCCGCGCTGCAGATGATCCCGCGTTCGATCTCGGAAGCGGGCGCCATGGATGGGGCACGGCCGTTCCGCCGGCTCATCGACCTGCAGCTGCCGCTGATCGCGCCGACGGCGTTTTTCCTGCTCATCATGAACATCATTTCGAGCTTCACCGACTCGTTCGGCCTCATCGACACGATGACCGAGGGCGGGCCGATCGGGCAGACCGAGGTGATGGTCTACAAGATCTACTTCGACGGGTTCAAAGGCCTCGACTACTCGGGCGCCGCCGCCCAGTCGATCGTCCTCATGATCCTCGTCATCGGGCTCACGTTCGTCCAGTTCAAATGGGTCGAACGCCGCGTCCACTACCATTGAGGCTCAGAGCATGATCGAGCGTTCGCCCGTCTTCGACGCCATCACCTACTTCGCCATGCTGCTTGGCGCCGTGCTGGTGATCATCCCGTTCTGGGTCACCTTCGTTGCCGGCAGCCAGTCGCTGCAGGAAGTGAGCCAGGTGCCGATCAGCCTCGTGCCCTCGACGCACCTGTGGGAGAACCTGCAGGCTGCCTGGCAGCGCGCCGATCTCGGCCCGAAAATGCTGAACAGCTTCATCGTCGCGGTCGGCGTCACGGTGGGCAAGATCGTCTTGGCCTCGATCTCGGCGTTCGCGATCGTGTTCTTCAACTTCAAGGCGCGGATGATCTGCTTCTGGCTGATCTTCATCACGCTGATGCTGCCGCTCGAAGTGCGCATCGTGCCGACCTACGCCATTGCCGCCAACGCGCTGCTGCCCTTCCAGGTGGTGCTCGACACGCTCGGCATTACCGGGCTCGTTAATGCGGTGAGCGGCGTCCAGATCGCGCTCAACTGGAACCTCCTCAACTCCTATCCGGGCCTGATCCTGCCGCTGGTCGCCACGGCGACCGGCACGTTCCTCTACCGGCAGTTCTTCATGACCATCCCGGACGAGCTGGTCGAAGCCTCAAAGATGGATGGCGCGAGCCCGCTCGAATTCTTCTTCGACGTGCTGATCCCGCTTTCGCGCACCAACATGCTGGCGCTTGCCACCATCATGTTCGTTTCGAGCTGGAACCAGTACCTGTGGCCGCTGCTGGTCACCACCGACCGGGCCAATTTCGGCACCGTGGTGATGCAGCTGAAGGCCCTGATCCCGTCAATGAACGGCACGCCCGACTGGAACGTCACCATGGCGGGCGCCCTCATCATCATGGCTCCGCCGCTGCTGGTCGTTGCGTTCATGCAGCGCTGGTTCGTGCGTGGCCTCATTTCCCGCGACAAGTGATTTTCGGAGAAGCCTGATGTCCCAGATTTCCATCAAGGGCGTGAAGAAGGTCTATCAGAAGACCGAAGTGATCCACGGCGTCGACGTCGAGATCGAAGCGGGCGAGTTCGTCGTCATCCTCGGGCCCTCGGGCTGCGGCAAGTCCACGCTGCTGCGCATGGTGGCCGGGCTCGAGGAAATCTCGGCGGGCGAAATCTCCATCGCCGGCAAGGTGGTGAACCAGCTTGAGCCGCGCGAGCGCGGCTGCGCCATGGTGTTCCAGAACTACGCGCTCTACCCGCATATGACGGTGAAGCAGAATATCGGCTACGCGCTCAAGGTCGCGAAGGTCCCCAAGGCCGAGCGCGAGGCTCGTGTTCTCGCGGTCGCGAAGTCTGTGTCGCTCGAGCCCTTCCTCGAGCGCCGGCCGGGCGAGCTTTCAGGCGGCCAGCGCCAGCGCGTCGCCATGGCCCGCGCCATGGTGCGTGAGCCGAAAGTGTTCCTGTTCGACGAGCCGTTCTCGAATCTTGACGCGAAGCTCCGTGTCGCCATGCGCGCCGAAGTCCGGCGCCTGCACCGCGATCTCGGCGTCACCTCGATCTTCGTCACGCACGACCAGACCGAGGCGATGACGCTGGCCGACAAGCTGATCATCATGAATGCCGGCAATGTCGAGCAGATCGGCAAGCCGACCGAGGTCTACAACAACCCGGCCAGCCGCTTCGTCGCCGATTTCATCGGTTCGCCCGCCATGAACCTCTTCGAAGGCGAATTCGATGCCGAGGGCCATTTCGTCTATGGCAGCGGCGGCCGCATGAAGGTCGAGCAGCTCAATGGCGTGCGCCAGCCGGGCCGCAAGGTGGTCCTTGGCGTCCGTCCGGAATCGGTGCGCCGCACCGGCGCCGACGCGCCCGGCGCCATCCCGGCCGTGGTCGACTATGTCGAGGAACTGGGCGCCTCGCGCCTGATCCATGCCGACGCGAACGGCAGCCGCATCGTCGCCCTCGATACCGACACCGCCGAGATCAAGACCGGCACCCCGGTGCATCTGAGCGTCGCCGACAGCACGCTGCACCTGTTCTCGGTCGAAGACGGCCGCCGCATCAAGCACTAAGCGGCGGGCACTGAAATCTAGCCACGACCACCACTCTCTCGGTCGTCATGGCCGGGCTTGACCCGGCCACCCATGCATAGCCTCGGCCTCCGTATGGGTCCGCGGGTCAAGCCCGCGGATGACGACTGAAAGAGCAGTTCACAAAAGGCCACCAGGAGACCCAAATGACCAACCTCATCGGAACCGGCTTCAATGCCGGCTCGGACAATGGCGAGTTCGCCCAGCTCGAAGCCGATATGCGCGCGCTTGCCGATATGGGCGTCGATACCGTCGAGATCGGCATTACCAGCCTCGATCTCGTTTCCGGCGGCCGGATCATCAAGGAGCGTCACGAGGCGCTGCTGGCGCTGACCAGGCAGTTCAGCTTCCGATACACCGTGCACGGGCTTGTTTCGTCCAACTACATGGACCCGGTGACGCAGCGCTATCAGATCGATGCCAGCAAGGCCCTGATCGAGGTTTGCAACTCGATCGGCGCCGGCATCATCGTCCAGCATTCGGGGGCCCTGCGCGCCGACGCCATCGCCGACTGGGCCGGGGCGGATGAGCGTGAGCGCGAAGCGCTGACCGAAGTCGCCGATTTCGCCCGCCCGCATGGCGTGCGCATCGCGCTCGAGAATATCTTCACCACCGAGCTCGGCCAGTATCGCCAGACCCCGTCGGAAGTGGCCGCGACCGTCAAGGCCGTGAACCATCCGAACGTCGTCGCGCTGATCGACTTCAGCCACGCCCATATCGAATCCACCTACAAGGGCCTCGATTTCTTCGCCGAGATCGCCGCCATGGCGCCGGTTGCGGGGCACCTACATGTCCACGACTCGTTCGGTCGGCCGCAGGGCTTCTTCAAGGCCTTCCACCCGCAGGAAAACACCGCGCTCGGCATTGGCGACCTGCACATGCCGCTCGGCTGGGGCGATATCGACTGGGACCGGATCTTCTCCGAACTCACCTTCCTCCCCGGCACGGTGCTGATGATGGAAATCGGCGACCGCTACCGTCGCGAGCAGCCGGCTTCCCTCGAGCGCGCCCGCAACCTCATGGCGCTCAACGCGCCCCGGGCGATCGCGGCGGAATAACCGGCCTCTCGATTGATCCTCCCCCGCGGGGCGGGGGAGGGGGACCAGCGAAGCTGGTGGAGGGGGGGCGCGATCCAGCGGCTGCCCCGTTCATTCGCCGTCAATGACCGGTTCATCTGCCCGTCTTCGGAAGGTCAGGTGGGCTGCCGCGCTTCGCCGCCGGCAGTCGTTGCCCCGTCGACGCGCTCAGCCGGGAACTCCCGTCTTTCCGGCCATTTCCGCCGACTTGTCCTCCATGCGCCAGCTGCTGCCAGACTCATGTCGGCACCAACACGGCGCGGGGGGAAAACAGGCGATGCACATACAACTGAACGGAAAGGCGTCCCGCCGTTCAGTCTGCCGCGCGGTTGCAGCCGCTTCCACGCCGCCCTACCTGTGGGCGGAACAGGATTCCTCGCCTATGGACGCCGCGCCTCCCATCTCGCCGACCGGCGTCGCCATCAAGACCGATATCGTCGTGATCGGTGCGGGGCAGGCGGGGCTGTCGTCCGCCTACCATCTGAAGCAGCGCGGGCTCGAGGTCGGGCGCGGCTTTGTCGTGCTCGACCAGTCGCCGCAGGCCGGCGGCGCCTGGCAATACCGCTGGCCGTCCCTTACTCTTTCGACCGTCAACCGCGTCCACGACCTGCCGGGAATGGAGTTTTCCGAGGCGGTCGACACCTCCGAACTTTCGGTGAAGGCGTCGAGCGCGGTGCCGGTCTATTTCGCCGCCTATGAGCAGCGCTTCGGGCTCAACGTCTACCGGCCGGTGAAGGTCAGCGTGGTCACGCTGCGCGGCGACCGCTTTCGCATCGAGACCGATCGCGGCGTCTTCTCGGCCCGCGGGATCATCAACGCCACCGGTACCTGGGAAACGCCGTTCATTCCGGACTATCCCGGCCGCGAAAAGTTCAGGGGCCGCCAGCTCCACACGCGCGACTACAAGTCGGCCGACGAGTTCGCGGGCCAGCATGTCGTCATTGTCGGCGGCGGGATTTCGGCCATCCAGCTGCTCAACGAAATCTCGCTGGTCACGTCCACGACCTGGGTCACCCGGCGGCCGCCGCTGTGGCGCAGCACCCCGTTCACGCCTGAGGATGGTCGTGCTGCCGTCAAGCTGGTGGAGGACCGGGTGCGTGCCGGCCTCCCCGCCAACTCGGTCGTGTCGGTCACCGGCCTGCCGCGCTCGCCCATGGTCGAAGCCATGGCGGCGCGTGGCGTGCTCGAGCGGTTGCCGATGTTTTCGGAGATCACCGAGACCGGGGTGCGCTGGGAGGATGGCACGGAACAACGCGCCGATGTGATCCTCTGGTGCACGGGCTTTCGGTCCTCGCTCGATCACCTCGCGCCGCTCATGCTGCGCGAACCGTCGGGGGGCATCCTCATGGGCGGCCGGCTCGCCACGCAGGTGGTGAAGGAGCCGCGCATCCACCTCGCGGGCTATGGCCCCTCGGCGTCGACGATCGGCGCCAATCGCGCCGGCGCCGCCGCCGCGGCCGAGTTGATGGCGACCCTCGGGATCGCCGAGCGCGCGGTCCCGGCCTGATCGGCTGGAATTGTCAGCAAGGCTGACCCAAGTATAGTTGTCGTACAAGTTGCGCTGGTATGGCAGTGCCACAATTGATCGAAAGTCGACATACAAGTTGATCGCCAATGTCGATTGACGAGTTCTGAAACCTGCCGCATACCTGTGCGCAATGATTTCCGCCGGCGAACAGCGCTGAACTAGACGCTGAAACGTCGCGAGTTGAGCTACGTACCTCAGTTTGTCTCGGGAGGGGACAGGCGCGGTATGAGGAAGCCGTCCAGCGAGGCGGCAATGAGGAGGAAGAGTATGATCAGGACATCTATTGCGCTCGCGGCCCTGGCGGTCGCGGGCCTGGCGCTGGCTGGTTCGGCCATCGCGCAGGAAAAGAAGCAGCTGGCGTTCGTGGTGAACGCATCGTCCGACTTCTGGAAGCTGGCCGAGGCCGGCGTGAAGAAGGCCCAGGCCGAGCTGCCGAACTACGAACTGCAGTTCCGCTACCCCGCCCAGGGCACCGCGGCGCTCCAGAACGCGCTGATGGACGACCTCGTCGCCGCCGGCACCGATGCGATCATGATCTCGTCGGCCGACCCCAAGAACTCGATCGATGCGTTCAACCGCATCGCGGCGCAGGTGCCGCTGTTCACCACCGACTCCGATGCTCCGGCCTCGAACCGGCTGGCCTATCTCGGCTCGTCCAACACCGCTGCCGGCGTCCAGGCCGGCGAGGAAATGGTCAAGGCCATGGCCGGCAAGGAAGGCAAGTGCATGGGCTTTGTCGGCTTCCTCGGCGCCGATAACGCCGTCGAACGCATTGCCGGCTTCCGCCAGGCGATCGAAGGCAAGGGCATCGAGCTGGTCGACGTGCGCGGCGACGACGTGGACTTCACCAAGGCCCGCACCAATGTCGACGACGTGCTGGTGGCCAATCCCGAGATCAACTGCATGGTCGGGTTCTATTCGTACAACCCGCCCAAGATCTACGAGGCCCTGCAGGCCGCCGGCAAGCTCGGCGCGATCACCGTCGTCGCGTTCGACGAAGACCCGGTGACGCTGGGCGCGGTCAAGGAAGGCTCGTTCGCGGCCACGGTCGTGCAGCAGCCGTTCGAGTGGGGCTATCAGGGCATGCTGCTGATGGCGAAGTATCTCGAGGGCGACAGCTCGATGATCCCGGCCGACAAGCTGATCATCGTGCCGACGGCCGTGATCAACAAGGACAATGTCGACGCCTTCTCGGCCGACCTCAAGGCCAAGATCGCCGGCTAACGAAGTTGCGGACGGGCGGCGGCTTTGGGGGGCCGCCGCCCGAATTCTGTTGTCGGCCCGGCCGCTGCCGGTGTTATCGTTTCAGCTGGCGGTGAACTGGGGGAGGTTCGATGCCTGAGGAGGAGACCGGTCGCCCGTTCCTGCGGCTGACCGGCGTACGCAAGACCTATCCGGGCGTCGTCGCGCTGGCCGGTTTCGACATGACCATCGCGCCCGGCGAAGTCATTGGCGTCGTTGGCGAAAACGGCGCCGGCAAATCGACGCTGATGAAGATCCTGGGCGGGGTGACGACGCCAGATTCCGGCATTATCGAGATTGACGGCGCGAGCTATCAGGGCCTCACCGTGGGTGGCTCGATGGATGCCGGCATCGCCTTCGTCCACCAGGAACTGAACCTCTTCGACAATCTCGATGTCGCCGCCAATGTCTATATCGGGCGCGAGCCGCGCATCGCCGGCGTGCTGGTCGATGAGCGCAAGATGCGCGCCGACGTTGCGCCTTACCTCGAGCGTTTGGGCGCCTCGTTCACGGCCGATACGATGGTGGCAAAACTGTCGCTGGCGCAGCAACAGATGGTCGAGATCGCCAAGGCGCTGAGCGTGAACGCGCGCCTCGTCATCCTCGACGAGCCGACGTCCTCGCTGCCATTGGCCGAGACCGAGCGGCTGCTCGAAGTGATCGCCGGGCTGAAGGCGCACGGCATCGCCGTCATCTTCATTTCGCACCGGCTGGCCGAGGTCGAACAGGCTTGCGACCGGGTGATCGTGCTGCGCGACGGCGTGCTGGTCGGCACGCTAGACACGGCGGAGATCACGCATGACCGGATGGTCAAGCTGATGATAGGCCGCGACCTCAAGGTCGCCTATTCGCCACCGGCCTCAGGTCGCGGAAACGCGGTGCTGTCGGCGCGAGGCATCCGGAGTTCGGCCTATCCGACGCGCAGCGTCGATCTCGATCTGTTTGCCGGCGAAATCCTCGGCCTCGCAGGTCTCGTCGGCTCCGGTCGCACCGAGCTGGCGCGGGTGCTGTTCGGCATCGATCGCAGTTATGGAGGCGAAGTCCGGCTCGGCGGCGAACCGGTGGCGCTGAAGGCCGCCTCGGACGCGGTGGCCGCGGGCATCTTCCTCGTACCGGAGGACCGTAAGGGCGAGGGCATTCTCCTCGACATGCCGATCGCCGAGAACGTGTCGCTGCCCAATCTCGCGGCCTATTCGCCCGGCGGGCTGGTGGCACCGGCCAAGGAGCGCGAGCAGGCCGAGCGCAGCAAGCGCGAGCTGGGCATCCGCGCCCCGACCGTCATGACCCGCACCGGCAGCCTGTCGGGCGGCAACCAGCAGAAGGTGGTCCTCGCCAAGTGGCTGGCGATGAAGCCCCGTGTGCTGATCTTCGACGAGCCCACACGCGGCATCGATGTCGGCGCCAAGTCCGAGATCTATCGGCTGATGCGCGAACTCGCCGATGCCGGCGTCGCGGTGCTGATGATCTCGTCCGACATGGAAGAAGTGATCGGCGTTTCCGACCGCATCGCCGTGATGCACGAGGGACGCATTTCGGGCGAGCTCGGGCGCGCCGATTTCTCCGAAGAGAACGTGTTGACGCTGGCCATCGGCAAGCCGCTCAGGAAAGCAGGGTAGGGGGACCCGAATGAACAAGAAAGATCTGGGGCTGCTTGTCCTCATCGTGGTGGTCGGCCTCGTCGTCTACCTGCGCAACCCGGCCTTCCTCAGCACCAATAATCTCGCCAACACGGCGAACCTGATCGGGCTGTTCGGCCTGTTCTCGATAGCGCAAGGGTTCGTCATCATCACTGGCGGCATCGACCTCAGCGCCGGTTCGATGATCGCGCTATTGGGCGTGCTGTTCGTCGATCTCGTCGGCAACAAGGGCGTGCCGTGGCCGATCGCCTTCGCCATCGTCATGGTGCTGGGTCTGGCGCTCGGGCTGATCCATGGCCTCTTGATCACGCGGCTCAAGATGCAGCCCTTCGTGGTCACACTCTGCGGCCTCCTCATTTATCGCGGCGTGGCGCGCGGCTACACAGCCGACGCTACCGCGGGCTTCCCGTTCGGCTCGGAATATCCGGGCCTCGATTTCTTCGTTGCCCGCATCGCCGGCGTACCGGTGTCGCTGTACCTGCTGGTCATCGTCGGCGTCATCGCCTGGTTCGTGCTGCACCGCTCGGTGTTCGGGCGGTACCTCTTTGCCATCGGCAAGAACGAGGAGGCGGCGCGGTTCTCGGGCATCCGCACGGGCGTCGTCGTCACTTCGGCGTATGTGATCTGCGCCGGACTGACGGCGCTCGCGGCCATCTTTTTCGCCATGTATACGCGCTCCGTGCAGCCGAGTTCGCAGGGCAACTTCTACGAGCTCTACGCCATCGCCGCGGCTGTGCTGGGCGGCTTCTCGCTGCGCGGCGGCGAGGGCTCGATCATCGGGGTGATCCTCGGCACGGTGCTGCTGCAGGAGCTGCAGAACCTCGTGAACCTCCTCGGCATTCCGTCCTCGCTCAACTTCGCGGTGATGGGCGGGGTGATCCTGATCGGCGTGATCGTCGACCAGCAGTGGAATGCCTTCCAGGCCCGGCGGCGGGTGGCGGAAGCGGCGCGGGCTGCCCCGGAAACCGGTCCGGTCGCACGGGCGGAAGGCAGCTGAACCGGGGTGTTCCGCCGCCATTGAACCCATTGCCTATGGCGCTCGCGCCATGCGCACTGCTACAGCGCCGGGAACAAGAACCTCCGGGGGAGCCATGAACCAGATCGATCTCAACGGCCAGGTCGCCGTCATTACCGGCGGTGCGCAGGGCATCGGCTTCGCCATCGCCAAGCGCCTCGTCGCTTCGGGCGCCAAGGTCAGCCTGTGGGACATGAATGCGGACCTCCTGAAAGGCGCGGTCGCCGAGCTCGGTGCTGCTGCCTCGAGCATCGTCGTCAACATCGCCGACTATGACGCGATCGCCGCCGCGGTGGCGAAGGTCGAGGCTGAACTCGGTAAGCTCGACATCCTCGTCAACTCGGCCGGCATTGCCGGCAAGAATGCGCCGCTCGACGAATACGAGCTCGACGAATGGCGTCGGGTCATCGAGATCGATCTCAACGGCACCTTCTACGTCAATCGCGCCGTGCTGCCGGGCATGAAGGCCCGCAATTATGGCCGCATCGTCAACATCGCCTCGATCGCCGGCAAGGAAGGCAACCCCAATGCCGCCGCCTATGCCGCGGCCAAGGGTGGCGTCATCGCCATGACCAAGGCGGTCGGCAAGGAATGCGCGAAATACGATATCGCCATCAACGCCATCACCCCGGCGACGGCGAAGACCCGTATCCTCGACGAGCTGAAGCCCGAATTCATCGACTACATGCTGAGCCGCATCCCCCGCGGCCGCTTCCTCGAAGTCGAGGAAGCCGCGAACATGGTCGCCTGGCTGGTCAGCAAGGAAAACAGCTTCACGACTGCCTCGGTGTTCGATCTGAGCGGTGGCCGGGCGACGTACTAGGCACCGCGCCGACTACAGGCACGGTGTCATTCCCGCGAAAGCGGGAACCTCCGTTTGCGATGCCTGCCCCAAAACAGAGGTCCCCGCTTTCGCGGGGATGACCCGGTGGGAGCGGCAACATCGCCTACCGCCAAGGGCGTACTTGCGATGTAACCAGACGGTGAATTAGTCTTCAGCGAGCCGGCGGAGGAGCCGGCTCGATCGAGACGGAGTCACTGACAGTGAAGTACGCCATCGTCGGCACTGGTGGTCGCCACCAGATGTTTCGCCGCGCCATTACCGAGACCCATGCAGAGAGCAACGAACTCGTCGCGCTCTGCGATATCAACGACAAGCGGCTGGCGCTTTCGGCCGGCAAGGTGCCCAAAAAGGGCAATGGCGTCGCCACTTACGAGCCCGCCGAATTCGGCCGGATGGTCGACGAGCAGCAGCCCGACACCGTCATCGTCACGACGCCCGACTACATCCATCACGAGTACATCATCGCCGCGCTGAAAGCCGGCCGGCACGTGATGACCGAAAAGCCGATGACGGTCGATCTCGACAAGCTCCGCCAGATCCTCGAGGCGCAGCAGCAGAGCGGCAAGAACGTCACGGTTACTTTCAACTACCGCTACACGCCGGCCCGCACGCAGGTGAAAGAGCTGCTGATGACCGGTGCGATCGGCGAGATCGAAGCGGTCGATTTCCGCTGGTATCTCGATCGCGTGCATGGGGCCGACTATTTCCGCCGCTGGCACCGCTACAAAGAGAAATCCGGTGGCTTGCTGGTGCACAAATCCACCCATCATTTCGACCTGATGAACTGGTGGGTCGGCTCGACCCCGACCACCGTCAACGCCAACGGCAAACGCGTGTTCTACACCCCGAAGATGGCGCAGCAGCTCGGGCTCGGCGCGCATGGCGAGCGCTGCCACGGCTGCCCGGTGTTCGACAAGTGCGAGTACAAGCTCGATCTCGAAACCGACCTGCCGCTGCGCGAGCTCTATCTCGAGGCGGAGGATGCCGACGGCTATTTCCGCGACAAATGCGTGTTCGCCGACGACATCACCATCGAAGACACCATGCAGGTGCAGGTGCGCTACGCCAACGACGTGATGATGAACTACACGCTCTGCGCCTATTCCCCGTGGGAAGGGCTGGAGATCAAGTTCCACGGCACCAAGGGCGAGCTGACGCACCGGCATGTCGAAGTGCACGGCGTGTTCGGCGGCAACCGCGACAAGGCGGAGGAGGGCGAGGAGAACATCACCACGACGCTCCACCTCCACGGCCAGCACCCGCAGCAGATCGAAGTATGGCCGGCCAAGGGCGACCACGGCGGCGGCGATCCGGTGATGCTCAGCTACCTGTTCGATCCCGAGCACACCGAAGCTGATCGCTACGGCCGCGCCTCCACCTGGAAGGAAGGCGCCTGGTCCATCCTCACCGGCATCGCGGCCAACAAATCCATCGCCACCGGGCAAACGGTACGGGTGGATGAGATGCTGGCCGAAGCAGGTATCGCGCTGCCGAGGTAGGAACCCAACCCGGAACAAATCTATCAGTCGTCATCCCCGGGCTTGACCCGGGGACCCACTCGATCTCTCGCCTAGATCGGTGAGTTGATCTCCTTCCAAAGATCACGCCATTCCGGATTGCCAGCCAGGATCAGGTCGATCTTCCACTTGCGATTCCACTTCTTCATCGTGTGCTCGCGCTGGATGGCCGTTTCGATGCGACGGTGTTGCTCAAACCAGACCAAGGTCTTGACGCCGTACTTGCTGGTGAACCCCGGAATCATACCTCCCCGATGCTCCCACGTGCGACGCACGAGGTCGCTCGTCACGCCAATGTACAGCGTGCCGTAAGGCTTGCTTGCCAGCATGTAGACATAGCCACCCATGTGCGGATGACAGATCGTATGGGTCCCCGGGTCAAGCCCGGGGATGACGACCGAAAGGGTGGTGCTAGTGGCAAGGCTCGCCCCCCTAAACCACCAGCTCCAGCCGATCCGCCGGGAACCGCGTCAGCATTGCGTGGATCGGCACGCCATCCGCATCCACGTCCACCGCGTCCGACACCAGCACCACGGAGCCCGGCGCGAGCCTTAGCAGCTGCGCTTCGTCGGCGGTGGCGTGGCGGGCCGAGATACGGGTTTCGGCACGCGAATAGTCCTCGACGCCGAAATGCTTCAGCGCCGCGGTGACCGAGCCGGTTTCGCGATAGATGGCGTCGATGCCCTTGAAGCGCGCCTCCGGATACCAGCCGGTCGCGCGCGCCAGCGGGCGACCGTCGGCGTAGGAGAGGCTGTCATTGCGGATCAGCCTCGTGCCAGGCTTCACCTGCAATGCGTGCGCCAGCCGTGCCGTGGCGCGCTCGATGCGGCTTGCCAGCAATTCGCTCCGCCGCTCTCTCGTCTGTCCGGCGAGGTTTTCGCCGAAGCGGGTGCGGCGGCCGACCGGATAGCTCAGCCGGCGGGCCTCGGCGACAAAGGTGCCGCGGCCGTGCTCGGCGCGCAGCACGCCCTCCTCGATCAGCACGGCAATGGCCCGCCGCACGGTGTGGCGGTTCACCCCGAAGCGCCCAGCCAGCGGCAGTTCTCCATCCAGCTTATCCCCGCTCTCGAGCTTTCCCCCTACAATGTCGAGACGGATCGCGTCGGCGATCTGGCGCCACAGCGCCACGCCACCGGCGGGCTCGATTTCGGTGCGGCTCAACATTGTCATTGCAAGTTCACGCGGGCTGGGTAATAGGGGCCGAAACGGACTTACTTGTCTAGTCCACTATACAAGTTGGAGCAAGCCCCCGATGCAGGACGCTGCAGCAAATCCCCGGCAAGACGCGATGGCAGTGCTAAGCCACGCTGCGCCCGCCCGGCTGGCCGAACTTTGGTCGACATGGGCCGACAAGCCCGCCTTCCACAAGGTGCGGGGGCCGGAGACGGGCCTCGTCATGATCCGCGGGCGGGCGGGTGGCGGCGGCAATCCGTTCAACCTCGGCGAAGCGACGGTGACCCGCGCCACGGTGCGGCTCGAGACCGGCGAGGTCGGGCACAGCTATGCGCTCGGCCGCGATGGCGACAAGGCCACCACGGCCGCCGTGTTGGACGCATTGTTCCAGCGCGATCCCGCGGCCGTGGAAACCCGGATCCTCGCACCGCTCCGCCTCGCCCTCGCAGAGGCCGACAAGCGCCAGCGCGACGAGACGGCGGCAACGCGCGTCGACTTCTTCACCATGGTGCGGGGAGACAACTGATGGACACGATCGAAGGCGGCTTTGCCGACCTGGTGCTGGGCGCGCAATCCGTATTCCGCGCCGTCATGGACAGCCTCGCCCGTCCGGGCAGCGTACAGTCCATTGCGTCCGACGCCACCCCGCCGGCGCCGCTCACGGCGGAACTTGCCGCTGTGGCCCTGACGCTTGCCGATCACGACACGCCCGTCTGGCTCGACCCCAGGCTTGCGGCGAGCGCCGCCGTCACCGGCTGGATCGCGTTCCATTGCGGCGCGCCCGTCACGGCCGATCCGGCCGAAGCCCAGTTCGCGCTAGTGTCGGATGAGGCGCTGCTGCCGAGCCTCGCCACGTTCGGGCAGGGGACGGACGAATATCCGGACCGCTCGACCACGATCGTCCTCGCCACCGGTGCCGCAACCCGCGCCGTCACCCTCAAGGGCCCAGGCATCAATGGCCAGCTCACCGCCCAGCTGCCGCTGCCGGGCGGTGATTTCCTCACTCAGTGGGCCGAAAACCGCGAACGCTTCCCGCGTGGCATCGACCTGCTGCTCGTCGCCGACGGCACGGTGATCGGCCTGCCGCGCACCACCCGCATTTCGGAGGCCTGATCCATGTATGTTGCCGTAAAGGGCGGCGAGGCCGCCATCGCAAACGCCCACCGCCTGCTCGCCGATCGCCGTCGCGGCGATCGCTCCGTGCCGGCGCTGCGCATCGACCAGATCATCGAGCAGCTCGGCCTCGCGGTCGATCGCGCCATGGGCGAGGGCTCGCTCTACGACAAGGAACTGGCCGCGCTGGCGCTGATCCAGTCGCGTGGCGACCTGATCGAGGCGATCTTCCTCGTCCGCGCCTATCGCACCACGCTGCCGCGCTTCGGCTATTCACGCCCGGTCGAGACGGCTCGGATGCAGATCGAGCGGCGTGTGTCGGCGACCTTCAAGGACATTCCGGGCGGACAACTGCTCGGCCCGACCTTCGACTACACGCATCGCCTGTTGGACCCGGCGATTGCCGAAGGCGCCGACGTCGAAACGCCGGCGACCCGTGACAGCGTGCTGGAGCATGCCCCGCGGGTGACGGACCTGCTCGGCCACGAAGGGCTGATCGAGGACGATGTCAACGAAATGCAGGACGGTGTCGGCGATCTCACCCGCGAGGCGATGGAGTTCCCGCTGAGCCGCGACCGGCGGTTGCAGGCCTTGGCGCGTGGCGACGAGGGCTTCCTGCTGGCGCTCGGCTACTCGACCCAGCGCGGCTACGGCCGCTCGCACCCGTTCGTCGGCGAAATCCGCATCGGCGAAGTCGAGGTGGAACTCGATGTGCCCGAGCTCGGCTTTGCGGTCTCCCTCGGCCGCATCCTGGTCACCGAGTGCCAGATGGTCAACAAGTTCAAGGGCAGCGCGAAGGTGCCGCCGCAGTTCACCCGCGGCTATGGCCTCGTGTTCGGCCAGGCGGAGCGCAAGGCGATGGCCATGTCCCTCTGTGACCGGTCGCTGCGCGCTCGTGAGCTTGGCGAAGACGTGAACCACCCGGCGCAGGACGAAGAGTTCGTGATCTCACACTCGGACAATGTGCAGTCGACCGGCTTCGTCGAGCACCTGAAACTACCGCACTATGTCGACTTCCAGGGCGAGCTGGGCCTCTTGCGCGAAATGCGTGCCGAGCATGAGGGCGAGGCGGAAGCCTATCCGGAGGCGGCGGAATGAGCGGCCTAGCGCTCGTCCGCGTCGTCGCGGACTTCCCACCAGTAGTAGGCGAAATACACAAAGGCCGCTGCGCCAACGGCGATCAGCACCATCGCTATGTTTCCGTAATTCATTCTCGCAACTCCTTTCTGCCGAGGGGCAACGACAAATGAGCGCTGAAGGTTCACTCACGACCATCGCGACCTACAACTTCGCCTATCTCGACGAACAGACGAAGCGGATGATCCGGCGCGCCATCCTCAAGGCGATCGCCATCCCCGGCTATCAGGTGCCGTTCGCGTCGCGCGAAATGCCGATGCCCTATGGCTGGGGCACCGGCGGCGTGCAGGTCACGGCCTCGATCATCGGGCCTGCCGATGTGCTGAAGGTCATCGACCAGGGTGCCGACGACACGACCAATGCCGTCTCGATCCGAGCCTTTTTCGCCAAGGTGGCGGATGTCGCGGTGACGACGCACACGCACGAAGCCTCGATCATCCAGACGCGCCACCGCATCCCGGAAGCCAGGCTCACCGAGGGGCAGGTGCTGGTCTACCAGGTGCCGATTCCCGAGCCGCTGCGCTTCCTCGAGCCGCGCGAAACGGAAACGCGGAAGATGCATGCACTCGAGGAATATGGGCTGATGCACGTAAAACTCTACGAGGATATCGCCAAGCACGGCCGCATCGCCACGACCTATGCCTATCCGGTCAAGGTCGAGGGCCGCTACGTGATGGATCCCTCGCCGACGCCGAAATTCGACAACCCCAAGATGCACATGTCGGAGGCGCTGCAGCTGTTCGGCGCCGGGCGCGAGAAGCGCATCTACGCGGTGCCGCCCTACACGGAAGTCGTGAGCCTCGATTTCGAGGATCACCCGTTCGAGATCCAGCATTTCGAGGAGCCGTGTGCGCTCTGCGGCGCCACTGGGGTCTATCTCGACGAGGTCATCCTCGATGACCAGGGTGGGCACATGTTCGTCTGCTCCGACACCGACAATTGCGAGGACCGCCGCGCCCATGGCCACCGCGGCAAGCTCGCGGGCCACGCGCTGGAGGCGGCCGAATGAGTGCGACCGACATGAATGAGCCGCTGCTGCGCGTCTCGAACCTCACCAAATACTACGGCTCGCGGCTGGGCTGCGCCGACGTCTCGTTCGAGCTCTGGCCGGGTGAAGTGCTGGCCATCGTCGGCGAGTCCGGGTCGGGCAAGACGACTCTGCTCAACATTCTCTCGACCCGGCACGAGCCCAGCTCGGGCGTCGCCGAGTACCGGATGCGCGACGAGGTCTGGCGCAATCTCTACGACTTGAGCGAAGCCGAGCGCCGCTTCCTGATGCGCACCGACTGGGGCTTTGTGCACCAGAACCCCGCCGATGGCCTCCGCATGACCGTGTCGGCGGGCGCCAATGTCGGCGAGCGCATGATGGCGGTGGGCGACCGGCACTACGGTCACATCCGCTCGACCGCCATCGAGTGGCTCGGCCGCGTCGAGATCGCCGAGGATCGCGTCGATGACGAGCCGCGCGCCTTCTCGGGCGGCATGCGGCAGCGCCTACAGATCGCGCGCAATCTCGTCACCCACCCGCGTCTCGTGTTCATGGACGAGCCGACGGGCGGGCTGGATGTGTCGGTGCAGGCGCGCCTGCTCGACCTGATCCGCGGGCTCGTTTCCGACCTGGGGCTCTCGGCCATCATCGTGACGCACGATCTTGCCGTGGCGCGCCTCCTCAGCCACCGGATGATGGTGATGAAGGATGGCCACGTGATCGAGCACGGCCTCACCGACCGGGTGCTCGACGATCCGCGCGAGCCCTACACGCAGTTGCTCGTTTCCTCGATCCTGCAGGTGTGACCATGACCGCACTTCTCACCGTTCGCGATGTCGCAAAATCCTTCACAATGCACCTCCGCGACGGGATCGTGCTGCCCGTCGTTTCCGATGTCGGGTTCGAGGTGAATGCCGGCGAGTGCGTGGTGCTTGGCGGGCCCTCGGGCGCCGGCAAGTCGAGCTTGCTCAAGATGGTCTACGGCAACTATGGCGTCGATGCCGGGTCGATCAGCCTGATCCATCATGGCCAGCCGGTCGATCTCGCGACCGCTTCGCCCCGCACCGTGCTCGAGCTGCGCCGCGACACGATCGGCTATGTCAGCCAGTTCCTCCGCACCGTGCCGCGCGTCTCGACGCTCGATGTCGTCGCCGAGCCGCTGGTCAGCCGCGGCGTGGGTCGCGAGGAGGCCACCGACAAGGCGCGGGCGCTGCTCGCCCGGGTGAACCTGCCCGAGCGGCTCTGGGCCCTGCCGCCCGCCACCTTCTCGGGCGGTGAGCAGCAGCGCGTCAACATCGCGCGCGGCTTCATCACCCATCATCCGGTGCTGCTGCTCGACGAACCGACGGCCTCGCTCGATGCGGTCAACCGCGCCGTGGTGGTCGAGATGATCGCCGAAAAGAAGCGGGCGGGCGTCGCACTGCTCGGCATTTTCCATGACGAGGAAGTGCGGGCCCAGGTGGCCGACCGGATCGTCGACGTCACCCTGTTCGCCGCAAGGAAGGCCGCATGAAGCTCTCGGAAACGCCGTTCATCCACGAGACGGCGCATGTGCAAAACTCCGTTCTCGGCCGCTACACCGAGGTCGGCGCCAACTGCCACGTCAACCACTCGACGCTGGGCGACTATTCCTACTGCGTCGAGAACACCCAGATCGCCTATGCGCAGATCGGCAAGTTCTCCAACATCGCCGCGCATGTGCGCATCTACGCCTCCATGCACCCGCACCAGCGCGCGTCGCTGCATCACTTCACCTACCGCTCGAGCTGGTACTTCGAAGACGAAGGCGACGATGTCGGCTTTTTCGACTGGCGCGCCTCGACCCCGATCGAGATCGGCCACGACACCTGGATCGGCCATGGCGCGGTGATCATGCCGGGCGTCAGGATCGGCCACGGCGCGATCATCGGCTCCAACGCGGTGGTCACCAAGGATGTGGCCGACTTCGCGGTTGCGGTCGGCGTGCCGGCCAAGCCGATCCGCCAGCGCTTCCCCGGCCTCATTGCCGATCGGCTGCTGGCGCTCGGCTGGTGGGACTGGAGTCACGAGAAACTGCATGAGGCGCTGCCCGATTTTCGCGCGCTCAGCATCGAGGCCTTTCTCGAAAAGTACGAATAGCGGAGGCATCCACAGCCGGCAAAGGTGCCGGCTGCACCATCCGTGCCACCGTTTTCCCTTCTGCAGCAATGGCTTGGACTTCGTGACTGCGACCTTTTGCACCGTCACAGAAGCGTCACCCAACCTTCATCCCCACGTAGCGTAGCGGTCTTACGTGTCGGTCCCGTTGATCAGACGGAGTGCGGCTTGATGCTGAAGATTTCCAACGTGACGCGGCGGTTCGGCGCGAAGGTTGCAGTCGATAGCGTCAATCTGGAAATCCCGGCCGGGCAGATGGTCGGCATCATCGGCCGTTCCGGCGCCGGCAAGTCGACGCTGCTGCGCATGATCAACCGCCTCGCCGATGTGTCGGAAGGCTCGATCGAGTTCAACGGCGCTCCTGTTTCGAAGCTCCGCGGCCAGGCCCTGCGCGACTGGCAGCGCGATTGCGCCATGATCTTCCAGCAGTTCAACCTCGTGCCGCGCCTCGATGTCATCACCAACGTGATGCTCGGCCGGCTCAACCACCGCAACACGGTGCTGAACCTCCTCCAGATTTTCTCGGAGACCGAGCAGCTGATGGCGCTCAAGGCGCTGGAGCGGCTCGATATCGCGCAGACCGCATCGCAGTGGGCACAGACGCTTTCGGGCGGCCAGCAGCAGCGCGTCGCCATCGCGCGGGCGCTGATGCAGGAGCCCAAGGTGATCCTCGCCGACGAGCCGATCGCCTCGCTCGATCCGCGCAACGCCAAGATCGTGATGGACTCGCTGGCCTCGATCAACGAAGAGCAGGGCATCACCGTCATCACCAACCTCCACACGCTCGATACGGCGCGCGCCTATTGCGAGCGCATCATCGGCATGTCGGCCGGCAAGGTCGTGTTCGACGGTACGCCGGAGGACCTGACCACGGACGTGGCGCGCCAGCTCTACGGTGCCGACGGCCTCGCTGAAGCCTTCTCGGAGGAAATGACCTCGACCAGCCTCGAGGGCATCGTCCCGCACAAGAAAAAGAAGAAGCACGCCGACCTGCCGCACGGAGCCATCGAGGCGCCGATGGCTTCGGCCGGTCTTCCGAACTGACCGATTTCACCAGTTTCCGCGCCTGTCGGCCAGCCGCCTGCTCGCGCGGCGGACGGCAGGTGGCGGAAAGCCAATCGCACCCAAAGGAGACATCCATGTCCGCGATCCGCACCACCCTGATGGCCACGTTCACCATCGCCATGACCAGCACTGCGTTCGCGCAGGACGTTTCGGTCCTCCGCATCGGCCTCGACGGCTCGGAGAACGAAGCCGACCAGATCCGCAAGACCGAGTGTGTCGCCGAAGGCCTCAAGGCCGCGACCGGCGTGCCGGAAGTCCAGATCTTCCCGTCGCCCGACTATAACGGCGTGATCCAGGGCCTGCTCGGCGGCACCATCGACATCGCCCAGATGGGCGCTTCGTCCTACGCCGCCATCGTGCTGCAGGATCCGGCCGCGGTCGATCCGATCCTGACCACTGCCGGCGCCGACGGCTCGACCGGCTACTACTCGCTGCTGATCGCCCGCAAGGATTCGGGCATCACCGATCTCGCCGGCCTCAAGGGCAAGAAGCTCGGCTTCGCCGACCCGGACTCGACCTCGGGCTACCTCGTGCCGAACGTGTCGCTTCCCGACGCCATCGGCGCTCCGATCGCCGAGTACTTCTCCGAGACCGGCTTCGGCGGCGGCCATGAGAACCTGATCCTGGGCGTGCTCGACGGCACCTGGGACGCCGGCACCACCTTCGGTTCGGGCGTTGGCGACTGGGCCGAGGGCTACACTTCGGGCAACCTCCACACCATGGTCGAGAAGGGCATCCTCGACACCGACGACGTCGTCGAACTGTGGAAGTCGCCGCTCATCCCGAACGGCCCGCTGATGGTTTCCAACAAGCTGCCGGAAGACCTCAAGGCCAAGATCGAGGCCTACTTCCTCGCCCTGCCGGCTGCCGATCACGAGTGCTTCGTCGGCTTCTCGGGTGGTGACAACACCGCCTATGTCGAAGTCGAGCCGGCCTTCTACGACACCATCGTGGCCGCCCGTAAGTCGATCATCGGCGACTGATCTCAACGCATGACGCGAGCGGCGGCGCCCCCGGGTGCCGCCGTTCCGCTACGTACTCGATTGCCGCGCTTTCGAAGCGGGAAGTCTCCAACTTTCCCTGCAAGCGCTCTGAGGAGCAGGGCATGGCGAATATCGCCCACGAGCCGACGTCCGGCATCTCGGATGCCACCCGCACCGTCTTCGGCCACTACCGGCAGCAGATGCGCACCCGGCGCGTCTATACCGTCATCGCGCTGGTGGTGTTCGCTATCGTGCTGGCCGCGTCGCTGAACTTCGCCAATGCCGCCAACTCCGGCAAGTTCTTCGATCGCATCCCGTACCTGTTCGATTTCCTGCGCAGCTTCGTGCCGAACGATCCGTTCGAGATCTTCCGCGCCATGTTCGACCTGCCGTCGCCCTATGCCGATGGCTCGATGAAGTACGACTACACCTCGTCGCGCTTCTACCTCACCGAAGCGATCTATATCCCGCACTACATCTACGAACTGATCGTCACGGTGAACATAGCGATCGTCTCCACCATCATCGGTGGCGGCATTGCCTTCTGCCTCTGCTTTTTCGCGGCGACGAACCTCGTCGGCGCCGGTCTCGTCCGGTTCGTCGTGCGCCGCATCATGGAAATCCTGCGCGCTTTCCCCGAGATCGTGATCGCCGGCCTCCTCACCGCCATCCTCGCCATCGGGCCGATCGCGGCGATCTTTGCGGTGTCGCTCCACACCATCGGTGCGCTCGGCAAGCTCTTCTTCGAAGTGGTCGAGAATGCCGACATGAAGCCCGACGAGGGTCTTCGCGCCGTCGGCGGCACCTGGCTCGAGCGCGTGCGCTACGGCATGCTGCCGCAGGTTTTGCCCAACTTCGTCTCCTATGCGCTGCTGCGCCTCGAGATCAACGTGCGCGCCTCGACCATTATCGGCGCGGTCGGCGGCGGCGGCATCGGCGAGGCTTTCCGCCTCGCCATCGGCAACAACCACGCCGCCAAGACATACGCCATCATCATCCTGCTGCTCGTCACCATCATCGCAGTCGATCAGTTCTCGGGCTGGCTGCGCCGGCGGCTCGTCGGCAAGGCGGCCTTCGAATTCGGACGGGGAGCGGCGTGATGGCCAATATGCTGGCAATGGACAGTGCCGAGACCGCGCGCCTCCGCGCCGAGCATGCCGCAGTGCTGCACAAGCCGTGGTGGCAGCGCTGGGGCCTCCTCATCGGCGCCGTAGCGACTGTCGTCTATCTCGGCTTCTGCTACGTGTTCTTCAACGTCGGCCCCGCCTTCGAGAACGGCAAATGGGACCGCGCGTCGCTATACCTCCAGGACTGGTATTCGTGGCGTGCCCAGCCGCGCCTCCGCTTCGAGGATGGACGCGTGAACGTCACCTGGTCGAGCCGCGGCCAGTATCCGGCCGATGCCGTGATCCCGTGGCTGGCGCCGCATGAAGATGGCTCGATGACCGTGACCTTCGGCAACGAGGGCGATCGGCTGGAGATTACGACCAGCGAAGTCACCGCCTATGTCGATGGCGTACCGCACGAGATCGCCATCACGCCCAACATGGTGACGGCTCCCGCCGACGCGCCGAGCGCGGTGGAACAGGACGGCACCAAGGTGATCGTCCAGTACGGCTTCGAGGGCCAGGCCGAAATCCGCAGCAACCAGGTCTATGTGCAACGCCGGTTCCTGGGCTGGGCCAATTTCTGGTTCGACACCAAGTCGGCCTATTGGGGGCTCAACCCGCTCGAGGTGGTGGGGCTGATGTTCAGTCCAGAGCAGCTCGAGCCCGGCCGCTCCAATTTCGACGTGGCGGTGCGCGATTTCCTCGGCAACGGCGTCTGGCAGCATGGCGACATTCTCTCCAAGCTCCTCCAGACGCTGGTCATGGCGTTTGTCGGTACGCTGCTTGCAACCCTCTTCGCCTTCCCGCTGTCATTCATCGCCGCCCGCTCGATCACCCCGAACCGGGCGGTGAACTGGGTGATGAAGCGGGCTTTCGACTTCCTGCGCTCGATCGACATGCTGATCTGGGCGCTGTTCTTCACCCGCGGCTTCGGTCCCGGCCCGATCCCCGGCATCGCGGCGATCTTCTTCACCGATGCCGGTGCACTGGGTAAGGTCTATTCCGAGGCGCTGGAGAATGTGGACGACAGGCAGCGCGAAGGCGTGAAGTCGGTCGGCGCGTCGGCGTCAGCCGTCAACCGCTACGGCGTCGTGCCGCAGGTGCTGCCGGTCTTCATCTCGCAATCGCTCTACTTCTGGGAGAGCAATACCCGCTCGGCCACGGTGATCGGCGCCGTCGGTGCGGGCGGCATCGGCCTGAAGCTGCTCGAGGCGATGGGCACCAATTCCGACTGGGACAAGGTCGCCTACATGGTGCTGCTCATCCTCATCGTGGTGTTCGTCTTCGACAACATCTCGAACGCGATCCGCTCGAGGCTGATCGGCCCGGCCGCGCACTAGTAGCCCCGCACCGGCCCCACCTCCCCCTTGACGGGGGAGGCAAGCGAAGCTTGGCGGCTCTGCCGCCTAGCGCAGCTCGGAGGGGGTGTGCAGCGCGCTCCGGCTCATCGGATAGCCGCTAGCTCCCAGCACTCGGCCCCCCCTCCCCAACCCTCCCCGCAAGGGGGAGGGTGTCTACCGGTGCTGGTTGCAAGAACTTATCCCCGCCCCCTCCACCCCGTGCGACTCTCCCCGCCATCCGCTGCACCGAAGCGAGATCATGACGAGTGGTTGGTGCGGTGGAGGTTGGGTGGGTCGGCAGTCGTGCCGGTCCAGGCCTAAAGCATGTGTGGAATGATCCGGTTCGCCGGGGACGCCGCTA
>JAESFU010000339.1_pt1 | contig 33175 bp, 30 predicted proteins | sample 9269461 | NCBI WGS metagenome assembly JAESFU01 (sample SAMN14502556, study PRJNA617107) | algae metagenome | isolation source: Stenomitos rutilans HA7619-LM2 and co-occurring heterotrophs from cave walls | place: USA: Waikapalae cave, Hawaii | collected 2009-07-28
AAAGAGTAATTTGGATAGTATGATATCGAGTCTTTACAATAACCCTTACTTGTGGATGTTTACAGCTGCCGTAATAATCTTTTTCATTGCAGCATTGTATATCCTTACGGTTCGCGATCCGCTCGGAAAAGAAAAAAAAGACCCCATCAGCGTCGTCATTCTCAGCATGGGCATCTTCCTTGCCCTTTCGCTTTCGTTTTACGAGTTTGTTGTTGACGACGTTTATATTTCTCTCAGGTATGCGCGAAACCTGGCGCATGGTCACGGTCTCGTGTTCAGCACCGATGGCAGCGCGCCGGTTGAAGGTTATACAAACTTTCTGTGGGTACTGCTCCAATCGCCGCTGTTCCTTCTCAACCTGAACGACGACTCCATACTTCATATCGTAAAATTCATTGGCATTGTTTTCGGCCTGGGGATATTGTTCCTGACGTATCGCATGATCGGCACCCTCACCGGAAACAACACCATCGCGGCAACAGGTGTTCTGTTTCTTTCTACTATCCCTGAACTTGCTCTTTGGGCAGTCGGTGGTCTCGAAACCTCGCTGTATATCTTTCTACTTGTCGGCGGAGTGTACAGGTACATTCTTGAAAAGCGAAAGAAGAAGCCCCATACATTGTCGATGATCCTGTTCGCGCTGATGGCGTTCACACGACCCGAAGGCGTTTTCTATTTCGCTGCGTTCCTCGGATTCGATCTGGTTCAAACTTACCTGACCAGAAACGTAGATCCGGAAGCCACTACCAAATCATTGATGAGGATCACGAAAGGTGCTCTGCTGTTCGGTAGTATCTACTTCGTGTACTTCCTGTGGAGATACAATTTTTATGGTCATCCGTTTCCAAACACGTTTTACGCAAAAAAGATCGCATACAGCCAGCAGATGCTTCATCGTGCAAAGCAGGTTTCGTCATTCATGATCCAGTTGTTTCCAATTTTCTCGATCGCGTGCCTAAGTCTGACGTCTAAAAGCCACATTCGCGAACGATCCATATTGTTCTTGTCCATCGGTGTACTCATAGGATTTTGCTTTATTGCCCGGAATGAATGGATGCCTGGTTATAGATATGAACTTCCATTCGTACCGTTCCTGATGGTTCTCTTTGCGATCGGAGCATCGCAAATACCGGGTATCGATATTACACAAACCTCTGTGGGCTGGAGACCACGGATCATGCGGTTCGCCTTTCTTTTCTTTCTTGGCATCTTCCTGATCTATCCATTCAACGACCTTAGAAAAGAAAGCGACAGTTTCAGTCAGCAACTGCGCCGCGCACACATTCCACTCGGAGCGTGGTTTAAAAAACATGCACCGCCGGATGCTTCTTATGCGAGCTGGGACATGGGCGCTGTTCCATACTTCTCTGGTTTTTCGAAAATTATTGACATCAATTCAGAAGGTTTGCTCAACACCTACACCACCTTCAAGGGTTATAATGTAGACTATCTTATTTCGCAAAGCCCTTCGTTTCTGGTGCTTCCACCAAATACTTCGTACGTTCGTCCTCGTGATATCCTTGATTTTTACACACACGAAAAACTCAACAGGGATTACGAATTTCTTTTTTCGGTGTACTTTACAAAGGATTATCTTTTGAACGTTTACAAGCATCGCGACGTAAAGATTGATGATGCAGCGATTCAGGAAGGCCGCCAGTTGTCGCAGAAAAGCATGTTGCTTGCTGTCAATTGATCGCCTTCATACCAACAGAAATCTTCATTGATGGTTGCCAGCCCCCCCGGAAAAAAGAATGTTTGGAAGGAAGTTAAGTATGGACTCATTGTCCTTTTCATTTTATTCCTGCTGTTCGAAATGCTGGCAAGCATTGTGTTTTTTCAAAGACAAGCCGGAGGCAAGTTTGCAACTTACTCACTGATCGAAAAATTTACTACTAAAAAGCCCGACGTTTCTCTGTACCATGAAATGCATGTAAGGGTGCGCCCCGATTCTTCGAAGGAAGCATGTATTGCAATCGCCAACGAAATCTGGGATGCGAACAAATACACCTACGAACCCTGGCTTCAGTTTCGGACAATAGATTTTAAAAGTCCGCATGTAAACGTTTCGGGTTTTGAGAGAAAAACAATTCCTGCGGAGGTTTCCAATGGAACTTCTACCGACACACTGGATGTGTTTTTCTTTGGTGGCTCAACCATGTATGGCTATAATTTGTCGGACGCCGAAACCATTCCTTCTCAATTCGCTTCCGTTTACAAAGAGAAATTTCCGTCGGGGCCCAATCTGAGGATACGCAACTTCGGAGTGCCATATTACTTCAGTAAGCAGGAGCTCATGTTGCTTACCCAGCTTGTGTTTCAGGGCGAACGACCGGACGTTGTAATTTTCATGGATGGACTGAATGATTTTTATCCTTCAAGGATGTTGTATTTCGATCGACCGCACTTTACATATGCGATGCAACAGGTATTTGACGAAAAGATGTTTCAAAAAAACAGAAGGACGATCACTGATACATCAGACCGATTTTATTTGGATGTACCCGGCGTGGAATCTACCGCCTATTATAATTCTCTTCTTGCCAAATATCTCAACAACATTGGCCAGGCAACGAGTCTTTGCAATAAGATCAATGCAAAAAGCTATTTCTTTTGTCAGCCCGTTCCTTTCTTCAATTACCCGAACAGGAGCAATGACCCGATATCTTACAAAGACAATTACCCACGGTATCAGCATATTTATCCCTTGCTGCAGAAACATGAGCAAAGCATGAACAATTTTGTGTTCCTCGGAAACATGCTGGAGTCCGAAAAAGGATTGCCATTTGTCGATCAGGTTCACTATTCGCCGTCTTTTGCAAGACAGATCTCGGCACGCATGGTTGATAAAGTAATGAGCGATTTTCAAACCCCGATGAACAATGACGGAAGCAAAAAAACCAGGTAAGGGACGAGTGTTCCTTTACATCGTGATCATCGTGGCCGTACTCGTCTTTATTGCAGAAGGCATTGTCAGCATGGTCATCTATCAGAGAGAAGGTGCCGACAAACTTGCTTCGATCGAGGCAATTAAAAAGGTGAAAGGGTTTTTCGCCGTTCGCTCGAAAACTCTCGACATCAGCAACCATAAGTTCGTACGTCCCGATTCTTCGGAAGCAGTAAATATGCGTATTGCAGGGGAATCGATCGCAAGCAATCGTTTCATACACGAATCGTGGGTTGAATTTCGGAACCACGACTTTCACGGCGAGTTTATGAATATGGCGCAGGGGATGCGCGCAACCAGTCCCTCACAGCATATCGGCACGGGAAGCGACACGCTCGACATTTACTTCTTCGGCGGGTCCACGATGTTCGGTTTCAATGTTCTTGACCATGAAACGATTCCATCTCAATTTGTACGATTGTACAAAGAAAAGTTTCCCAACGGTAAAACCATCCGCGTCCGCAACTATGGTACGCCCATGTATTACAGCTACCAGGAGTTGTTGTTGTTTTCAAATCTGCTTTACCACCAGCATAAGCCTTCGATCGCCGTGTTTCTTGATGGCGTAAATGACTTCTGGTTCGTGAACGCGTCCTACAATCGCCAGTCGTATTTCTCCTACATCTTCAGGCAAATGTTTAACGAAGGACTCAGATCGAAAGGAGAATTCAAGTTTATCGATTCAGCGGAGTCGATGGTTCAGAGACCTGCACATATCGACTCGGCTACTTTCTATTCTGCGATCATCAACAATTACCTGCAAAACCTTTCGAACATCCGCATGATGGCGGATCTTGCCGGCACAAAAACGTTTTTCTTTCTGCAACCGGCTCCGTTTTACAATTACCCGAACCAGCAGAAAGATCCAATGGCCTTCAAGCACAAAAACACACGCTTCGACAAAATATACCCGCTGCTTGAGCAAAAGGCCGACAGCATACCGCAATTCACTTTCCTTGGCAACATGCTGGCAAGCGAAACGGGATATCCGTTTGTGGACGGGCTTCATTACGGCCCTGCTTTCAACACAAAGATGGCCGCACAGATACTTGCCCGGCTCGACACCGAGCTTTCTGCTCCGGGCAAATAAGAAGATTTTCTAAAATACCGTGTTTTCACCCTTGTCGAGGGTTTTTGGCAGTCGTAATATCGCCTGCGAAGGCAATGACTGTTCAGCGGATCGCTATGAATCCGCAGAGGCTGCACTCTGAACCATTGACCATTGAACCTTCCGATCAGTTGTCAGCATTGCTTTATGTGAAGGCCGGAAAACCCGGCCTTTTCTTTTTGTTCCCGGCATGTGCTTGTCCTCAGTTTTTCCCGCTGATGTGTTTCATGATTAGAATTTTCCACAGCTGATGGCAACGTGATGGCAACGATGCCTTCGTGATACGCGGCAAAAGATTTGATCTATTATTCTTAAACACAAATAGGGTGAAACACCTATAATTGGTATTTTTCTTTTTCGGAAAGAAATAAACCGTGTTAATTCGACTTTGTAACGATGCCTTGAATCAGGATGGGAAACCATAATCTCTAAGCGATGTACTGCAGGATACGTCTTTCACAAGCGTCATAGAATGCCTGCCCTGAAAAAACAAACCATAATGGCATTTCAGGCCTCTCCGTCAAACGAGAGGCCTTTTTGTTGATTTCACTTTACTTTGCGGCGATGGGTCAGAAAAAGCTTGTCAGGTTTGCTGAACTCAAAACCTTTCACAATGTGTTTGAGTATCCCGACCACATGCGGGGAGAATGGAGCAGCTTTTTTCGCAATGAAGCTCCGATTGTTTTGGAGTTAGCCTGTGGCAAGGGCGAGTACGCGGTAGGCCTGGCTCAAATCGATCCGTCAAAAAATTACATTGGCGTCGACGTGAAGGGCAACAGAATCTGGGTGGGAGCGAGGAAAGCGATTCGTGACGGGATTTCAAACGTTGCATTCATCAGGACACAAATCGACAAGTTGGCCAACTACTTCAATGCCGGAGACATCGCGGAAATATGGATCACGTTTCCTGACCCACAACTTCGTCACTCCAAACTAAGAAAACGGCTGACTCATCCAAAATTCCTCCGCCTCTACAAATCGATTTTAAGGAGCGACGGATCTATTCATTTGAAAACAGATTCGCCTGATCTGTATGCCTTCACCAAGGAAGTAATTGCAATGTATCAGTTGCCACTGTTTGATGACCGCAGTGATTTGTATGCAGATACCGATTTGAACGAAGCACTGAAAATCAGAACGCACTATGAATCACTCGACATTTCTGGAAGCAATCGTATACACTATCTCCGTTTCGGAGTTTCCGGCGACTTGCCCGAATCGCAAGACATCCTTTTGAAACAAGTCAGCCGATGAAAACCATGAAGGAAGGCGAAGACTTTACGTTTACACCCGAAGGATTGATGGTGTTTACGGCAGCTTATCTGAAGCGTCGCGGCTTTTGTTGCGGCAATGGCTGCAGGAACTGCCCGTACGACTATGGCGCGGTTCCTGAAGCACGAAGGAAAGCACTACTCGCAAATCGTTCCAATGGCAACATCAAAAAAAACAACACACAAGACTGAGCGACTAAGGACCGTCAGCCTTTCCGGGAAACGGCATGAGTCGTTTTTCGAAGCAGTGTATGCAGTGGTGCGACAGATACCGAAAGGGCGCGTTACTTCGTATGGCGCGATAGCGAATTGTCTCGGAATTAAACTATCTGCGCGTATGGTGGGCTGGGCAATGAATGCTGCGCACGACCCAAAGTTGAAGGTTCCTGCACACCGTGTGGTGAATCGCAATGGGCTGTTAACAGGCAAGTTTCACTTTGCCACAGAAACAAGGATGGAGGAGCTTCTTAAAAAGGAGGGGGTCAGGGTAGAAGACGACAAAGTCGTTGACTTTGCAGAGAAATTTTGGGATCCCGCGCGAGCGGAGGATTGATCAGGTGTAATATGGACTGATCATCAGGTATACGATCACACCAGTGATCGACACATACAACCACACCGGCCAGGTATACCTGGCGATGCGCCTGTGTTTCGCCCACTCGCCGGTAAGTCCGCGATATGTTGTAAAAAGAATAAACGGAAGAATTAGTGCAGCGAGAATAATATGGGTGATGAGAATAAAAAAGTACACGTACCTGATTGCACCGACTCCACCAAAACGGGTATCGCCCGCCAACAAATGATGTGCGATATACGAGATGAGGAAGAGCACCGAAAATATCATTGCCGATAACATGATCCGCTTGTGGGCGAGGTAGTTTCGGCTTCTGACCGCAGCCATTCCTGCGATGAGCAGAAGCGAAACAATTGAGTTGATTACAGCATTTGCTTTTGCAAACACATGCACGTCGAAGCCCGGCTCAATGTTCAGTTGAACACGTCCCAGCATTACCACCGCCACGAACACTACAACGGAAACCGTAATGATCAGTATCCTTGCGAGTTTTTCGTTTTTGGGGATCGTGGGGTTGAGCATTATCAGAATATTTTTCTTTTTCGCTTCGGGTCCTTCTCCAGCATTACGATGGTAATGTCTTCAGCAAGCCTGGCAAGTGAAGCCGTATCAAGGCCATCATAATAACCACGTACGACGCGATCCTTGTCAAGCAGAATAAATTTATCGGTGTGAAGAAAGTTTGAATCGATACCGTTGCCGTCCTGGATGCCAAGTTTCAGTTCGCCGAATGCGAAATCATAAATCGATTTCTTTGGGCCGGTCAGCAGCCACCACACATCCGGGTTAATGCCATACCGGTCGCCGTATTTTTTCAATACTGTTGCCGAATCGCGTTCAGGGTCAACACTCATCGATATGAAATGCACAAAGCTTGAATCGATCCTCCGGCGTGGGTTGTTTACTTTCATTCCCTTTTCGAGTCGCTTCATATTATTAGTCAGAGCGGGACAAATACTTGGGCACCTGGTAAAGAAGAAGTCGATTACGAGAACTTTCCCCTGCAGATCGTCGAATGATACGGTTTGTCCGAGCTGATTGGTTAAAGAAATGTTCGACACCTTGTGCCATACGGTGTCCGACCGGCTTTTGCCGTTCACTACCGAATTAATCACGGTATCCGCGAAATACCTGCGAGGAATGTTAACGGCGTCTTCACTGAAGCCGCTGACGAGAAAATAACTTACCACCGGCAATAAGACTGCGAGGCTTAGTGCGAGGATTGCCTTCTTGCTCATTGAGGGAGCAAAGGTAGCGCCGAAATGCTAATTAACCTTCTCCGGATCGTGGTCGGTATGTTGTTTCTGTGGAGGATTCGTTGCTTTTTCTTCGATCCTTTTAGAATCCGTAGGTCCGAGCGTATTTCTCAGGTGGCGATATGAGCTGCCATCCCAAAGAAATGCTCCGATGAACCACACGAAGAGCAGCGCAGGAACGACGATTGTCATCACCATGTTCTTGATCTCATGCTTCAGGTGCATGAATTCTGCAACGATATAAAATGCTTTTGCACCAGTGAATATGATATAGAGGATATTGAACCAGATCTTCGACTCCTGCGGAAAGTTGGGCGCAATGAACATGCCGATGACAAGCTCGATGCACGTAATGATTAGCAGTATCCAGAATGTCCGCCATATGGCTTTCTTATCAAAACTGTGTTCTTTTTCGTGCCCGTGATCGTTTGTTGCCTCTACGTGTGCCATGATTTCGAAATTAATTAAAACAGATAAAAGCAAGTGAATACAAATACCCAGACGAGATCAACGAAGTGCCAGTACAAACCGGCTTTTTCGATCATCAGATAATGACCTTTTCTGTCGAAGTCTCCTCTCCATGCCATAATGAGCATGATGATATTGATGATAACACCTGAAAACACGTGAAAGCCGTGGAATCCTGTTATAGTAAAAAAGAAGTTCGTAAAGTTGGTCGAGGCCATCGTACCATCGTAATTCGTAAACGGATTACGACCCCACCATGCATTTTGATGATAAAGGTGAGTCCACTCCCATGCCTGGCAACCAAGAAACGCGATACCACCGATTATCGTCCAGAACATCCACTTAATAACACCACGGCGGTCGTTCGCATGCCCTGCCGCAACGGCGAGAACCATTGTAACCGAACTCATGATCAGGATAAACGTCATGACGCTAACGAAAACCAATGGAAGGTTTGCGTGATCCATGAATGGAAACGAAGAAAAAACCTGGTTGGGGTCGGGCCATGCATTGCTCGAAAAACGGATGGTTCCATACGAAATAAGGAACGCTCCAAAAGTAAAAGCATCGCTCATGAGAAAGTACCACATCATGAGTTTACCATACTCGAGATTGAATGGACTTTTCCCGCCACTCCACCATTTTTCGTTGCCTGTAATAACCTGAGCCATAGTTTGATTTTATGCTTCTATATTAAACCGTCCACAAAAAGAACACGAACAGATACAGCCAAAGCAAATCAACGAAATGCCAGTACGTGGCTGCAAGTTCTATTGTGACAGGATTATAATTTCTTATCCTTGAACTATATGCCTTCAAAAACATTACCAGTAAAGCGATGATGCCTCCTAAAACGTGAATGGCATGCAGTCCGAAAATAATATATAGGAACTGACCGGCGCCTGAACCTTTAAAGGTGATCCCGTCGTTCCACAGTTGATTGAATCCTACCAGTTGAAGCGTTACAAACACCGCTCCAAGCAGACATGTAACCGATACCATCCGGCGATACTGTTGCATTTTGCGCTCTCTGAACGATTTCAATGCAAGCTGTATCGTAATGCTGCTAAGAATCATTACCGCGGTTGAATAATAAAAGGCCACGGGAAAAGACACCGTTGTCCATTCCGGTTGCGATCCTTTTACGATATAAGCGCTCGTGAGTCCCGCGAACATCATGATAATGCTTCCTATCGCGACCCACAAGGTGAACTTATGAGGATGTATTTTGTTCTTCTGCACTATGTCTATTGGCACTGTTGATTAGTTTAATTTATCGGCGAGCAGGCTAAGCAATACAACAGGCAGGTAAATATAGCTGCCGAACATTACTTTCCTTGCTGCACCGGTATTCATTTTTCTATAAAGCTGAACACATTGCCAAACCATGAGCAAATTTGCGATCAGCACGATGATACAACTTACTGGTCCACTCATCCCCGCGAGGTACGGCATGAAGCCGACCGGTACAAGGATCAGTGAGTAAATGATCGATTGGATGGCCGAATACTTCGTTGGTCCTTCTACCGAAGGCATCAACTTAAATCCGGCTGCGCTGTAATCTTTGTGTGCGATCCAGGCAATGGCCCAAAAATGAGGGAACTGCCAGAAAAATTGAATCGCAAAGAGGATCCAGCCTCCATATGTCAAACGGTCCTCGCCTGCTGCCCATCCGATCAGGCACGGCAACGCGCCGGGTACCGCTCCTACAAGAACCGAAATAGCACTGACTTTCTTCAGCGGTGTATACATGAATGCATACACGAACCAGCTGAACGCGGCAATCGCTGCCGACAACCAGTTGAAAAAATACCCAAGGATGATCACCCCTGCAAGTCCTGCAACAATTGCGAATACCCATCCTTCATTTTGCGACATGCGTCCTGCAGCAACAGGCCGTCCGGCTGTACGCTTCATGAGCGCGTCTGTATCTTTCTCAACTACCTGGTTCACGGCATTTGCGCTTCCGGTGATGCACAAACCGCCGATGAACAGCAGTATGATCATCAACCAATTGTACTCAACCACTTTCGGCGCCAACAGATAGCTGACAACAGCTGAAAACACAACCATAAAGCTCAGGCTGAACTTCACAAGGAGCATGTAGTCACGCACCTTGCTGGCAATATTTAAAGAACTGTCGGCTTTCATGTTGAGGTATCGGGTGTCAGGTTTCAGGCGTCGGGCTTTGAGCCATGAGCTATGAGCTTTGGGCTGTGAATTGTAACATGTTTTTACTTTTACCCTTACACCTGTATTTCCACCCTTCAATTGTCAACCTTCAACTGTCAACTTTCTAATGCTTGCTCTCATTCCCACTCACAGGCTCTGTCTGCGGAATGAACTCTCTGCCGTCCTTGCTATAATCATATGCCCACCTATGCACCTCCGGAATTTCACCTGCCCAGTTTCCATGCCCCGGTCTTATTGGAGTGGTCCACTCAAGTGTTGTTGCTCCCCAAGGGTTTTTAGTTGTTACCCTTCTTCCCTTAAAAATCGAATAGAAGAAGTTGAAGACAAACATCAACTGAACGGCAAACACAACCATTGATACCGTTGACATGAATTTATTGAGACTATTGAACTGGTTGAACGATTCCCAGGTACTATAATCATAATAACGACGTGGCATTCCCGCAAGCCCCTGGTAGTGCATTGGCCAGAAGATAAGGTATGCACCGATGAGCGTTACCCAGAAATGGATATACGCCATCGTATTGTTCAAATATCTTCCGAACATCTTGGGGAACCAATGATAAATGCCCGCAAACATTCCAAAGAACCCGGCAACTCCCATTACAATATGGAAATGCGCAACCACGAAATAGGTATCGTGCAGATGTATGTCGAGTGTCGAGTTACCCAGAAATATCCCGGTCAACCCGCCGGAAATGAACATGCTTACAAACCCGATTGAAAACAACATCCCCGGCGTAAATCGAAGGTTCCCGCGCCACATAGTTGTGAGCCAGTTGAACACTTTGATGGCCGACGGTATCGCGATAAGAAGTGTAAGAAGTACGAATACAGACCCGAGGAAAGGATTCAGTCCGCTTACGAACATATGATGCGCCCAAACGAGGAACGCAAGAATTGCGATTGCGAACAGAGATCCTACCATCGCCATGTACCCGAAGATCGGCTTGCGTGAATTGACCGAAAGCACTTCAGAAACCATTCCCATCGCAGGCAAAATGATGATGTAAACTTCCGGATGTCCGAGGAACCAGAAAAGATGCTGATACAAGATCGCACTTCCGCCTTCGTTAGGCAGCGCCTGGCCGGTGCTTGTAAGAAATATGTCTGAGAGATAAAAGCTCGTTCCGCCATGTCGATCGAACAACAAAAGAATGAAGCCCGAAAGAAGTACAGGGAACGACAGTACCCCGAGTACAGCGGTGAAGAAAAGAGCCCAGATAGTAAGTGGCAGTCTGGTCATGCTCATTCCCTTCGTACGCATGTTCAGGATGGTTGAAATATAATTCAAGCCACCGAGCAACGACGATACAACAAACAAGGCCATGCTGGTTATCCATAGGTCCATACCGGTTTTAGAACCGGCCATCGCATCGCCAAGCGCACTCAACGGCGGGTAGGCCGTCCATCCTCCAGCAAATGGTCCTGTTTGAACAAAAAACGATGACAACATTACAATGCTCGCAACGAAGAAGAACCAATATGAAAGCATGTTCAGAAACGGCGATGCCATATCGCGTGCACCGCACTGCAATGGAATCAGAAAGTTTGCAAACGTTCCGCTCAATCCACCGGTCAATACAAAAAACACAAGTACGGTCCCGTGCATTGTTACGAGAGCATAGTATGCATCAGGTGTCAGTCTTCCTCCCTTTGCCCAGCGGCCGAGAATGTCTTCTAGCCATGGGAACGTTTCGTCGGGATATCCAAGTTGAAACCGGAACAGCACCGACATCAATCCGCCAAGGATCGCCCAGATCATTCCTGAGATCAGGAATTGTTTTGCGATTGTTTTATGATCCTGGCTGAAAACATATTTGGTAATGAATGTCTCTTTATGATGGTGAACATGATGTTCATCGTGATGCGACTCATGTGAAGTGGCTACTTCAGGATGGCCGTGTAATGTCTGCTCATTGCTCATCAGTCGAATTATTTTGTTGTTCTTACAGGTACCAGTTTAATTGTTTGCAGCAGCCGGAACAACGGTTGTTTTCGCTGTTGTTGCAGCCGGCGTACTATCTGCTGCAGGAGTGCCACCTGGTGTTGGCGCAGCTCCAGGAGCCGGTGCAGTTTGCGTTTCATGCACCTGCGCGTAATTTGATTTTTGCTTTGCTCTCCAGAGGATGAACTCTTCGGGAGTAACCACTTTAACGATGCCCTTCATTGCATAGTGACTGTTTCCGCACATCTGGTCGCACGATATTTCATATTCGAAATCCGCGTTGCCAGTGCGCTTCTTCATCTCTTCGGTCGTGAACTTGGGCGTAAAATACATGGTGGTCGGCGTGCCGGGTACCGCATCCATCTTCATACGGAAATGTGGCAGACCAACGTCGTGGATCACGTCTCTCGAATAAATATTAATCTTTACCGGCTGATCCTTGATGATGTACAACGCCTCTGTTGTGACAATGTCATCGTGTCCAGCCTTGTCTTCCCACAACAATCCCAATTGGTTGTTGGCGGTTTCGGAAATGTTCTGGTAGTATTTCTTTCCAAACACATTGTCTTTACCCGGATATCGGTAGATCCATCCGAACTGCTTCCCGGTAATTTCGACCTGCAAAGCATTCTTTGGTGCGTCGCCGGTAATTCTGTACCAGTAGAACAATCCAAATCCTACAAGCACGCAAAGAGCGATCGCCGGAATTGTTGTCCAAACGATTTCAAGCGTCGTATTATGCGGATAGAAGAAGGCCTTGCGTTTTTCAGAATACTGATATTGATAACAGAAAACAAAAAGCAATACCTGAGTAAGGAAGAAAACGATGCCGGTAATCAGAAAAGTGATCTGCATCATTGTATCGATCTCTTCGCCATGGTCAGAAGCCGCAGGGTAAGGCATCAGCGTCTTACCATACAATGCCTCATGGCACAACCAGATACCAACCAGTCCCAGCACCAGGAAAACAACCAGCAGAAATGCATTCACACGATTATTCTGCTCAAAAGATTTCTTCTCCCCTTTCAGGATCGACACGTATTCACTTGCCTTTGCTATCTGAAAGGTTATAATAAATCCAAGTCCCAGAATTGCTAACAGTAAAATTGCAGTTGTTGACATGAATTCAAATATTTTTTCGCACTACGAATAACTGTTCTCTCTCTTCTTTATGTATGATGAATGATGCTTTCTTTCATAAAAGGGTGGTTCTTCGACACCATCGGATATCTGCTGAGCACTCTCGCAACAACGAACATGATGATACCGATAAAACCTAGCGCTACACCGAAATCAAAAAGATTGAGCGCTACATGCTCAGGAGCAACACTCGCAAAGATCATTTGGTGAAAATCGAGCCAGTGCCCGAAAATAATCACGAGAGCCATGATCGTCACCGTACCGTAATTCCTCTTCGATCCGCGTCTCATTAATATTAACAACGGAGCAAGGAAATTGATTATAAAACCAAGCCAAAATACTCCCTTATATACACCTTTTGCGCGCGTTTGATAATAAACGGTCTCTTCCGGAATATTAGCATACCAGATCAGCATATACTGTGAGAACCACAGGTACGCCCAAAACACAGAAAATGCAAACATGAATTTTCCGAGGTCATGGATATGTTCCGTATTGGTGTACTCAAGGTATCCGTTGTTCTTAAGGTAAACGACAAACAAAAGGATCAGCGCAATGCCTGCCACCCATGTGCTTGCGAACGTGTACCAGCTATACATAGTGGAATACCAGTGTGCGTCGATGCTCATCAGCCACAACCACGGAACGGTCGACATTACTGTGAGTGCAAACCAAACAATGAACAATGCGGCCCAAACTGTATTCTTCCAAATGTATCTTCTTCCTTCTTCAACAGATTGTAACGGGTTGTCGTCGATCGACCTGGATATCTTTCTCATCTTGTAACCGAGAACACTCCATAAACCGATGGTGAGGATCGTCCAGATTGTAAAGAAGGGAAGATTAAGAAAATGCTTTTTACCTCTGAGTATCTTATCCGCTTCGACTGCCTCTTTATCTGTCCAGTGATAGATATGCGACATATGGTGCCCGCCGAATGCGATCGCGAGTAACACAACGAGTGCAATAACACCGATAATGGGAACAGCAGCCGAAATTGCTTCGGGTACTCTTCTGAAAGCCATCTGCCATCCGCCAAACGCAAGTATTGTTGCACAAATAAAGAACATGCTGGCGTTCGTGATCAACAGAAAGTATGTACTGTTATGAAGTAACGTTGCCCAGAACCTCGTTTTGTGATGTATGATCTCTTCTTCTGTTCCATGTCCACCTGCGCCGTAGATAAAAAATCCAACGATAACCGATAAGACACCAATGCCGATCAACGCGAGCGACCAGTTCTTGTATCTTTTTGGTATTTCGAAAACTTCTTGCCTAGCCATATCAGTTATTTAGTCTGTCAATTTGAATTTACGTTCCCTGCACTGTCCGTTGCGTTCATTGCCGTACCTGATGCCGCAGCGGATGTATCAGCTGCTGGTGCTGCATTCCCTCCGTTTGCCTTGTTCTGCATCGCACGTATGTAATGCACGATCATCCATCGTTGAGTGGTATTCAATTGCGGTCCGTACGGTCCCATCGCACCTTTTCCGTAGGTGATTGAATAAAACATCTGTCCGTCAGGCATCCTTGTCACAACCGGATCTGCAACGAGATTTCGCGGTGCGGCTGCATACGGTCCCTGACCTCCATTGTACAATGGTCCATTGCCATCGAGCTTTGCACCATGGCAGATGCCGCAATTAACCAGGTATAACCTTTCTGCTTCTGTAAACTGAACCTTGTCAAGCTGCGTAAGCGGATTGGGCACCTGTCTTGACGCAACATAATTCGTTGAATCGCCTGCCTTGTCGGCTGCATAAGGAAAGGGAAACAATTCTCCTCTTTTCACCGTTCCGCGGACGGGTTGCTTATCATAGTAAATGCCATGCGAATCGAGTATTGCAGTGGAAGCATAGGTTTCGTAGGCGCGGCTATACGCCATATCAGGCATATACGCACGTCCGGGTTTCCGTTTGTTGCCGCAACTCCAGGCCACCAGTGCCAATAGGAAAAAAGTAATGACTTGAATTTTTTTCATCTTCTCTCTTCGTTTATGCAGTTACGGTTTCTCCCCCTTGCTGGAACAGCTTCTGTTCTTTATCGTATCGTCCGAGCCACCAGCCGGTCTCAGCGTGTTGAACATTGATGTCTGTTGCGCCGATATTGTTCATGAATGCAATCGCATCGGCTTCATTCGTTTTCGGCGTGCATTCAATGACCATAACAAAAAGATCGTCTGTCGCTCTCAGGTGGAAATGGTGCTTTTTTACAAACGGAGCCAATTGGCAGAGATAACAAAACGTAAGTACCATTCCAACTGCCGCAAAAAGTACCGTTAACTCGAACATGATCGGAACCCATGCCGGAAGCGCGAAATGCGGTTTACCGCCGATGTTCAGCGGCCAGTCCATCGTGAATACCCAGGTCATGAAAGCAAACCCCACCGTAGTTCCGGTGATTGCATAGAGAAACCCTGCCGTATGAATACTTGTATCACGGAGACCCATCTCCTTGTCCAGCCCGTGAATCGGAAAAGGAGTAAACACATCATACAGTTTATATCCTGCTTTCCTCACACGATTCACTGCTTCAAACAATGTGTTTTCATCAGTAAACCCTCCAACAACAAACTTCTTTATAGCCATAATCTCTTTTTTCGTTGTTTGCCTTAGTTCTTTCTTCCGATTTCGTGATCCTTGAATTCCGATGGCGACTCATGATGATGGTCGTGACCAGCGTGTGCGTGGTGATACACTTCGTCAACACGTTGCGCTTCGATCTTATCCATTCCGCGCTTATAGTTCTCTCCTGACTTTTTAAGAATATGCTTGATCTCGGCGATCGCGATCACCGGGAAGAATTTCGAGAAGAGGAAGTAACATGTGAAGAACAACCCGAATGTGCCGAGGTAAAAACCAATTTCCCAGATCGATGGTGTATAGTAGGTACTCCAGCTGCTTGGCAGGTAGTCGCGGTACAGCGACGTAACGATGATCACGAAACGCTCGAACCACATGCCGATGTTCACGATCACAGACATGAAGAATGTGACTACGAGGTTCCGCCGCATTTTTCTGAACCAGAAAATCTGTGGCGATAACACGTTACAGCTCATCATCAGGAAGTAGCTCCAACCATAGGGACTGAAAGGATTGGCGCGGTTTTCAACAAAGGCCCAGCTCTCAAAAGTGTTTTGACCGTACCAGGCCACGAACAACTCTGTGAGATATGCGATCCCCACAATTGAACCTGTAAGTACAATTACTTTATTCATTACCTCGATGTGCTCGATGGTGATGTATTCTTCCAGACGAAGCACTTTTCTCGTCACCACCAGGAGCGTTTGCACCATCGCGAAACCGCTGAAGATGGCACCGGCCACGAAGTAAGGAGGGAAGATGGTTGTGTGCCATCCCGGAATAACAGATGTGGCAAAGTCAAATGATACCACCGTGTGCACTGAAAGTACGAGAGGGGTACTAAGTCCCGCAAGTACAAGCGATAGACTTTCATGGCGCTGCCAGTGTTTGGTGGAACCTGTCCATCCAAACGACAGCACGCCGTACATATGTTTTCTCCATTTCAGTTTCGCACGGTCACGCACCGTTGCGAGATCCGGTATAAGCCCGGAGTACCAGAACAACAATGAAACAGTGAAGTATGTAGAGATCGCAAATACGTCCCAAAGAAGAGGAGAGTTGAAGTTGACCCAGAGAGGTCCGCGGGTATTGGGATACGGCATTACAAAGAAGGCCATCCAAACGCGACCCATGTGCCAGATCGGAAACTGACCGGCGCACATTACTGCAAAGATCGTCATCGCTTCCGCTGCACGGTTAACACCGGTTCTCCAACCCTGGCGGAACAAAAGAAGAATTGCAGAGATGAGCGTTCCCGCGTGACCGATACCGACCCACCAAACGAAGTTGGTAATATCCCAGCCCCATCCGATTGTTTTATTCAAATTCCATTGACCCGTTCCATAAACAACTTCACGATACACCGAATACACGCCGAACAACAACAACGCAACGGAGATCAAAAACCCGATCCACCACAAGCGACTCGGAGGAGCTTCGATGGGCCGAACGATATCTTCCGTCACCTGATGATAGTCTTTGTTGCCTTCAACGAGAGGCGGCCTGACTTGCGATTCGTATCTGATCAATGACATATCTGAAACTTTAAGCAGCCCCTGGCATTCCGGACCGCTGCTGTGAAAACCTAATCCTTCAACCTATCATTCTATTTCGAAAAATGCGTTTCAACTTTCTTTCCCTGCTCCACATTCTCATCTTCATTCGGATGGTGAGCCGTAAGAACTTCTGTGTTTCTGACTTTCGCCAGGTAACTGACGTTAGGCAGTGTGTGCAACTGTTCGAGAACGTGGTACACGCGATTGTTGTTTTCGGTTCTCGTTTTGCTCACTGCACTTTGTGAATTGTTGGCGTTTCCAAACACGATCGCATTTGCCGGACAAGCCTGCGCACATGCGGTTTGTGCGTCCTGATCGGTGAGCACCCTGTTTTCTTTTTTAGCCTGAAGCTTACCTGCCTGCAAACGCTGAACACAGAACGAACATTTCTCCATCACACCGCGGCTGCGTACTGTCACGTCCGGGTTCAACACCATGCGGGTAAGGTCGTCGTTCATCATAAACACCGCTTCATCCAGGGAACCCACACCTTCTTTCAGCTGGTTGTCATCAAAGCTGTCGGCACGGGTATAGTCGGCCCAGTTGAATCTTCTTACTTTATAAGGACAGTTGTTCGCGCAATACCTCGTTCCGATACAACGGTTGTAGACCATCTGGTTGATGCCTTCGTTGCTGTGCGGAGTTGCGGCAACAGGGCAAACGTTTTCACAAGGTGCATTGTCGCAATGCTGACAAAGCATTGGCTGAAATATCGTTTGAATGCTTTCCGGATCGTTAGGATCACCACTGAAATACCGATCGATACGGAGCCAGTGCATATCGTGAAAACGGGCAACTTCTTTCTTTCCTACAACAGGCACATTGTTCTCCACGTGACATGCGACAACGCATGCACCACAGCCGTAGCAACTGTTGAGGTCGATCGACATTCCCCAATGCACACCCGGACGGTCGTATACAGGATAGAGAGTTCCTTTGTCTTCAAATCTTTCAAGCCCGCCCCATGGAGCGAGTTCTTTCTTTCGCTCGTCAAGCACCACATTCGGATGTTCACGCAGTTCGTTCAGGGTCACTTCCTTTACTACCTCATGCCTGCCTTCGTATGAATTGTGTGTTTGCGTTTGTGCTACAACATATGTATCACCTGTGCTTGCGATGGCAACTTCGCCGATGTTATAGTCAATCGTGGTCCCGTTGAATGTCGCAAAAGGGAAAACGTTTTGTCCGGCACCAACAACCGCGCGGCCAATATTTTTTGCAGTATCCTCTTCTTTTCCGCTTGCGCTTTTTCTTCCGTAACCAACTGCGATCGCGATGGTATCCTCGTGCATTCCCGGAATGATCAGTGCAGGCAGAACTATTTCCTTGTTGCCGGCTTTAATTCTAACGAGAGGCTTCCTTGTGTTTACTTCATATTCATCGGCATCGCGCTGTTTACTGATATCGATGTCGAACAGTTCCTTTCCAAGTTTTGTCGACACCATTGCATAGTTGTCCCATGTTGCGCGGGTGATCGGATCAGGAAGTTCGAGAAGCCATGGGTTGTTTGCCTGGCGGCCATCGCCCATTGCCACGTTCTGGTATAGTACGAGTTCCTTGCCACCCGTTCTGCGCTGGCCGGCAAGGTTTGTTGGGAGGCTTGCAAGTGCCGCGCCGTTAAACGGAGCGGTGGCGGGCGTCGCTGTGGCTGGTTCTACGATGCCATCCTGCAAAGCCTTATTGAAAGCGTTCATGTCACCGAGCCTGCCGGTCCAGAACGTTCTGAAAAATGTTTCGTAATTCGTGGTAGCGCCGCTCCATTTCAAAAGGCTGTCCTGGAACTGACGTGTTTTGAACAATGGGTTGATGGTTGGCTGCATCATGCTGAAGTAGCCTGTCTTTGCTTCAGCGTCACCCCAACTTTCAAGAAAGTGGTGCGATGGAACGATGAATTTGCAAAGCTCTGCAGTTTCATCTTTCTTTTGGTTGGTAGAGATCGTAACCTTCACTCTCTTGAGGGCGTTAGCGAATCTCGCACCGTCGAAGAAATCGTACACCGGATTTACGTCGTGAATAATAATTCCTCCGACGCGACCGGCTTCCATATCTGTAATGAGCGTGACGAAGTCTCTTTCAAGTCCCTGCTTGGTCAACAATGGAGCGCTCCAGTCGATCGTCGTACCGTTAGAGCCCACCGCTTCATTGATCGCGTTCACTACGGTTTGCACCGCAGGATTGTTGCTTCCGCTGACTACCAGCGACGCACCCCTGTTTGCAGTAAGGTCGCGAACGACTTTTTGTATGCCCTTTGTAAGTTTTTCGTTCAGTCCGGTAACAGGCTGTCCTGATACTGCTGCCAACAACGCCTGTGCTACAGCAAGCGTTTCAGAAGGACGGTGCGTGAAGCGCTCATCGGCGTTGGCGCCGGTCATGCTCATCATGCTTTCGAAATGGTAGTGCTTACTCATTTCAAGGTTAGAAGGACTGACTCTCCTTCGAACACCGTAACCATTTTGATATTCTACCGGGTTCAGCCAGGTGCCGAGGAAATCAGCGCCGAGGCTTACAATGACTTTTGCATTTTCGAAACGATAGCTCGGGATCGCCCTGCGTCCGTACGAAGCTTCGTTTGCCAGAAGGATACCGCTGTAGGGTATCGAATCGTATTGAACATGGCGCGTGCCGGCAAAGCGGGCCGTAAACTGCTGAATGACCTGCAGTGTGGTGGGAGAGGTGACAGTAGGAGTGAGAAGAACGATCGGCGCTCCTCCAAGTCCGTTCAACGCTGCGATGATCTGCGAATCGGCATTTTCGATAGTAACGGCTGTGCCATTCGCCGTCGGGTATCTGAGCCTCGAGGTATCGTACAGTTCGAGTACCGAAGCCTGAACCCTGGCGGTGGTGCCGCCTTTTGTGAAGGTTGAGAAGCTGTTTCCTTCAAGTTTGATGGGTCTGCCATCGCGCACTTTTGCAACAACCGGAATGGATTCGCCTCCGCTAACAAACGTGGTGGCATAAAAATCTGCCACACCTGGGACTACGTCCATGGGTTTGTTTACAAAAGGAATAACTTTTCGAACCGGTGTTTCACAGCTTGCCGCAAGGGCAGCTGCTGCTGTGCTAAATCCGAGGTATTTTAAGAAGTCTCTTCGTGAAGCTCCGCCTTCTTCAATTTCTTTCCCGTTTGAATGAGAAACCGTCAGGGGTTCGTTGAATTCGTCTACTGAAAGTTTTTGTTGCTCATCTCCGCTCGCCAATTCTGTAAAACTTTGCCAGTACTTTTTATTAGCCATTTAACAGGATTTGAAAAATTTTGAATGATCACCTTCCAAAAGAAAAGTGGCCATCTTAGTAGTGACATTTTTGACACTCGACACCACCGATATCGCTGACCGTAACGCTGTCGCGGGTACCTGCTTTGATTTCATCGTGATACCTCTCGTATATACTATAGAACCGGTTCCCGTTGGTTCCTGATGAGTCTCCGAAATTCACCTTCGATTCGCGGTGACAGTTAACGCACCATCCCATGCTCAAATCACTGAACTGGTATACTTCAGGCATGTTTTGAATCTCACCGTGACAGGTCTGACACTGAACGCGTCCCGCCACGGTATGCTGGGCATGATTGAAGTATACATGGTCGGGCAGGTTGTGGATCTTCACCCACTCAATAGGCTTGCCCGGATTCTTGTAAGATCTGGTTCCCGGATCCCATCCAGCATACTCGTATAACTTCTGAATCTCAGCCGTTCCATCCACTTCCGTTCCATCTTCCTTATACAGCGCTCCCCCGGAATATTCGTTGATCGTCATGTGGCAATTCATACAAACTGAAGCTGAAGGGATGTTCGCATGTTTTCCTTCAACAGCGCCGCCATGACAATAAAGACAATTGATCTGATTTTGGCCAACATGCACCTTATGCGAATAGTAGATCGGCTGTTCGGGCTGATAACCGCGTTCACGCTGAAGGCCAATGGCTCCTTTCACTACGAAATAGCCGCCGATCACGAAAAGCACCAGCGTTAATAAGGTGATGTAAGTTTTGTTGCGGTAGAATGGGATCGGCTCGTAGCCTGGCGTTCCTTCCTTGTCTTCCGCAAGTTTACGGAGGTTGCTGTTGACCTGCAACATGATAAGGGCAACAACTGCAAGGATCAAAGTGAGGATTCCGTAAAGAATTGCATTGTCCGAATCACCGTATGTTCCTGGATTTTCGCTTTCAGGTCCCCTAGGACCCTCGGGACCACGGGGCGTTGGGACAGAGTTGATATAGTCAACAATCGCGTCAATGTCCTTGTCGCCAAGTTGAGGAAAGGCAGTCATCAACACATTGTTATACTGCGCTTTCAACCCCTGGGTGTATGCATCTTTCTGCATATAACCGCCCGGGTTCCGTATCCACGCATACAATTCTTTGCGATCCGCCCACGGTCCTCTTGTTTCAAGACCAGCGAGCGCAGGTCCATTTACTACTTTATGAACAGCGTGACAGGAAGCACAATTCTGCTGAAATAACTGTTGACCATTCTGTGCTGTTGCTATAAATCCTGCCGTCGTAAATAATATGAGAAGAAAACAAATCCGTAAGCTGACACTCGGTCTGTGGTCGTTCATATCAGTTGAATCTGATGACATTATGCGGAGAAATTTCCGTCACGGCTGCAAAAATAAGTCAGGATTTTAACATTATATCAACATGTTTAAAAAAATTTCTAACCCGCTCGGGGCGCGGGTTTCAGCGATTTTTACATGTAAAATTCGCATTCATTTTTTTGTTGTGTCATGCATTTGTCAGAGTCATCATCGGATCTTTCGCGGACCAAAAAATTCTGTTTCGCGGCTGAGAAAAAATTCGGCGGTACTTTTAAATTTTTTGATAGTCCATGCGCAATATTGCCATTTTCGCTTCAGGAGCCGGGTCCAACGCAAAAAAGATCATCGAATATTTTTCGAACCATCCCTCTATCAACGTGCGGCTGTTGGTTTCGAACAAACCTGAAGCGGGCGCATTAACCATCGCAGCAAATGCCGGAATCGAAACAATGATCATCCAGCGCGAACGGTTCATCGGCGACGGATATCTGCCCGAACTACAGGAAAGAAACATCGACTTTATCGTTCTGGCCGGTTTTCTGTGGAAAATTCCTTCAACTTTCGTCAACGCCTACCCGCGTGCGATCATCAACATCCATCCCGCTTTACTTCCTCTTTTTGGGGGGAAAGGAATGTATGGTGCAGCGGTTCATAATGCCGTCATTCGCTCAGGCGCATCGGAATCCGGCATCACCATTCATTGGGTCGACGAACAGTATGATCATGGTGATACCATCCTGCAGGTGAAATGCCCCGTCTATTCCGACGATACGGCAGATTCCCTGGCCGAGCGAATACACCGCCTCGAACATCTACACTTTGCTCCTGTTATAGAAAGGCTGCTGACTGCAAAATCATAGTTAATTCAGCGGAATGCTCAAGAGACTTAAACATACAAAGCTTAATATCACAGGATGAAGCGCGCTCACCAGACGACGGTTGCCGCCTTAGCGCTGACCCTGCTATTGTTCGCAGGCGAAACCGCGTATTCACAGGTGAGGATTTCGGGAAGGGTGTACGACTTCTCGCAGGAGCGCCCGCTGGAAGCGGTAAGCGTTCTCAGTACTTCCGGGTCCGGAACCATTTCAGATTCTCTCGGGCGTTATTCAATAATCGTTTCCGAAAACGACTCGATCTGGTTTTCCTACCTCAACAAGCCCACACCGAAGTACCCCGTACGCACCATTGTAAACACCCAGAATTTTGAGATCGCTCTCCATGTGAATATCACCGAACTTAAGCAGGTTCGGGTTGCTCCGAAAAACTACCGGATGGATTCGATACAAAACCGGATAGACTATGCCAAGGCATTTAACTTCCGGAAGCCCGGCATCGGCTCTTCCCTGTCTGTTGGACCTGGTGCAGGAGTTGGCCTCGACCTCGGTGAATTCATCAACATGTTCCGTTTCAAACGGAACCGCCGTATGCTGGCGTTCCAGGAACGACTGCTGCGCGAAGAAGAAGAACGATACATCGACCACCGTTTCAACCGCGCCCTGATCATCAGGTTGACCCAATTAAAAAGCCCTCAGCTCGACTCATTCATGGTTCGTTACCGCCCCTCGATCGGATTCGTTGAAACCGCCACCGACTATGAGTTTCAAGAATACATCAAAGACTCGTTCAGGGCATACCAGAAATACCGGTACCTGCACAATCAGGTAATGCGAAAGCCGGAATGATGCTGTTCATTATCTTCCGTGTTCAATTTTGCCATATGAAACCGGTTTTTTCTTTCATTCTTTTTCTCGCCGCCCTTACTGTGGCCGGCCAGTCCCTACCTGTCGCACAGCCTGAAGCGCTTGGTCTTTCCTCTCAACGCCTGCAGCGGATCGACAAAACCATACAACAGGCCGTTGACAGCGGCTGGATCAGCGGCGCAGGAGCCATGATCATGCGAAACGGAAAAGTAGCATACCACAAATCATTTGGTTACACCAACACAAGCTCCAGACAACCGCTGAAGAAAGACGCAATTTTCCGTATTGCATCACAAACCAAAGCCATCACGAGTGTGGCCGCAATGATGTTGTATGAAGAAGGAAAATTTCTTCTCGATGAGCCCGTTTCCAAGTATCTGCCCGAGTACGCGAAACAGCCTGTGTTGGAAAATCTGAACATGGCTGATACCACGTACACCACAGTTCCCTCGAAACGCGATTTCACCATCCGCGAACTTCTCACACATACGTCCGGTCTTGGTTATGCACAGATCGGTTCACGGGAAGCCAACGCCATCTATCTGAAACACAAAATCACCGCGGGCATCGGCACCGATCGCGAGAGCATGGCTGCGGATATGAAACGGGTCGCTTCGCTTCCACTGATGCATCAGCCGGGAGAAAAATATACATACGGACTTAACACGGATGTTCTTGGCTACCTCGTAGAAGTAGTATCCGGTCAATCGCTCGATGAGTTCTTTCGGAAACGGATATTTGAACCACTTGGAATGAACGATACTTATTTCTATCTGCCTCCTTCCAAATACGACAGGCTTGTATCACTCCACCTTTTTGATCCCAGCGGAAAATTGATTCCAACCGATGGCAGAACCAAATGGGGCGCTGATACCATCAATGGCAGTTACCCGAAGACACGCGGCACCTATTACTCTGGCGGCGCCGGGCTTTCATCCACGTTAGAGGATTACGCCAAGTTTCTGCAGATGATGCTGAACGGAGGGACGCTGAACGGAAAAAGAATTTTATCAAGGCACACAGTAAGAATGATGACGATGAACCAGATCGGCGATCTTGCCATGGGTCACAATAAGTTCGGCCTCGGCTTCGGCATTACAACCGAAAAAGGGAGTTCGATCATTCCCACTCCTGAAGGAACATACGACTGGGGTGGAGCATTCCAAACCACTTACTGGGTAGATCCAAAAGAGAAGATCAACGGATTGATTTATCGTCAGCAATTGAACGATCCGCAAAATCTCGGAACGAAGTTCAAGGTACTTGTGTACCAGGCTGTCGAATAAGATTCGCGTAAACCTGACGGCCCATAACTCTGAGCTCGTCTACTTTCCTTATCTTCCAATCCAACATTTGCCATATGCGTTCAATATCAATTCTCGCATTGCTGTTCTGCAGCATTGTTGTCAAATCACAAACTGAAATAGGACTCGAATTATACAGCCTTCGCAACCAATTTGCGAAAGATGTTCCCGGAACTTTTGCGAAAGTGAAGCAAATGGGCTTCAGGGAACTTGAACTTGGCGGTACCTATGGAATGGACACTACCGCTTTCGTCGAGTTGCTTAAGAATCACGGCTTCCAAACTGTGAGCGTTGGATCTGATTTTAACCTGCTTGCCACAAATCCTGAGAAGATTGTTCGTTTTGCGAAACTTCTCGGTGCCTCATATGTGGTGGTCTTTTGGATACCCCACAAAGGCAACGACTTTACCATTGCAGATGCCGATAAGGCCATCGAGGTGTTCAACAGAGCCGGAAAAGTGCTGAAAGAAAATGGGCTTTCGCTTTGCTATCATCCGCATGGTTATGAGTTCAGGCCGCACGAAGGAGCAACCTTGTTCGATTATCTCATGAAGAACATGGATCCCCAATATGCAAATTTTGAGATGGATGTGTTTTGGATCAAACATCCGGGACAGGATCCTGTTGCTCTGCTTGAAAAATATCCCAACCGTTTTCCACTCATGCACCTTAAGGACCGCAAGCCGGGAACGCCCGGCAATCAAAATGGTCAGGCAGATGTGGAATCAAATGTTGTATTGGGTGCCGGCGATGTGGGCATAGCTGATATTATGCGCGTCTCTAAAAAGGTTGGAGTGAAACATTATTTCATTGAAGACGAGTCGTCACGGTCCGAAACTCAAATGCCCGAGAGCCTGAAGTTCCTGCGTTCAATTAAGTAACTCATCAATAGTCGAGCAGCTGCCTGATCGCAGTATCCAGCCTTGACTTTGCCAGAAAGTTTTTTTCAAGTTCAATGTTGAAAGGGACAGGTGTGTCCAGCGATGCGCAACGCACTACAGGAGCGTCGAGGTAATTGAACAGATGTTCTCCGATCCAGGCAGCAATCTCAGCGCCGATACCGCCAGTGAGCGTGTCTTCATGCAACACCAGCACTTTGCCTGTTTGCTTTACCGACTCTGCAATAGTATCCGTATCAAACGGAAGCAGCGTGCGAAGGTCAACAATCTCGACCGACACATCCGGGTTCGCTTCTGCATATTCGATCGCCCAATGGACGCCGGCACCGTAGGTTATGATTGATATTTCATCGCCGCTCCGAACGATACGCGCACGGCCAATCGGAATGCTGTAATACCCGGCAGGCACGGGGTCAACTACGGTGCGATATAAGGCCTTGTGCTCAAAGAACATCACCGGATTTGGATCTTCAATAGCTGCATTCAATAAGCCTTTTGCATCGTATGCGGTGGCGGGATATACAACTTTCAACCCGGGCGTATGAACAAACCATGCTTCATTGCTTTGTGAGTGGAACGGGCCGGCTCCGACTCCGGCGCCCGTGGGCATTCTAATCACGACATTCGCCGGCTGCCCCCAGCGATAATGTATTTTAGCAAGGTTGTTTACGATCTGTGTGAAGCCTGCCGTAACAAAGTCCGCAAACTGCATTTCGATCACCGAACGATACCCTTCGAGAGCGAGGCCCAGGGCACATCCAATGATACCGCTTTCACACAATGGCGTGTTGCGAACACGGTCCCTGCCGAACTCCGCAACAAACCCTTCGGTGATCTTGAAAGCGCCTCCGTACTCAGCAATGTCCTGTCCCATCAAAATCAGGTCTTCGTGCCTCCGCATCGATTCACGAAGTGCCGAACTTATCGCATCGATATAACGGGTATCTATAAGCGAAGCAGCTTCTTCGTCCGTATGAGGCGCTGCCGCCGCGTACACGTCTTCTAACTCATTTGTGGTATTTACATCAATTCCAACTTCTTCCGACACACTTGATAATTCTTCCTCGATGTTCCGACGAACTTCGTCGTGAATCTGTTTCGATATTGTCTCATCAATAATACCTTCTCCGATCAGGAATTGTTCGAACCTGACGACCGGGTCCTTCTGCTTCCACATTTCAAACAAAAACTCGGGAATGTATTTTGTTCCGCTGGCTTCTTCATGACCGCGCATTCTGAACGTCATGCATTCGATCAGGTACGGCTTCTGGTATTTGAGGCAATATTCCCGAACTCCCTTCACTGTGTCGATTACAGTAAGCAAATTGTTGCCATCGATCTTCACTCCTTCCATTCCATAACCTCGTGCTTTATCAACCAGACTATCGCAGCGATACTGCTCCTTAACAGGAGTGCTGAGCGCATAGCCATTGTTTTCTATAATGAAGATGACAGGAAGATCCCACACTGCCGCGATGTTCAGTGCCTCATGAAAATCACCTTCGCTTGTTCCGCCTTCGCCAGTAAATGCCACTGCAACTTTTTGAGAACCGCGAAGTTTGTGAGCGAGCGCAACACCGTTTGCTATGGAAAGTTGTGGTCCGAGGTGTGAAATCATTCCGCAGATGCGGTATTCAGAACTTCCAAAGTGAAAACTTCTTTCACGTCCCTTGCTAAAACCGCGCGGGCTTCCCTGCCATTGTGCGAACAAGCGGCTGAGAGGTATGCCGCGTGTTGTAAAGAGTCCGAGGTTGCGGTGCAATGGCATTACCCATTCATCCTGATCAAGCGCAAGCGCCACACCTGTTGCTATGGCCTCCTGGCCGATGCCGCTGAACCATTTACTTATTCGTCCCTGACGGAGCAGCAGCAACATTTTTTCCTCGATCATTCGAGGATATAAAATTGACCGGTAAAAATGAATCAATTCTTCGTCGGTGAACTGCTTTCGGTCAAAGTGCAAGGGTAAAAATTGAACGTTGAAAGTACAGTGTGGTAAAGCAAGATAACTTCAGCTCGATATTTTTTTTCCGTCATCTTCTTTCTCTTTATACAACAACGATGTGCATAGCGACAAAAGCAAACTGAAGATGAGCGCCCACCAAAAACCGTCAACCGTAAAGCCGGGAACAAGTTTTGACGCGAGCAGGATGATAAGCGCATTTATCACAAAAAGAAAAAGACCAAGCGTGACGAGTGTTATTGGAAGTGTAAGGAGGATCAGTAGTGGTTTAATGATCGCCTTCAGTACGGCAAGCACAATTGCAAGGATGATCGCCGTCCAAAACGAATCGATGGCAATGCCCGTAAGGATATAGGAAAGTCCGAACGCGATGATCGATGTTACCACGATCCTCATTACAAGTTTCATGAGCTTCTATTTGCTTTGAAGTTATTGATAATCCTTCTAACCAAACACAGCCTCCTCACACTACCACCACCTCGATGAATTCGGCAGGATCAAAATACTTGTTGGCCAACGCGCGCAGCTCTTCGGCCGTGACAGTCTTGATTGTTTGTATGCCTTTGTAGAAGTAATTCTCGTCGAGACCATTCAGCACAAGATTTCTCCACCTGCCTGCAACCTGGAAGGGACCATCGAGTTCACCAAGGATGGTACCGATCATGTAATTCTTCGTGATGTGCAGTTCTTCTTCATCAATCTCCTCCTCTCTCAGCTGTTCCATTTCGTTGTAAATCTCTTTGACTGTCGCCTCGCTCACGTCGCGTCCCGCTTCCGTGCTAATCAACCATCCTGTTTCTTTTACAAGGTTCATGATATAGCTGTGTATGCCATATGTATAACCCTTGTCTTCACGAATATTTGCCATCAACCGGCTGCCGAAGTACCCGCCGAAGATGTTGTTCAAAATAAGTGCTTTCTGAAAATCGGGATGATGTCTGTTCGGAAACTCGCGCGCAATGCGAATTGCGGCCTGGACGCCCTGTTCGTCGTTCACAACGAGATGCTTTCTTTTCGGGTTGCGCGCCTTAGGATAAGCTATGTTGCGGATGTCTGATTGCAAAGAGCTCCATGGGAGCGAACCAAATACGCGGTCCAGCTCGTCAATGATCCCTTCGGGCAACTTTCCGGCTATGAACATCACCACATGTCCCTTCCTGTAATTCGTGTCATAATAAGACAAGAGATCGGATTGTGTGATGGCGGAATAGTCATCAAGCTCATTGTATTTGCCATATGGATGTTGCTCCCCAAACAGGTATGCGTCGATCAGCCTGCTTGCAACGAATTCCGATTTCTGCAAACTTACTTTCAATCTTTGCCTGGCGTTCTGCGCATAGATTTCTATTTCTTTCTCCGGAAACACCGAATTCGAAAATATATCGGCGACTGCGGGAAGTAACACATTAAGATGTTTGCTGAGGCAGTGCACACTTACTTCTGCCGTTTCGTTGTAGCAGCTTCTGTTCAGATATGCACCATGGTATTCAAAATGTTCATTCAGCTCAAATGCCGATCGGGTAGACGTTCCGTTCTTCAACAGCTGGTTGGTTGCAGCGGCAACGGCCTTCTTTTCTTCGAAAGCATTTCCGGCATTGAACACCCAGTTGATCATGATGGTGTCCTCTGTCCCCATATCAACGGCAAACACGTCTACGCCGTTTGACAATTTATGCCGTTGTGCCGGGGGAAGCTTGATATCAAATTCGACAGGATCTTTTATCCGCGGTGCGGCTGTTCTCACTACCATACTTGTGTTGTGTTCGTCTTTGTTAGTTTTCGCTATAATAGTTCAGCGTGTTTGAGTTCGACTTATCGAAGAGCCTGCGGCTGTATGTTTGAATGTCTTCACCGGTTACGGCAAAATATTTATCGCGGTCGGTATTGAACAGGGCCGCGTCGCCGAGCACTTCATAAAATGCCAGACTGTTCGCACGGGCCATCACGCTCATGTCTTCGAATGCAATGGCGCTTTCGGTTTTGTTCTTCACCTTGGTAAGTTCCTTTTCAGTGATTCCTTCCGCTTTCAGTTTCTCCAGCTCTTCCCACACTGCCTGTTCGGCTTCAGCCATCTTCACTCCTTTCACCAGTTTGCCTTCAATCGCAAGAAGTCCTTTCTCAACAGAACCAAAATGATAGCATTCGATATTGCTGAAGAGTTGTTTTTCCTTAACGAGCGCCTGGTAAAGTCTGGAAGAGCTGCCGCCCCCGAGCACTTCTGTTATCAGATCCGCGACGTAATATCCGTGGTCGAGGCGGCTGTCCATATGCCAGGCGATATAAAGCGCATCAAGCGGAACGTTTGCCTTCACTTCACATCTGCGGGCTGAATCCTGACGTGGTTCGTCGTTGAGCTTTCGCTGATATCGTTCGCCGGAGGGAATATTGCCGAACCACTTTTGCACAAGCGTCTTCACTTCTTCTGTCTTAACATTTCCGGCCACCACAAGAACTGCATTTACCGGCCGATAATGTTTATAAAAAAAGTTGCGTACGTCTTCAAGTCGCGCGTTTTCGATATGACTTAATTCTTTTCCGATCGTCATCCAGCGGTACGGATGCTGTTTGTAAGCCATCTCCCTTATGCGAAACCAAACATCACCATAAGGCTTGTTGATATAGTGTTCCTTGAACTCTTCGCTCACTACCTTTCGTTGTACATCGAGGCTCTTTTCGCTGAACGCGAGAGAAAGCATCCGGTCGCTTTCGAGCCAAAGCGCAGTTTCAAGATTCTCTGCCGGTAGTTGTATGTAGTAATTGGTTACGTCATTGCTTGTGTACGCGTTGTTCTCGCCGCCGGCCATGTTCAATGGTGTTTCAAAATCAGGTATATGAATGCTGCCGCCGAACATCAGGTGTTCGAACAGGTGCGCAAATCCGGTTTTAGAAGGATCTTCATCTTTGGCACCCACATCGTACATCACATTCACAACCGCCATCGGTGTGGATGAATCTTCATGAACGATAACTGTCAGCCCGTTTTCGAGCGTGAACTTGTTGAAATTGATCATGGCGCAAAATTACATGGATTACACGTTAACGATTACCAACGTCGTGTTAACGAGTCGAAGCGCTGATTAATAATTGATTACCTGTTCCTCGATCGTTTGAGGGAGTGCCCGGAATTCGTACTGCTGGTTGCGGAGTTGGGGTTCAAAGCCCGCTTCGCGGATTGCTTTCTGGATGCTTTTATAGGTAAAGCGATGTGGTGCGCCGGCGGCACTGACAACATTTTCTTCAATCATAATGCTGCCGAAATCATTTGCACCTGCATGCAGACAGATTTGCGCAGTTTGCTTTCCAACAGTGAGCCACGAAGCCTGAATATTCTGAACATTCGGCAACATGATCCTGCTCATTGCAATCATCCGGATATATTCATCGGCGGTTGTAAGGTTATGAACGCCCCGTATTCTTGCGAGAAGTGTATCCACATCCTGAAAGGTCCATGGGATGAATGCAAGAAATCCTTTCGCGGAAGCCGGCTTCTTAGCCTGCACTTCGCGAAGCCGGACAAGATGCTGGAAGCGTTCTTCAACGGTTTCAACGTGACCGAACATCATTGTGGCGGACGTTGTAAGATCGAGCTTGTGAGCCTCATGCATGATGTCGAGCCATTCTTGTGCGCCGCATTTGCCTTTCGAGATGAGGCGGCGAACCCGGTCCACGAGTATCTCCGCACCCGCACCGGGCAATGAATCAAGCCCGGCATCCTTTAGCGTTTTCAACACTTCCCGGTGAGTCGATCGCTCAAGCTTTGTGATATGAGCAATTTCCGGAGGACCAAGCGCATGCAACTTCAGTTGAGGATACATTGCTTTCAGTTCCGAAAAAAGGTTGGCGTAAAAATCGAGTCCGAGTTGCGGATGATGCCCGCCTTGTAACAACAACTGTTCTCCTCCGTAACGAAAGGTTTCCTCAATCTTTTCGCGATACGTTGGAATATCTGTTATGTATGCTTCTTTGTGACCGGGTATACGATAGAAGTTGCAAAACTTGCAATTGGCAATGCAAACGTTGGTAGTGTTCACATTTCTGTCGATGATCCATGTTACTCTGCCATGTGGAACACGCCGCTTGCGGAGAGTGTCGGCAACCAGCATCAATTCAGAAAGAGGAGCATTGTTGAAAAGAAAGACTCCCTCGTCGATGTTCAGAAATTCATCGTTTAATGCTCTTTCGTATAGCTCCTGCAATGACATTTTGAGACGCAAAATTAATAAAGTACTACTGCTGTGCAGCATATTTAACAGAACAATGCCCTTAAATGTTGCGTCGCGGAACGAATGCCGTTCGAAAACCACATAAGCAGCATTGATGTAAGAACCGATTGCCGTAAATTGATAGTTCGGTTGATTGCCGGCGATTGACGATGCGACCCGAAACCATGATACGACGATTGCTTTGCCCGGTCTTGTTCTTGCTGATTGCATCGTTTTCGATCCATGCAAACGCCCAGGAAGAATTCGTTGCGCCGCCGTCGAGGTACATCACACAGTTCCCGTTCAAGCTTCTTACAGGAGGTATCATCACACTGAAAGCCAAGGTGAGCGATTACCCCGACTCGTTGAATTTCATACTCGACACGGGTAGTGGAGGCATTTCACTTGATTCAACAACCGTTGAGCGTCTCGGCATAAAAACAGAACTCAGTGATCGCACCATCCGCGGAATTGCAGGCATCCGGCTCGTTAAATTTGCGTACAACCATCCCCTTCACCTTCCTAATCTTGTCGTAGACAGTCTGAACTTTCATATCAACAACTACGACCTGCTGACAAGCGTGTACGGTGAAAAAATCGATGGTATCATCGGCTACAGTTTTTTGTCGCGATACATTGTAAAGATCAACTACGATAGTTCGAAAATATATGTGTTTACGAAGGGAACGCTCCGTTATCCGCGGGGAGGTTTCCTGCTAAAGCCGCTGCTGGTAAATATTCCGGTGATGACTGCCCAGGTAAAAGACGAGACCGATGTTGATTCGAGGTTTTATTTCGACACCGGTGCCGGCATGTGCCTGCTGATGTCGGAAGATTTTGTTGAAGACAGCTTTTTTTTACGCAGCAAAAGCAAATGGTACGAAACGCAGGCCGAGGGACTTGGAGGTAAGGCTCCCATGCGACAGGGCGTTGTGAAGCAGTTGAAGATCGGCCCGTACAAGTTCAAAAATGTCCCTACTTACATCTTCAGCGACGATTATAATGTCACCTCGTATCCGTATCTCGGTGGCCTCATCGGAAACGACCTGCTCAGGCGCTTCAACCTTGTCATCAACTACGAAAAGAAAGAGATCCATTTGCTTCCGAACACACATTTCCGCGATCCTTTCGATTATTCATATACCGGCCTTGGAATGTATGTTCTGGATGGAGAAATCAGAGTGATAGACGTAATGAAGGGATCGCCGGCGGACGTTGCAGGTTTCAAACCCGAAGACATAATCATGGCTGTGGAAAATAACTTCACCGGGAACATTCAGGCATACAAAAACCTCATGCAAACTCCCGGGCAACGCCTCAAGATTCTTGTTCTCAGAAATGGGGAGCCGGTAGTACTTACCATGCGCGTGAAGAGTGTGTTATAGCAGCCTTCAATTCATCACCATTCGGCCAATTAAATAAAAACCCTTAGCCGGTCAATTAAGCATTGGCCGTATTCAATAGAAAGTGCTGTTTGGCAGTTTATTAAGAATCCAAATTCCTAAGAAGAACCCATGCACAGTCC
>JAESFU010000340.1_pt1 | contig 32817 bp, 42 predicted proteins | sample 9269461 | NCBI WGS metagenome assembly JAESFU01 (sample SAMN14502556, study PRJNA617107) | algae metagenome | isolation source: Stenomitos rutilans HA7619-LM2 and co-occurring heterotrophs from cave walls | place: USA: Waikapalae cave, Hawaii | collected 2009-07-28
TGACCATTGGGCATCTTGCCATGCTTATGGGCTTTACTATGACTACACAACGGGCATTCCATTACCTAATTTCTAGTGAATGAGCCTCTCTACTCTATCAAGCCCACATCAGATTGACGCACTACCGCCTCGTTGTAGATCCAGCGATTTAGGTTAAATCTACAGCACGGGATTCGCAGATTCACCTGTTTGGGGCGAATCTACAACTAAACTCTGTACAATATGCTATCAGCTGGCTTCGTTTTTGGGTGGTGGCAGTACTTCGAAGTTGTCAGTTAGTCGCTTAGAATTAGCTTGCAGTATTCAGCAGTTGACATGGAAGAATACTTAAGGACTAGTGAAATTATTGATTGGCAACATCCCGAAATTGTCGAACTTGCCAAACAAATTGCATTGGGTCATAAAACATCAACGGCGATCGCAAAAGTGTGCTTCGAGTGGGTGCGAGATGAAATTTGTCACAGCTTTGATTACCAGATGAACCCTGTGACTTGTCGCGCTTCTGATGTCCTTAAATACAAGACAGGTTACTGCTTCGCTAAGAGCCATTTACTGGCAGCATTGCTACGGGCAAACCAAATCCCAGTAGGATTTTGTTATCAGTGATTGAGTATTGATGATAAAGGTGCGCCGTATAGTTTGCACGGTTTCAATGCAATTCATCTACCGGAAATTGGCTGGTATCGAGTTGATGCCAGAGGTAACAAAGAAGGAGTCAACGCTCAATTTACCCCACCCCAAGAACGGTTAGCGTACAATACTCAGCTGCCTGAAGAAGCAGATTTTCAAGCAATTCTTTCTGAGCCACTTCAGATTATCGTAGAAGTGCTGCAAGCACAGGAGACATAGGATGATATGCTTCGTGACCTTCCAGACATTACGTTAGAGGCTGCAAAGAATTACGGTCTTGTGGCGGATAATAGGTATTGACAGAAGTTAAAGTTTACCCCGTCGCCGCTGCGCTTTGCTGTTAGGCTGCTTCAGGTTACGACTGAGACAGTACTTAGAGGCGCTATTTGGCGAGGTGATTCCTGCGGAGAGCTTCGCTAACGCTCCCTAACGGCTCACCTATCCTCACGATTTGACTCCCATTGTGTCGTCTGCCGTGCCAAGTCCAGAAATGCGCTGATGACTGGAGAGGAATCATGCTGCCGCCAGGTCAGATAAAGTCCAGTATTCGGGATCTGCTCCTGTAAGGGTCTGTAAATAACTCCGCTTCTGTGGAAGTTTTGCAAGGAGGCTGGAACAATCGCAATGCCCAATCCTGCGGCAACCAAGCCGACGATCGTCTCCATCTGAACTGCCTCTTGAGCCACTTTCGGACGAAATCCAGCTTGCTGACACATGGTAATAATCTGCTCGTAAAAAACAGGTCCCAATTTGGCAGGAAATAGGATAAACGATTCATCTGCGAGTGTGGAGAGCGACACCTCAGTCTGAGCAGAGAGCGGATGGGTTTCTGGCAGCGCCAAGACCAAGGATTCTGGCAAAAAGCACGACCCACTCAAACCTGGCTCGACGATAGCAGAACGAACAATGCCGACATCCACCTGTTTGTCGTGCAGGGCTTGAATTTGCTGAGCCGTCGTCAGTTCCTGCAATCGCAGTTCTACAGCGGGAAATTGTGCTCGAAAGACCCTGACAATTTCTGGCAGTAAGGTATACATAGCAGAACTGACAAACCCGATCGCCAATCGCCCCACCTCACCCCGTCCGATTTGTTGGGTCACTGCGATCGCCTGTTCCAGTTGCGCCAACACTAGGTAGGATCGCTCCAAAAACACTTTGCCTGCTTCCGTTAGATGCACGTGTCGCTTCGTGCGTTCAAACAGCTTGACACCGAGTTCCTCTTCCAGATCCCGAATCTGCTGACTGAGCGGGGGTTGGGAAATGTGCAACCGCTCTGCTGCTCGACTGAAGTGTAGTTCCTCAGCCACGGCGATGAAGTAATGCAGGTGTCGTAATTCCATCAGACTTATATTTCTAACCTATTAATCCTAATCATATATATATTGGACAGTTCCATAGCTGTCTCCTATCGTCAGAAGTATGCAACGCATCTCATCGCTTTTACATTGGAGAAAGCAAATGAACTCAGACAAAAATCGTGTTGTTCCCAGAGTCTGGCTGATTACAGGATGCTCAACCGGGTTTGGACGTGCCCTCGCAGAAGCAGTGTTGCAGCAGGGCGACTCCCTGATAGCGACTGCTCGCAAACCAGAGCAACTTGGCGCTTTGATTGACCAGTATCCAGAAACCGCAAAGGCTGTCCGTCTGGATGTCACATTGTCTCAAGACATCCAAACAGCGGTTGATACCGCGATCGCCACCTTTGGTCGCATTGATGTGTTAGTCAACAATGCGGGTCATGGACTCATTGCCGCGCTCGAAGAAGTCAGTGATGGTGAGATGCACCAATTTTTTGAAACCAACTTCTTTGGGGCACTGCGTCTGATGCGGGCGGTCTTGCCTGTGATGCGTCAGCAAGGCAGCGGTCACATTGTCAATTTATCATCCACGGCAGGACTTGTGGGATTTGGAGGAAGCAGCCTCTACTGTGGTGCGAAATTTGCCCTGGAAGGTGCGTCTGAAGCCCTGGATAAGGAAGTCAAACCCTTTGGAATTAAAGTCACGTTAATTGAACCTGGGGCATTTCGCACCGATTTTAATGGACGCTCTCTAGCAACAGCCAAACAATCCATTGATGCCTATGCTGGGGTGAGCAGTGCATCATTGCAGTGGTTCAAAGAGATGAATGGTCAGCAACCGGGCGATCCAGCTAAGGCAGCGCAAGCCATTATTCAAGCGGTGGACAGTCCTCATCCCCCGATGCGACTGGCGCTAGGCACCGATGCCATGAGCCTGATTCAGGAAAAACTGGCATGGGTCAAAACGGATTTGGAGGCTTGGCAGCAGGTGACTGTCAGCACGGATTATCCAGAACCAGCCAAATCTGCCAAGTAGAGAGTTATTTATGATTCACACCAAGACATTTCTGCGTGTTGCTCTAGTTATCGTGTTCATTGTTGTCATGAGCATCACTGTCGGACTCTCACAAACCTCCAGCAAAAGTGTCAAAGCAACCGGCAACGTCATCCATCAACTACGCATCTATGAGATCTTCGATGGTAATAAAACGGCATTCCACGAACGGTTCCGCGATCATGCGATGCGGATCATGGCGCGATACGGCTTCAAAATTGTGGCGACCTGGGAATCGCGTCACAATAACCGCACTGAGTTCATCTACCTGCTTGAGTGGGCTGACAGGGAAACGATGAAGCAGCGGTGGGCAGCGTTTATGGCGGATCAAGAGTGGGCGGAGATTAAGCAGGCGACGGCTGAGGCGCATGGTTCGCTCGTCGGCGACATTGAGGATCGGATATTGGAGTTGACAGATTACTCGCTGAGCGAACGGTTAGCAAACTAAAGTTCAGCATTTAAGTCAGGAGAAAACTCAGTGATTCGACGATCGAGTCGCGATTATTACTGGAAGCGAGCGAGGTTTGGGGGTAGCCTACGCTCGATCGAGCGGGACAATGTGGAATATATCAATAGGCAATCTGGGATGACACTGGAGATGGATAAGGCTTGGCAAAGGTAAAGGCTGCGGGTGAATCCCCATGCAACGTCAGGTATGCCAACGTTGTCTTGCCTTCCTCGACGGTGGGGTAATGATCTGCTGGAATCCACCACATGGCAAAATGCTCACCCTCGTATTTCTCAAACCATTGACGACGACGCACAAAAAACTCCCCATGCAGACTCTTGTAAACATAGGCTTTGAGTGACTCAACGCTTTGCCAGACTGAGACATTCACCAGCATTCGCGGATCGGGATAAGCGCGGATGTCTGTCGCGTTGCCAGAGGCAGTTTGAAGCCGCCAAATAAAGCCAGGACTTTGATCTGCGATCGCATTCACCTCGTTCAGTGCCTCTGCAAACTCGGTCATAACCGGGCCATGCAGCGGAGCTTTCATCAAAGCAATGTTAATTTGGGCGAGATGAAACTCCTGGAGATTCTTCATGTCTGGTGTCATTGTTCCTGCTCAAACAACGATGACCCAAAGTATCTACCAGTTAAGCCTGCTCTGTCTTGAACGATGTTGACATCGTGCGGTACTGACCGGGCGAAATTCCGACGATGCGTTTGAAGTGGCGATTCAAATGGCTCTGGTCTGTCATGCCAACCGCGATCGCTGTTTCTGCGATCGCCATCCCCTGTCTTAAACACTGCTTTGCTTTTTCGACTCGAATTTGGTTGAGATAGGTGTAAGGCGGCATTCCCACCGCATCGCGAAAGACACGAACTAAATAGGAGCAATTCAGATTCGTAACCTCTGCTAATTGCGCTAGGGAAATACTGGCTCTGAAATTATCGTGCAAGTAGTCTTTGATCAATCTAACCGCTCGATGTTCCTGTCTATCCTCAAGCAAACGGCTGTTGATCCTGGCGTATCGATTGAGCAGGGTAGACAGAACTTCGACAAACCGGGTTTGTTGAACTAACAACTCCTGGGGCTGTTCTAGCGTTAAACACAGGGCTAGAACTTGCTGAGCCAACCGTTTGTCTTGAACCACTGAATTTTGAAAGTAAGGGGTGCCGCTCCCCTGAAGCTCACTGGCGATCGCGGCGGTGCAAGTCACACTGGGGTATAGCATCCGATAGGTGAGCGGCAAACCTTCCGCCGAAAAACCCGTGTGTGCCTATTCTGGATTCATCAACACAATGCTTTGAGCCGGTGCCAAGTAGGTTGCGCCTTGATAGTAATTTCCCCCCACGCCCGCTTCAATCACGCCAATGGCATAGCTGGCATGAAAATGACGCGCGTAGTGGTAGTGAATTGCTTTGGCTCGAAACACCTCTAAGTTATCAAACTGAGGCAGCACCCAAAGCTTCGTCGGTGGATTCGTCGCTCGATTCATGCCGATCGCCCCTTTGCCTCTAACTGTTTCAGCTTCTGGCGAGTTGCATCGGCAACGGGAACAAACAAGACAAGCTGTATTCCAGGGAAAGCGTTCACCTGAAGCATCACCATCTCAAACTTCAGTTGTCCTAAACTGGGATGGTTGAATTCCTTGAACGAATCCCGCTTTTGGGACACATCAAGCTGCTGCCAATGCTCCTTAAACTGAGGGCTTTTGTCTTTGAGGCGCTCAATCAAATTGGTAAATTCTGGGTTGCCGATGTAGGGCGCACAACTTGCCCTAAAATGCGCCAATGTCTCCTGACAAGCTCTCTGCCAGTTGGGTTGTCGCGATCGAAACTCATCGTTCAGGTACATCAGCCACAGGATGTTTCTCTCGTGTTCAGGTAGGGTTTCAAAATCGATCAACGTTAAACATGCCAGGTGATTCCAGGCTAAAACGTCCCAGCGCCAGCCCATCACGTAAGCAGGACAGCATTGCTGATTGTCTAACACCAATTGCAGAGTTGGGCTAACCTGAGCCGCGTCTTCTCCTTGAATGGGAGGCAATTCATCCCGGACGAGTTCAAACAGGTAGGTGCGCTCGACCTCATTCAACTGAAGCACTCGCGCAACGCTGTCTAGCACTTGGGCGGAGACTCGAATATCCCGTCCCTGCTCTAACCAGGTGTACCAGGTTGCCCCAACTCCCGCTAACTGAGCCACCTCTTCACGCCGCAGTCCGGGTGTACGTCGTCGCGTTCTTGATGGCAGTCCCACTGCTTCTGGAGTGATGCGATCGCGCCGTTGCTTTAAAAATGAACTCAATTCCTGACGGCGCTCTTGGGTGTCCATGCTGATTGATTCGATGATCCTGGTGTTTTTGATACTAGGATAAACTGACTTCTGGTTATAGGATAGCTTTCCTTCTACGATAGCGACGGTCGTTCAAGATGAAGCATTTATGAAATTGTCTGTCGTTTCCGTTGTTCAGTTTTTGCGCCGATCGCGCTTCAAGCTAACTCCATTACTGTTGAGTGTGATTGTCCTGACGTTGCTCTTCAGCTTAACGATTAGAATTCCTGCGGTTGAAGCGGTTGATGGAAGCAATGTACCTAATGCAGGCGTTTACCGGTTCAAAGTGGGAAACTTCAACGTTGCCACCGTTTCTGATGGCTTGCTGAAGTTGCCTCCTTTACCCACTTATGCCCCCACCGCAGACCCTCAAGAAGTGGAACGGGCAATGGTTGAGCGATTCTGGTCGCCTAAAGAGTTGGCACTTTACTTCAATGCCATTTATGTCGATACAGGAACACACAAGGTTTTAATCGACACAGGTGCAGGAGTGGAATTGGGATCGGGACTCGCAAAACTCACGCAAAATCTTCGCAGTGCAGGCGTTCAACCCCAAGATATTGATACGGTAATCATCACTCATGCCCATCCCGATCACATCGGCGGCATTGTCGCCGCCAATGGTCAACTCACCTTTCCCAATGCTCGGTACTACATTTCAGACGCTGAGTGGCAGTTCTGGACAGCTCCAACGATCGACCTATCACCCTTAAAAATTCCCGATCAATTCAAGCAGGGTATTACGGCAGCGGCACGCAAGCATTTGAGCGCGATTAAGCATCGAGTGAACCGCTTTCAACCTGATCAAGAAATTATTCCAGGCATTCGGGCGATCGCAGCACCCGGTCATACACCAGGGCAATCAGCATTTCGGGTCATTTCTGGGACTGCTCAACTGATCGTGGCAGCCGATGTCTTTTTCAATCCAGCGTTTGATTTAGAACATCCTGACTGGCAAACCGGATTCGACCTCAATGCCCAACAAGCGGCAGCGACACGGCGCAGGCTTTTAGACCAAATTGTGGAGCAGCGAACGATGGTGATTGCTTATCACATGCCGTTTCCAGCATTAGGTCATGTTCGCTCCCGCGACAATCATTATGAATGGGAGCCGATTCTCTGGCAGTTCACTCCGTAGCTTTGATGTGCGCGACCGCCACAAGCAGCGCATCGAGCATGACTTCATAACTGGCATCAGCAGAGCGATCAAGCGTCATCAACTCTGACTGCTCTCGCATAATAAAACCATAAGTCGCAGCATTCACCATGCGCATCACATCGATCAATGCCTCATCACTTAACTCATACAGTTGCAGAAATTTCTGAAATAGGTGAAGTGAGTCTTGAATCATTTCAGCTTCTTCTGGATCAGTCGGTCGCATCTGGTAATGCATCATAACGCTGTATTGGGCGGGATGCGATCGCGCAAAATTGCGAGTGGCACGAGCACTGACGCGGAACAATTCTTGCGGCTCTGTAATGCCCTCAACTTGCTGGCGACACTGGGTTAAATAATTTCGCCAAATCGCTAAAGCTACCGCTCGTCGCAGTCCGGCGTTTCCCTCTAGATGCTTGTAAATCGCAGGTGGTTTGATGCCCAATTCTCGCGCCACTCGATTCACACCCAGTGCTGATTCTCCTTCTTGGTCAAGGCAGGCGATCGCCGCTGCAATCACATCCTGTTTGGTCAATGAATTTTCCTTCGTCGGACGACCCATAGGGATTTACTTTGGTCGAACAATGTGAAAAGCAGAGACATACGATAGTTGAACCGTATCACCGTTCTGCTCCAGCACCTGTCGCAGCCCCTCGATCAATGGTTGCTTTTGCTGTGGCTCCAGTTGCAGGTGAGGCGAATAAGTATTCAACAACAGCAAATACTGATCCACAGAATAGGTTACTTCTACCTTCGTCTGTCCAGACACCCTGTCTTTGAAGTAACCAGACTCGATCGCCACTTTTCCCAACTGGTCGAGAATCTCGGCTTGTGTCGTGCTGTCCTCATAAGCACGATTGAGAGTGGGTGTATGAGCTTGATAGACCTCGGATAGCTGCTGGTAGACCTCATAGCGGGGCTGAAGTTCCTTATTCCACAGCAAGATGAGTGCTCCCTCTGGACGCAATGCTGCCGCTGCTTTGGGATAACCCACTTCTGGCGCAATCCAATGAAATGAACTGGCTGCTAATACGGCATCGAATTTTCCAGGTTCTAATTCCCACTCTTCAAACAAGCAATTTCGCAGTTCCACATTTGGATAGGGTTCACAGGTTTGCTGCGCCAGACGATAAAAATCGGGATTCGGTTCAACGTAAACCATGCTGCAACCCAGCGCAGCGATCGCAGGGGTAGCGATCGCCGGACCACACCCAACTTCCAGCACTGTCGAGTCGGCGGAAAGTCGCGCGATGTCGATTACGCGATCGATGATTACCTGCGGGTAGCGCGGTCTGACCTGTTGATAGGCGGCGGCGATTGGCGAATACCAGTGTTTGCGTTGTTCCAGATCCTTACCATAGCACTCGTTGCGAAGGGTTTGTTTCAGGTCTTTCATGATGAATTTAAGCGAATTTAGTTAATACAGTTAACTAAATATAGGTATGATTAACCTTATCACCGAAGTTTAGGAAAAGTCATGAGCGATCTTGTGTTTAAGTCCGCCGTTGAACTTGCCCAGATGATCCGCGATCGCACCATTTCATCGGTTGAAGTGCTAAATGCTCACCTGGATCAGATTGCCAAACACAATCCGAAACTGAACGCCATCTGCACTCTCGACGAAGCTAACGCTCGTGCCAGAGCCAAGCAAGCCGATGAAGCCTTAGCCAAAGGGGAAAACTGGGGTGTGTTACATGGCGTTCCCATCACCATCAAAGACATCTTTGAAACGGCAGGACTCCGCACGACCGCAGGCTACATTCCCCTCAAAGATTACGTGCCTCAGCAAGATGCAACGGTAGTTGCAAGGCTGCGATCAGCGGGAGCGATCATCATCGGCAAAACCAACATGCCGGAATTGGCAGGCGATTATCAAAGTACCAATTCTCTGTTTCCACGAGTGAATAATCCCTGGAATGTAGATTACACAGCAGGCGGCAGTTCGGGGGGCAGTGCGGCGGCGGTTGCGGCGGGGCTTTCGCCGCTCGATTTGGGTAATGATTTCGGAGGTTCGATACGGCAACCCGCTCATTTCTGCGGGGTGTATGGCTTGAAGCCGACCGATCGCCGCATATCCACTGCTGGACAAATTCCCGAAGTACCGGGAATGCCCCACTGTTTGCGACAAATGATGACCACGGGCTGTTTAGCGCGATCGCTCGAAGACATCCGCCTCTGCTTTTCCCTCATTGCAGGTGCTGATCCGCGTCGTCCCGACGTGCCACCGATACCGCTGGATGTGCCGTCCGAGAAATCTTTACCGGATCTCAAGATTGCCTGGATTGACCAGTGGCAAGAAGTTCCCGTGAGTGGTGAAACTCGTGCTGCTATGCGAACGGTGAGACAAACGTTAGAGCAAGCAGGAGCCAAAATTAACCACTGGTTGCCGCCCGACTTTGATTTGTCGATGATGCTGAATCTCTACAGTCGCATGGCAGCTTATGTCAATAACTATGCCCAGCCTAAAGATCGCTACAGCATCCGCCGCAGTTTGACCTTACTCTTTCGCACTGCAACCCAGGGCGACCCTGAACTGCGGCGATTGGGCAACTTTAGCCGCTATCTCCCTGAACTTTTGAATCCCAGCTTAAAGGGTTATTTTGAAGCATTGACAGAGCGCGATCGCTTCATTGCCCAAATGGATGCAGCATTAGACGCTTGGGATGTCTGGTTAACTCCCGTTGCTGCGACCCCTGCCTTTACCCATCGTCCTGCTTGGAGTGCGATCGAGATTGATGGCAGCTCCTATCCGCACGGGGTGGCAAATGGGGCTTACACCATGCCCTTCAACCTGAGTGGGCATCCCGCTGTGGTCATTCCGATTGGGCAAACTCAGAATGGATTACCGATTGGAATGCAGATTGTCGGAAAACGCTGGAAGGAGATGGAATTATTGGCGATCGCTCAGGAACTTGATAAAGTGATTGGCGGTTTCCAAAAGCTACATGGTTATTGATGTTGAAAGTTACTTGTTTTGATTTGAAGCCGAATTAGCCAATACCGCTGCTCAGCTATCGTTATCGCCGGATGCCTGCCAGAACAAACGCGATCGCTGCTTCTGTATGTTCTTCGATCATCTCTGAGGTGAGGCGATCGATCTCTGGGGTGAGGTGTTTCCAGTTTTCATGTACCGTGAAGTAAAACAGGCAAACGCTGAGAATGTGGGTCAGTGCCAGAAAGGGATTGAGCGAGCGGAAGGTGCCTTCTGTCATGCCCCGTTCTAGAACCTTTAATAGATGTTCGTGCAGGGTTAAAACATTACACTCCTTAAAATAAGCGCCTTGATTCTGACTGGATTCTTGAAACCACAGCATTTGGCGCTGAGGATTAGCCGCCTCATTGGCGATGGCGATGCGAATCATTTGCTTCAATGCCTCTTCAGGAGTTAAGGCATCAAAGTTTTGTTGTGCCAACATCGCCTGCACTTCATTGACCGGACGTTGAAGGACAGCTTTGTAGAGATTTTCCTTATTCTCAAAGTAGTAGTGCAGCGTTGCAGAAGTCACTTGGGCATTTGTCGCGATCGTACTCATCCGTGCCCCCTTCAAGCCGTTTCGGGCAAACTCCTGTTCAGCAGCATCGAGAATTTGCTGCTGGGTTGCTTGTGCATCTCGCACGAGCCGGACTGATTTTGCTGCTCGTTTACCCGACCGACCGACCACACCTCAAGCCGTAATGAGACCATCAAGAGCCATCTTAGCAGAGCGGATTGACGAAAGAGAAGGCGATTGATAAGCTTACTAATTAATTAGTAAGTTAATTTGGAGCGTTATGGAGCACTTGCAAGGTTCCCCCTGGCTGTTGACGCATCGTTCGACGCTCAAACCCAATCAGCCCAGAAAGTTTTCTCTGCTCGGTCAGGATTACGTGCTCTGGCAAGATCCACAGGGTGCGATCGCTGCTTTACCAAATGCTTGCCCGCATATGGGCGTGATGCTCTCGGAGGGGTGGTGTGTGACTCAACCTCAAGGGAGCAGTAGGATTGCCTGCCCTTTTCATGCGCTGGAGTTTGATCGCCAGGGCTGCACGGTATTGCCGGGTTCCCACAAGCAGACTAAATCTTTGCTGCCACCGCTTGAATTGATCATTCAGGGCGATTTGATCTGGACTTATGGAGGCCATGAGCCGAAGGTGCCCATTCCAGAATTGATGAATGCGATCGCGTCCGAGTATGAGTTTATTGGCGTGACGGGTGAACGGAGCATTCCTACAGATATTTTGAGCCTGCTGCTGAATATGCACGACTATAATCACCAAAATGGAACGCACCGGGAACTCTTTGAAATTGAGGACGTTCAGGTCAAGCAATTTATTGATGAGGGTTTGCACTCTCACGCTTACCTGGCTCAACCGAGAAAACGACCGACGATTCGCGAGATCCTGAAAAATCCAGCGCAACTGGCGCTGCCTAAGGTTTTAGAAGCCCATCTGGAGAACTACTTTCCCTTTATGGGTGTGATGCATGGTGACAACAAAATTCTGAGTTTGAAGGAATGCCACTTTTATCTACCAGAATTTGCGAATCGATCGCGTGTTTTTGTGCTCATGTACATGCAGGCATACTCACCTATCGCTCATCTACTGAAAGGCAATCTGCTGAAGCTAATTGATGTGGTGGTAGAGCAAGATGCCAGGATTTTGAGCCGGATCTATCCGAATACAACTCAGCGCATCAGGCTGAATAACGAAGTTGGGATGGACTGGGTGCGGCGTAATTTTGAACAATTTCCATCTGCACGGTAAGCAATTTTGCGATCGTAATGTTTCTTGAGATGATCGTTTCAACCGCTTTACCGTCTCAGCGATCGCCCACCACAGCCTGCTTCCCGCATTCCTTACAGCGGTAGCACTGCTTTCCTCGACGATACCCATTTTTCGACAACTGCTGCGATCGACAGTGTGGGCATATCATTACTTTCATTACATTGCTCGACCGATGATCTCCCATATGTGGTTCTAAATATGACACCAGCAAGTCTTCAATTTGTTGAGTTAACCGTTGGCGATGCTCCTGGTCTGGGCTGCGAAGTGCCGCTAGCATCACCGCGTTGCTACTATGCACACACACTTCTGCCAATAGAGCATACTGTTCCTCAGTTAAGGCGGGATTTCGTTGCCTTAAAATACTCGCCATGAAGTCGATCGCCTCTTGCGTCATGCTTTCATCGATCGATTGGAAGATCTCGGGTGCTAGATAAAACTGTACAAACACTACTCGCGACACAGGTTGCTCAAACAGTTCTGCAACAGCGGACGCGATCGCATGAATCATTTGACGCAATGGCAACTGGACAATGGATGGAATGTCTACCCCTGCCCAGAAAGCCTGCACCCGCTCCGCATGGCGTAGCTCCATTGCTTTAAAGATGGCAGCTTTGTCGGGGAAGAACTGGTAAAGGGAGCCGATCGCGGTTCCGGCTTTTGCTGCAATCAAATGAGTCGTTGCCGCTTCATACCCCATCTCATCAAACACGGCTGCCGCTGCATCCAGAATTTTTTCAACCCGTTCTTTGCCTCGCTGCTGTTTGGGTTGACGGCGGAGAGTACTGGATGACTGAGCGCTTGACGAACGTGAATGTTCTGTCATATTTTAGAAACACGACGGATTTTTCACAATTCTACTCTCACGGAGACCACTATGCAGTCAATGCTTCCCGGTGCGCCCTGGTTATTGGCGCACAAGTCCATGCTGACCATGAATCGACCCCGGAAAATTTCCTTGTATGGCAATGACTACGTGATGTGGAAAGATGCAACTGGAGGCATCCATGCCCTACCCAATGCTTGCCCGCACATGGGAGCGATGCTGTCAGAAGGATGGTGTGAAGTCAAGAGTGATAGTGCAAGTACAGTTGTTTGCCCCTTTCATGCCTTGCAGTTTGATGCAGAAGGCTGCACGGTGTTGCCCGGATCAGGCAAGAAAACATTATCCCAGTTGCAACCTTTAGAGTTAGTCATTCAAGGAGACTTCATCTGGTCCTATGGAGGACACGAACCGAAGATACCGATTCCCACGATGCTGAATCAGGTTGCGAACACCTATTACTTTGTTGGGCATACGGGCGATCGCAGTGTGGAAACCGATTTACTCACCATGCTGTTGAATATGCATGATTACAATCATCAAAACGGCACCCACCGTGATTTGTTTCGGATTACTGAGGTGGAGTTTCATCAGTTTATTGACGATGGGCATCATTCCCATGCCTTCTATGACATGCCCACTGCACCTTATAGTCTGACCGAAAAGCTGAGGAAACCGGATTTAATGCTGTTGCCCAGCACGATTAAAGCCCATCTGGAAAACCACTTTCCGTCCCTGGTGATTTTTCATGGTGAAATGCCGTTAGGCAAAGCGGCGCAGTGTCACATTTTTGTGCCAGAAGCCGAGCACCGCACCCGGACTTACATTTTGCTGTTTGGTCAAGCAAAACATCCAGCCTTCAAGCTATTTGGCAGCACCTACCTCAAGTTTGGCAAAGTTGTGGTGGATCAAGATGCAGATATTTTAGGGAAGATTTATCCCAATACGCCTCAGAAAATTAAACTCAACAATGAAGTCGGGATGGACTGGGTTCGGCGTAATTTTCAGAGTTTTCCTGACGTTGTGGAGCCGAATCTTTCCAAGTAGATAACAGCTTCTTCTTGAAAGACTTCCAGATTTGATTACTTTGTTATATCTTGAATTCGTTTAGTGTTTGTGAACATTTTGAAATGACAGGCTTCATCATTGACTAAACTGTAAACACGGGTTGCGATTGCACGTATCGGACTCTACAACTTCCAGTAGCAACCAAGATGAACTTTAATGACAATCACAAATTTGTCCATCTCAGACTATGTAATAGGAACACCCTGCGATCGCTTAAAGGACTGGGCGTGCTCTTATAGCGGTTACCGAGAAGCTGTAAGCCATCCTGTACGCCGACTTGAAGTTTCTCGCAGTCGAGTCATTTTGATTCTGGGATTTGGCGATCGCCTGACCAATGCCGCTACTGCCACCCAGGACAAGGGCTTGTTTTTGCTTAAACTCGTTGTACATCGTTGTTCCTGACTAGAATTGGTTGTGAGTGATCCTGGTCAGCATCGTAGGAGGTTAGGACAACGAACGGAAGTCTGCACTTTTTAGTGAGGTACGCACGTTTTGGTACAAATTAAGCAGAATCCGTCAGATGGTGAGTTGAGCAAGATAACGATTAGTCAGCCCTCCAAAGTAAAGTCTGAAACCCTAACCTTAGAAAACATCGTGGGTTGTAAGTGGTCGGTCTGCATCCTGACTCTGATTCACCGGGGCATTAATCGTCCTGGGGCGATCGCGCGTTCTGTGGATAGACTCACGACAAAAGTGCAGAGTGATTGCCTGCGAAAAATGGTTAACCTGGGTATTTTGGAGAAAGTTGCCTACCCAGAAGTCCCACCACGGGTGGAGTATGAACTGACCGCGATCGGACACCGGTTTGTCAAAATTCTGGATGATCTTGCCGAACTACAAAGTGACATAAAAGCAAGTCAATAGAATGATTAGTTTACGAAGATTTTTGCTCATGCGTTTTCTGGGGTTGCTTGAACAGTCTTCTTCCCCACGGCTTTAAAGTCGAAATTGCAATGATGATAAAGAGAAAGGAGATTTGAATTAGCGAACCGATCAAGACTCCTCTAGCATCAAATAAGTAGATGGGATTTTTGAATGCATTTAATTCCTCTTTCAATGCGATGTCTTCTGCTGTGTTGCCCCAGGGAAATAACCAAAAGGTTCCAAACATTATCAGTCCTGTGGTCAGAATCCACTTGGTAATCACCCAGTAGAATTTGAAGAAGCCGTAGTTGGTCTGCCAGCAGAGGATGGTTGCTGTCACCACTGACCCGATCGCCGCAGGAATGACAATAAAATCATCAAGTAAGTTAATGGCTGAATTAAGCGCAAAAAGAATGTCAGCGTTTGTTGTGTCCTTGTTTCTGAGCGCAATCAGAAACATGCTGAGAACCGTTCCAGTCCACAGTGCCGCAAAGCCAATGTGAAACGATAGCACCCAGTTCTTTTGCTCAAGGCTCAATTTGAATGGCTTTCTAGCTCTGTCAGAGTTTGGTGTTTCTTCACCTGCTTTGAGTGTTGTCATTCAATTCTCCAGCGTTATCAATGACCCCAGTGTAGCGATCGGCTTCCATCCAACGCTTGACCAAATTTGCTCAAACTGTGCGAATCTTGCTGAATGTCTTACCGTAGTGCCCTAAACTCTTTGGGCGACATATTGACGTACTGGCGAAAGAGTCGGGTAAAAGAACTGTGGTTGGTTAAACCCACAGCAAAAGCAATCTCAGTAATCGTGAGTTGAGTCGTTTGTAATAACTGTTTGGCATGATCAATGCGACACTGAGTTAAATGCTGATGTAGCGTTATGCCTGTAGATCGTTTGAACAGACGACAGAAGTGATATTGACTCAAATTCAGCACAGCCGCAACATCAGATAACGCAATATCTCGCTCAAGATGAGCGTGGATATAATCAAACACGGTTTGCAACTGAAACTGAGACAAGCCGCCTTTGTCGTCAAAATCGGTCTGAGGTTGCCAAACCGCATACTGCTTGAGCAGGTGAATCACTAACCCAGTGGCTAACGATTCCCCAAACAGTCGCCCTGCGGGATGCTCTGCCTCCACATCCGCTTTCAGAGCCAGCCCAATTTGCTGCACCAGAGGATCATGAATCCCAATCTGTGGAATCAGTTCAATCTGTTTGATCCGAACAGACTCATGCACGGTTTGTGCAAAAAATCCGGGAGAAAAGCCTAGCAAGGAAAATTCTCCTGCCTGTTGCCAATTTGATGCATACTGCCTTGCAGCAGGAACAAACAACATCTCGCCCGGTTTGCAGCAACAGGTCTGGATTTGCCCATCCACTCGATGCTCCGATCGCCCCGGATGCCCACTGCGTCCTATAATGCCGATGATATGCTGCATCCATTGGTGTTCTGGACTCTCATGAGCCGCGTGATCATAGTGATGGAAGAAGATCCCATTCCACCCTGACTGCTCACTGGACAGAACGGGAAACTCTGCCAGTGCAGGAGCAGTGTGTTTCGCCATATCAACTTGCGGCAATTTATCTGTCATGAGCAGGGCAGCACAAGCGTCTCTAGCTTTCACAGTTTAACGCAGGCGGTTAATCAGAATTCGACTGCTCAAGCGATCAGAAGGACGAACCGCGCGGCTATGTCTTAGCCCCCTCAACCAGAAGATGAAGAGTACGGCGAATGTAACTTTCCCACGACTCGGTCGTTTCTGGAAACACAAGCGCATACATCATCAAGCCACTAATCACATCAAAACCGAGATTGGAGTCAAAATCGGCTGACACTTCCTGGCGCACTTTTGCTCGCTCAAACACGATAGCAAACGCCTGTCGCCTCGGTTGCAGATACTTCTGCCAATAAATCTGAGCAAATTCCGGATTGCTCATGGCTGAACTGAGCATCAGCGCTGCTGTTTGTCGCCCCAGGGGATTAAACGTAATCTGGGCAGCGCTGGCGATCAGGCATTCAATATCTCCCCAAAAGCTTCCCGTGTCAGGAATTTCATACTCGTCACGACGACTTTCGATCGCATCTGCCACTAATTCCGCTTTGGATGTGTAGCGGCGGTAAATAGTAGGCTTGCCTACCCCAGCACGCAGAGCGATCGCCTCGATGCTCATGCGGTCATAGCCCACTTCCGCCAGCAGATCAAGCGTAGCTTGCAGAATCGCTTGGTGAGATTTTAGGCTGCGGGGTCGTCCGGGCTGAGATGGGTTGCTATTGCTCATGCGTCTCATTATAATTTACGAAACAGTATCGTAACGAATTAAGATTAGCGAACTTGACTCAACCATGACTTCTTTGGCTCAGCAATTACCACCCGGTCGTTTCGGGTTGCCCGTTCTAGGTGAATCGATCGCCTACTTGCGCGATCCAGCAGGCTTTATTGCTGGGCGACAGCAGCAGTATGGCAACCTGTTCAAAACCCGTTTGTTTGGTCGTCCGACGCTCGTCTTGATCGGTGCGGAAGCCGTTCGTTTTCTGTTTGCCCACGAAGGGCAGCACTTTGAGATGACCAACACGCGAAACTTTGAAGTGCTGCTGGGCAAAAACTCGATCGGGGTGGTTACGGGTGGGGCGCATCAACTGCTGCGGAAGCAGCTATTTCAAGCATTCCAACCACGATCGTTAGCTCAGTATGTAGTGACGATGACCACCATCACTCAGCGATATTTGCAGAAATGGGAACGGTTGGAAGAATTCACCTGGTATCCCGAACTGAAGCAATACACGTTGGAGATTGCCTACAAACTGCTCGTTGGCGTGGATACGGCGGAGGATGAGTCATTGAAGGACTTGTATGAAACCTGGAGCCAGGGGCTATTAACGATCCCGATACGATTTCCAGGTAGTCCGTTTGATCGGGCGGTGCGATCGCGGCAACAGTTGCTCGATCGCTTTGATGCTTTGATTGAACAGCGCCAACATCAAACCGTGGCTCCCCACGATGTATTGGACATTTTGCTAGAAGCGCGAGATGAAGCAGGTGCGCCGTTCAGTTGCGCTGCAATCAAAGACAACATCCTGGGGTTGTTGATTGCCGGACACGAAACACTCACCTCGGCGCTGACTTCTTTCTGCCTGTTGCTGGCTCAGCACCCCGATGTGTTGCAAACAGCACGGGCAGAACAAGAGGAATTGGGGCTGCCCTCAGTGCTAACACAGGAACATTTGAAACAAATGACGTATTTGGAGCAGGTGCTGAAGGAGGTGTTGCGATTAGCTCCACCCGTTGTGCGAAGTGGTCAGCGCCGAGTGCTGGAAACTTGTGAGTTTGGTGGCTACACAATTCCTCAGGGTTGGGATGTGTTCTACCAGATTTCCGAAACGCATCAAGATGCCGATGTCTACACGCAGCCCGATCGCTTCGACCCGCAGCGGTTTGCGCCTGACCGAGCGGAAGACAAGCCACCGTTTAGTCACATTGCCTTTGGTGGCGGTATGCGCGAATGTTTGGGCAGGGAGTTTGCTCGCCTGGAGATAAAGCTGTTTGCTGCCCTGCTGATCCGCGACTATGACTGGGTGCTGTTTGCCAGGGCAGGACTTGACGCGCGTCGTGCTGCCCTTCTCACGACCGCAGGATGGACTGAGGGTCAAGTTTCGGCGACGGCAGGGGGAATGATCGTTAGTAGTTGAGCCAAGTTCGCTATACCTCCGGCAAGCGGTAGTGCTAAAGAGGTAAGGATGCATTGTAGTGGTGAATGAAAAACCAGATCGCTCCAATGTGATTCTCCAGCTTCTTAGAAAACGAAAGGGTTTTGCGAACCAAGCGTGAGATGCGTTGCCGTAACGTACAGTTAAAGCGCTCAATGTGATTGGTCTGCCCGCTTTCCTTGCCGACAGAGCGGTGCCGTTGGCTGGGGAAGACCGCACGGTATGCCTGCCAGAAGTCGGTATAACAGAAGGCACACTGGCGATAGACCGCTGGCAAAGACTCCCAAAGGGCTTGAGCACCCTCCTGGCTACGGTCACCAATATGTACGCCCACAATCTCACGTGTACTGCGGTCCAGCGCTAACCAGAGCCACTGTTTGTTTCCTTTGTTGCCGACAAACGACCATGCCTCATCACATTCCAGGGTCAAGCGCCCCTTTTTTTGGCACTCACCGTAACTTGGCGGGGCACCTGCTCATATTTGGCATTGACGTACTGCTGAAGCCACACTTCTGACACCTCGACGACTCTGGCAATACCAGCGAGTGGAATCTTCTCGAGCAGCAGCTTGTCAATGAGGCGTTTCGTGCTTGCGTCGATGACCTTGTTTTGCGGGTCTTGGACGAACTGGCGACCGCAGTCGTGGCATTTGTGGTTTTGCTTGCCGTTGTGGATTCTGCCGTTTTTGACTACATTCTTTGAGTCGCAACTGGGGCAGCAAGGGAGTGTCAAGGGCATGGCTACTTTAGAGGGCAACGTACTAGGTTTAACATTCCAGCCGCCAGCGCTTTACCCTGCTCAAGCTAGAGGTTAGCTATCCTTACACCTTTAGGACTACCCGGCAAGCAACTCGCTTAGAATGAGAGGCGTTCAAGAGTGCCAATTCACTGGAGAAGCAACTCTCCAGAGGCTCCACCAGCGCCGTTACTCTTTCCCCTTAAGCCAATCTTCAAACAGCGATGACGACTGATGCCATTCAACATTTGATCGAGCCGCATATTCAGGATTTGGGCGGCTTTCAAGCCCGTCGCCTGTTGCCTTCGGACACGCTCCCCCTGGTAGGTCCGTTCATCTTCTTTGACCATCTGGGTCCAGCCGTGTTTCCTCCAGGCAAGGGCGTAGATGTCAGACCGCACCCGCATATCAATCTGGCAACCGTCACCTACCTGTTTGAAGGGGTTCTGCTACATCGCGATAGTGTCGGTAGCGTGCAAGAGATTCGCCCTGGTGCCGTGAACTGGATGACTGCCGGACGGGGTATTGTGCATTCTGAGCGTACGCCTGATGACGATCGCGCTAAAGAAGCAACCCTGCACGGTATCCAAACTTGAGTCGCCCTACCGGATGAGCATGAGGAGACCGACCCCTGGTTTCGACATCATCCGGCAACTGACTTGCCAACCTGGACAGACAATGGCGTTTCCTTCACGCTGATTGCAGGTGCAGCTTACGATCGCACCTCTCCAGTACAAACTTTCTCACTGATGATTTACCTGGACATTCAACTGTCTCCTGGTGCCCACTTCACGTTGCCACATGCTTACTCTCAGCAGGCAGTGTACAGCGTCACCGAAGGGTTGCAGATTAACGGAGTGGCGATCGACCAACATCGACTGGCAGTCCTCACTTCTGGTGCAGCAGTAACCGTTTCGGCTGAGCAAGCGGCGCGATGTATTGTAATCGGCGGTGAACCAGTGGGCATGCGGCATAAGTGGTGGAATTTTGTCTCCAGTCGCCCGGAGCGCATCGAGCAAGCCAAGCAGGATTGGCGTGAGGGACGATTTGCCTCAGTGCCGCAGGAGACAGAATTCATTCCCCTGCCAGAGGAGCCACCCCGTCCCACAGAGCAGCCGATGTAGCGATCGCTTAAGGGACAAGCGTTATTTCGCTGGAGCGATGGCTCGTATCGCTGGTTTTGCTAAGGAGTAGCCCAGTGCAGAAATCATTGCGGTAGATGTGACAGCGATTCCACCTTGAGTCTATGCAGGAATTTGATTACTCACTCGATTTCAAGGCGATCGACTTTCGCCAGCACCCAGAACTGTACCGAATTGGTCGAGGCGAACAGGGCGTTTTGCTGGTTGAACCCTACAAGATCGAAATTTTGCCCTCCTGGAAGTTCAAAACCCCAGACATTGCCCGTCAGTCTGCCGACAAGATCTACAGCCTGTTTCTTCAGTACAAAGCCGAAGGCGATTTCGTTGGCATGGACATGGCGCGAAAGTTTTTGCAGATGGGCTACACCCGCTCTCGCCGCTATGCCAATCACAAGTCAGGACGCAAGTATGCAGCAGGTTCCAAAACGGTTTTGCCCCGCGAAGAAGATCCAATCAAAGCGCAATCTGCCATGATTTTCTATGAACAGTGGCAATTGGCAAAGACTGACCCAGAATATGTGCGATTAGCCGCACGCCACCGCGAGCAGTACGAACGCTCTGAAATCGCTGCCGCCAAAAGTCTAGGTTTTTAACAGGAGTAGAGGTGTGAAATTCTCGAATCTGAACGGCATTTTTGCTCAGGAACAAACGAGCCGAGGGCTATTGGTTATTGGTTTGGATGCAGAAGGGCGACAAGTTGAAGTGTTCTTTGACATTACCAGCGAACCAAAAGCCAACTGGGAAGCTGTGAATGTGAGATACCTGTAAGTGGATCGCTCCACCAACTTGAACGGCTGCAAACTATTCATTTGCCCCAGTTTCTTTCCCTAAATATACGCTTTTCAATCCCTTCGTTCCCTTCTTGGTCACACCCCAATAGCGCAAGTATCGGTAGGGTCCATAAGTCTTACCCGTTTTCGCATCAGGAATCAGCTTCAACTCAATGTGCCCTCGACCGCCATGTCGCCCCAACGGTGTGCCATCCTCCCGCCGCTCTTGGGAGACATCCGATGCTTTCCTTTGTTGGGCTTCTAGCAACCCCGTGATCATGGCTGCTAAATCTTCCAATTCATCATCACGCCAATCCTGGAGTTCCCCAATCAGATGTTCTGGTCGGCTTCGGCGTGGCATCCTGGTATCCTTGCTTGACGACTTAGGGAAAATTTATTCCCTAAAAAGCAACAGTATTCCCTAAAGTGGTCAATTGCCCAAGATACAGGTGTTTCAGTCTCTCCAGCTAATCCTCACTTAGGGAATAAAAAGAGGGTTACCTGGGAACTCTTTTCCCTAAGTCCAAAGCTGTGCCAGGGTTAGATCCTTCTCCACCCTGTTGCGCTTAGTCTTAATTACATCTCTCAAAATTAGGGAATAATTTGAGTAAATTTAGACATTTTTGTTCCCTAAATTTTCAGAATAGTGCCCTTTCTACACCAGTGGGACACTCTGGCAGGGTGGGTGAGGTGGTCAAAGGACGAAGTATCTCGCTTGTTTGAGGTAGCCTCAATTCTTGATAGAGTGAGTGCCTTCCTTCTTAGAGTCGCACGCAGCAGAACTTAGGCAAAGCTGGACGCGATTTTGACTTTTCGTTCAATTCCTGATGCCAACTCCCATCTACCACATCACGCATCTGAGCAACTTAACCTCCATTTTGGCGATCGCTGGTTTGTGTTCAAATAGCACAATGCAGCAACAGGGAATTGGCTATACCAATTTGGCAAATCAAAGCATTCAGTCACGTCGAGCGAGAGTAACGGTGCCCTGCGGCGCAGGGGGAACGTTGACTGATTACGTGCCGTTCTACTTTGCGCCCCGTTCTCCGATGCTGTATGCCATTCATCAAGGTAATGTCCCAACCTACCTTGAAGGGCAGGAGAGTGTAGTCTACCTGGTTTCTACGGTTGAAGCTGTGCAGCAAGCCAACCTTTCGTTCGCCTTCACAGATGGACATGGGATTATGGCACTGACCCAGTTCTTTGATGATCCGCCGATCTAAATCAGGTGGACTGGCAGGTGATGACCCTCAAATATTGGTTCGATACTCCGGAGGACAGCGATCGTAAGCGACGGCGGCAAGCCGAGTTTCTAGTGCATCAATTCTTCCCCTGGCAGCTCATTACCGAGATTGGTGTGATGCATCACTTGGTCAAAGCCGAGGTGGAAAAGTGCTTACAGACAGCAACCCATCAACCAGGAGTCATCCTGCGACCCAATTGGTACTATTGAGGAAACCGAGAAATGGTGATTATGCTGGAGTCCTGTTTGGGGAATTTACTGGAGACAGACGTAGAAGCCCTGGTCAACACCGTCAATTGTGTCGGTGTGATGGGGAAGGGCTTGGCGCTGCAATTCAAGCAGGCGTTTCCAGAAAACTTCCAGGAGTATCGACGGGCGTGCCAGTCGGGTGAGGCGAAGCCAGGGCAGATGTTCATTGTGCCCACAGGTCAGCTAGCAAATCCCCGCTACATCATCAACTTCCCTACCAAACGCCATTGGAAAAATCCATCCCGCATTGAAGATATTGAAACTGGGCTGTTGGCACTGATTGAAACGGTCAAGCGATTTGGAATTCGCTCGATCGCTATTCCACCTTTGGGTTGTGGCAATGGTGGGTTAGCGTGGTCGCGAGTTGCTCCATTGATTGAAGCAGCCTTTGCTCAAGTGCCAGAGGTACGAGTGTTAATCTTTGAACCCCCAGCAGCGAAATCAGAAACAGTTACGGCAAGCACCTCTTTTCCACCATTCACCCGTGCTCGTGCCTTGCTAATTGCGCTGATGGAGCAATATCTGTCGCTGGATTACCCGCTCACAACGCTGGAAATCCAGAAGCTAGCCTATCTGCTTCAGTCAGCAGGTGAACCATTGCGCTTGCAGTTTATTCAGGGAGAGCAAGGACCTTACGCCGCCAATTTACATCCGGTTCTGCGCCAGTTAGAAGGACATATGATTGAGGGCTACCGCCCTGACGATGAGGGGGCAGAAATTAGACTTCGACCAGGAGTTGCTCAAGCTGCCCAGGATTACTTGGCGGATACTCCGGCGACTGCCATTCTAAATCGAGTGACTCGTCTAATCGAAGGTTATGAGAGTCCTTATAGTTTGGAAGTGCTGGCGATTGTCCACTGGGTGATGCAAGCAGATCCGCAGGCAGCGGCGAGTGTCGAACGAGCGATCGCTGCGGTTGAAGAGTGGCAACTAGGGCAACGAAAATCTTTTAAGCCACAGCACGTTAAGCAAGCGTGGCAGCGGTTGCACGAGCAACGGTGGCTCCTGACAGCGGAGCCTGTCTAAAGAATGCGCTCTTGGTTGCCTGATTCGGAAATACAGCTTCGATCCATCAACTGCCGATACTAATTCCCACTGACTACCTTACGGAGATGTGGATCTCCCCAACCAACTTGCGATCGCCGTATCAAGAGAGAATAAGCCACCCCCGTTGGTCAAGAAGAAGCTAAACCACAGAGCATACAGAGAAGCCGTTTCCAGCGGAGGGATATGCCAGCCGTCTTTCTTGAGATGAAAGAATATCGCAATCAGCATGGTGAATAGCAGGATCAAGGCATTGAGCCGAGAGAATAATCCAACTGCCAGCAGAATCGAACTCACAATTTCAGCGTAAGCAGCACAGTAGGTCAAGAAAACTGGGTAAGGCAAGCCAATAAAACTTACAACCCCGCTCGCAAAGCCCTGTACGTCCGCCAGTTTACTAAATCCGTTGTGGATCATCAGCAAGCCCACCGCCACTCGAGCAATTGTCCAAGCCACCTGGGCAGGACGGTTCTCGATCGCGGTAGATTGCAGAGTGGCACGCAGTAGTGTTGGTTTCGGTTGAATTGCAGTCATTACTCGGAAGGCTTCCAGTGAGGTTTTATTGATTTTCACCCATACTGCCTAGCTGATGCTATTGTCCCAAGAGTCTTGGCGATTATTCACTGTGGGAAAGAACAGGTAACGACAGATGCAGGATGAGCGATTCCACAGTCAAATGCGCTCACTCTCAACAACAGGCTCAAGACAGCAGAGGCTTGGGAGCACAGCACTGATTGCATAAGCTAGGTTAACTCGTAATCGCGAAAACGACCTATCTAGTCCGACTCATCCCATATTTGAAATCCGATGAGATTTAGGGAATATTAGGGTGTTTTGGAGACTTTTTTATTCCCTAAGCTAACCAACTGCAATCTGGCAGCCTAAACGGTACTAAGATGGCATTTGAAGACTGATTTGGCTTGCGATCGAGACGACCACGCCCTTTTTCCGTAACTCACCCAGGGCTTTGTAGAGGTCGCCTTCGTCCAGTTCCCAGCGATTGCAAAAGGCATGAACGTCAATTTTAGGGTTCAGTTTGCCAGGAAAATCAAGCTGGAGGGCAAAGAAGATATAGTCGTGATCGCTTGTCAATAGTTTCAGCTCACGAATGCGGAATAGTTCCTCTCTGTTCAAGGTGTAACAACCTACATCAGTCTGTGCCATCGCTTCCTCTCCTGGTACAACTGTTTGGATTTAGCGTAGCGGATTTCTAGATGAGCCTCAACTGATTCAGGCAGTTTTTAGGGAATGCTTTTGGTTAAACTAGCTTATAACCATTCCCTAATTCAAGCAGAGATTAACTCCCTCTAAGCTGTTAATACTGAAGTTTCGCCCCTTTTCTCCTAATGATGTTTCTCTAACCATGAGGCTACAGCTTGCTGTAAAGCTATTTCTGGGGCAATTCCCATCGATTCACATTTCTCGATTAGCACCTCAACCTGATCTTGAATTCCTAGCCAGAATTCGATAGCCTCCTCAACCCCTTGCTGCTGACTCATTTCGCGTTTAGCACAAGCGACATCTAACGCTATTTTCTTGGATCTAGGCAATCTCCCACGAATCTCCCTTTTTTCTTCATCCGCCATAGCAATTGCAGCCTAATAAGCAGGCTCAATTTTCGCATGGCATTTTGAGCAAATAACATTTTGCGATATTTACCATTTTGCGGCAAATGTCGTATACTATTTTAATAAATACAGCTAGCGGAAGCAACTTCTCGATTCATGTTTAGTCACCAACCTCCTTGGACTCCTATCTCCGAAGAAGAGGAAACAGTACAGACCCCAGCCAAGTTTAATATTGGCGATCGCGTCTACTGGTGCCATGTTCCTAGTCGGGATTTTGGCATCATAGTAGAGCGATTTTACGGAGCGGAAGGTAGTATAAAGGCACTGGGATGGCACTACGCCATCCAGCTAGACCCGATAGTCCCTCTTTTGATCACTGCAAAACTGACTATGGCTTTGAGGATGATTTGTCCTTGATGGGGCGTGGAGGGGCTGATGCGGTTGAATGAAGCTCAGGTTCAATTGCTGGAACAGTTTCTGGCGCTACCGCTGCTCCCTCCCGAGGCTTTCGCTGCTCGCTGGACCCTTAGCTACAGACAAATCAGCCAAATTTGCCACTGTTCAACTTCAACCGTCGAGCACTGGTTTAGCGAGGGCGCAGGAAAGAGGGCACCTGCCGAGTGTTATCAAAAACTGTTAGCAATCGTTGATTTTCTACTCACTAACAGCGAGTCTATTCGTTATTGGCAGCGGCTTTGGTAATAAGTTAAGGAATGTTGCATTGGAGGTTGTCAGAATAACAGCCCATTTGTCGTCTCAACAGGGATTCTTTGGGTGTTGTTCTCCCTGACGCCCAAGCAGCTTTTAATAACGACAGGCGTGTTTCATCGTGCTGTTATGAGTGACTCTAATCAACAATCATTTCCCCCTTTGCCTCTTCCTATCTATTCCGATCCACAACTGGCTATCACCTCCATTTGTTTCCCAGCGTATCTGCCAGAACAATTTGCATTGCCCAGGTTTGGGATTGGACAAAGGGTTATGTGGTCACAGGTTTCGAGCAATGGGTTTGGCAGAATCGTTGGACTTGTGTTTGCCCAAAGTGTTTCCGTTGTTGCAGTTGGCTACCATTACGCGATCGCTCTGGATGAAGACAGCCCCTCACGGGCTGACTGTGTAGCAGACTGGGCATTTGAGGATGACTTGGAACTTGTCTCACCTCACATCCACTCAGTCCATAGTTAGGTGAATAAAGTATGTACCCAACGACGGAGCAGTGGCAACTATTTGAGCGTTACAGGACCTGTCCACCCCCCATGTCACCCCAAACGTTTTTACAGAATTGGGAGATTGACTATCCTGATATTGCTCGATTAGTTGGTGTGAGCCGACATACTGTAGCGCATTGGTTTAGCACGGGAGCCGGAAGCCGTCCTGCTCCAGAACACCACCGTCGTCGATTGGCGACGATTGATTTCCTCTGGCGCAATCGCGATCGTATTCCTTACGAGTTGCTGGATGAATGGTGTGGATTGCCAGCAGAGCCAGAGATACTAACAGAGCCAGAGACAACAGACGAACCGTCAAAGTAATTGAGAAAGTTGACAATCACCGCATAACTACTCGACAAATCGATGTCGTGGCGACACAGATCGATTGCTGGATGGCAACCAGTCGAGTTCAATGAACAGCAGCTAATTTTTGCAACTGCACTCTGAGCCTTATTTTTTCCAGTTATGAAGCAATCCAAAAGATTCTCCTCCCCTGAACTATTTCCTGAGGACCCGCCTGAACTGCCTGACCTGGAACTACCTCTCGCCTGTTGCACTGCTCAAGAAATTGTCGCGGCGCTGATGTTACAGCATCACAATACAAGGTTGATGCAGCAGGTGCTCACTGACCTTGAAGCGAACGCTCATACGTGGGACGCATTCCTTCTGGCACCATCCTTGCCAACAGTCGATAGCAGCGCCGATCGAGGAAGTTTGATGTGTCTGCGAGACTTACAGACTTGCTGGAACGCAGATACACTTTACATCTTGGCTCGAAATGCCAATACTGCAAGATCGCTTCAAACAATCGCTCAGGCATGGAATTGCTCAGATATCACCCTCTATCCTCCCAAACGGATGAAACGGTTAACAGGGGTAGAGGGCGCAAAGCGCTTAATTTCGACGCGTTGGCATTTCCCAGAGAATATTGAGACCAGGATTGATTTTGACCAAATCCCTCATCCTGACTCTCCAAAGTGGGTACTAGATGAAATGACTGTCTTGGAAGAGTGTTCACCTCAACATCTGATGGCAGAGTTAATGATAAAAGCCGACTCTAAATGCTTCCACGCACAAACAATCCTAAAGGAACTGCAAGATTATTCTCATTGGTGGCGCAGCTTCGTGCTGGCACCGCCACTCCCTGACACAAAAACAGGCATGACTAATCGTTTAAATATACTGCAACAATTGCCCACAGCCTGGCGTGATGATTGCCTTTACATCTGGGCATGGGATGACACCGCTGCCAGAAATCTGCGATTGCTAGCTCAGAATTGGTATTGTGGTGAGGTTACAGCGATCGCTGGAGATGAAGCTGCTCGATTGCTGAATGTCCCAAATGCCTCCCCGATTATAGTAGTGAGGTGGCTGTGAGCATTAGCTTGCAAGTGAGTGGCTGCCAATCGCCACCAAAAGGTAACTGGGCTTTGAGCCGGACAAAGACTCCTTTTTCGGTTTAGCCAATGTCCTAGAATAAGGAATAACGTTTGCTCGGTCTTCCATTATGGACCAGACACTAACTAAACAGGAGATTCCACCTCAGTTTCCTGACCATACCCAACTGCCAGATTCGGATGGGACGTTTGTGAAGAATTTTCAGGAGCATCCGCAAAGCCTGATATTGACCGATTCGATCGCGCCCGTTCTGCAACGCTTGCACCCCGATGGACAGTACGCGATCGGGCAAGACTGCGGCATCTATTGGCGGGAGACAGACCCACCGGAACGTGGGGCAGAAGCCCCCGATTGGTTCTATGTCCCGAATGTTCCACCTCGGTTAGGCAGTCAGATTCGGCGTTCGTATGTGCTATGGCGAGAGTACATCACGCCCATCATTGCTTTAGAATTTGCATCGGGAGACGGCAGCGAGGAACGAGATCAAACCCCACTATCCCGCTTTGAGGCGAGAGAATCTGGTAAGCCTGGTAAGTTCTGGATTTACGAACAAGTGATGCGAATCCCGTACTACGGCATTTACCTGATCACCAGTGGTCAGTTTGAGTTGTATCACTTAACTGACACAACTTATCAACGGATGAGTCCGAATGAGCGAGGTCATTACAGAATTGCCCCAATGCAGGTGGAGTTGGGCGTTTGGCAAGGCGTTTACCAGAATCAGCCCGAACAACCTTGGCTGAGGTGGTGGGATGGGCAGGGCAATCTGCTGCTAACGGGACAAGAAGCCGCTCAGCAAGAGCGCCAGAAGCGATTGCAGTTGACCGAGAAGCTGCGATCGCTCAGTTCTGAGCAACTGGCAGCATTGGGCATTACTCCCGAGGACATAACTTGAGCGGTGTGGCGTGATTCGGAAGGTGATTCCTTAAAACTGCACAATGTCTATTAACTTAGGGAATGTTTTTGTCGGGTTGAGCTTGCTTTATTCCCTAAGTCACTACCAACAGAGGGGTAGAAGCGACTCCAGTACTACTGCGCCTCTCCTTCAGAACGGCGTGGTTTCGAGCCAGTTCGTTGGGTCGCTTCATTTTCTTCAACGTATTGCTGAACGAACTCTACGATCGCCTCATTCATACTCGTTGCGTTTAAGGCACAAGCTGCTTTGAAGCGATCTCGCAAAGATTTACTGGGCAGGTAAACCTTGAGAATAGCTCTCTCTTTTTCTTCATCTGTAGACACGGCAACTCACAGGTCGTGCACCTATTACTGCTTTAGGTGCAATTATCCTCTTAAATTTCGATAGTTTTAGTTTTAGGTGTATTAGATGCAAATGCATCTAATACACCTAAGAGATATAGTTAAGAAGCTAGTCTAACTTGCATTGCCAACTTAAAGCTTGTACAGGAGAAAATGCAAAATCGAGCTAAGCCAGCACAATCCCTAACGGTATCAGACAACAATTCGTTGCAAGTCCCTAGATTTAACCTAGGCGATCGCGTTCGCTGGTTTCGAGTGCCAACCCAAGATTTTGGGGTAGTGCGCGATCGTTTCTATTGCTTGGAGAGCAGTGTGCAAGCTGTAGGGTGGCACTACCAAGTTCAGCTTGATCCTCATAGTCCTTCCTTTGCTCACTGTAAGTTGGACTATGGTTTTGAAGAAGACCTTGAATGCCTTGAGCAGAAGAATTTAAATGAGGCTAACTGAGGCTCAATATCAACTGCTGAGGCAGCTTCTTGATCTGCCGTTGTTGTCGCCGGATGCTTTCCTAGCGCGGTGGACTTTAACGTATCTAGAGGTAAGCCAGATTTGCTGCTGCTCAGTTTCAACCGTTGAGCATTGGTTTAGTGAGGGAACTGGACGACGATCGCCCGCTGATAGTTACCAAAAGCTACTCGCTGTAGCTGACTTCTTGCTGATGCACGGCGAGACAGTGCAGCACGTTTGGCAGAGTTAGCCGCAGAAGTTAAGCAATGTAACGCGAGTAATTGTTCATTTGACAGGTCATCTGTCAGCTTAATAGCAGTTTAGCTAAACCATCCGCTCACTTCACAAATTTGTGCCGTAACAACAGAACTTGCTTGCTTGAAGAACAATTTGTCACCAGAATCTGAAAGATACAGATTCATGAAGGGGAGAATAGTTCAAGGGAAATCCATGCGCGTTCAACTCCCACTCCCATTAAAGCAATTCGTTAGAAGCCAACCCTACCTTTACCAAAAGCTTTGCTTCTGGGCAGGCAAACGAGGGGTAGATGACCCAACTGAACAGGTGAATCAATACCTCACCCAATTGGTGCTTCAAGCCGATATCGAGGGTGATAATGCCGCCATACTCCAGGAGTGGGCAAAGGTGCTTTCCCCTCAGGAGCGGATCACTCTGGCGCAACTCAGTCCAATTCTAATCAGAGATTATCCAGGTGGCTCAGGCTGGTACGCTCTGCAAAAAGGCGAGTACAGCGTCATGGGCGAACCTGTACTGCATGAAATTTGTCATCAAGGAGTGCCACAGGCAATCATCACCCGTAACCGCTACGATTGCTTGATCCTGAATGCTAGGAACTTGCTGATTGTCGATGTAGACATTGGAGGTCTAGATCCGGCTGACTATCCAGATTGTGCGGCGAACTGTCAGATTGCCATAAGTGTGCAGCAAGCTCTTGCAACTCTGGACGCGATCGTTCAACAGTTCCCCCATTTAGGGTTTCGTGCCTACCGAACCCTAAATGGCTTGCGCTACCTCTGCACAACCCGACCCTTCGACCCGTTAAGCCGCACAACCCATCGGTTGATGCACAATCTTTACGTTGACCCGTTGTATGGTCGGTTGTGCAAATTCCAGGCAACCTTTCGAGCACGCCTGACTCCCAAACCGTGGCGAGTGGAAATGGATGAGGGGACAGGACGGTTCACTTACGATCGCACCACAGGACTGGTGTTGCCAGAACAAACCTCTTACGCGGTTTGCCATTTACTCAAGATTGTTGGACAGATGGCAATTCTCCCGCAATTTGAGTCAGCGATCCAAGTGCATGATTCTTTTTGTCGAGTCGAACAGTTAGATCTGGATCTGGCATGAAATACACCGACTTCACAAATCCATGTCGCGGCGACAGAGATGGGTTGCGTCCATCCTGACAATTCTCTTCAATGAAATGCAGCCCCGTATTTGAGCTGCACCATCCCGCATGAATCCATTCCAGAAACGAACCCTCTCAGACACAGGACTTGATGACATTCTCAATCTCCAAACCGACCTCGTTCATTGCACGGCTCAACAGATTATGGCGACCCTGATGTTGCATCATCCTGATTCCCCTACTATGGGTCAGGTTTTGAGGGATTTGAGTCATCAGCCGAATTGGTGGGATGCGTTTGCCATGGAACCTCCACTTCCCACAACTAGTCAAGCCGCCGACCCTGCCGCTTTGGTGTGCTTACGGGATTTGGGTATGGAGTGGAATACCAATACTTTATATGTGCTGGCACGCGGTCATCAGTTCGCGCGATCTTTAAAAGCGATGGCTCAAACCTGGAACTGCACCCAGATCACCCTTCTCCCCACTCAGTTGACCGCGCATCTACTAGGCAGGAGGCGCAGGCAGAGTCTGATTGTGGCATACTGGCAGCGCTCCAGATTTATGACAGAGGAGATGGATTTCGCCACGACCTATGATTTGACCCAACCCCCTCAGTTCGATCCGCTGCCGCAACTCGGTGAGTGTTCACCGCAACTGCTGATGGCAGGATTACTGCTGCGGCATGGCTCCCAACGGTTCTGTGCGCCGACCATTCTGCAGGATTTACAGACACATTGGCAGTGGTGGTATAGCTTTGTTTGGGGACCGGCTTTGCCCAACCCGGAAACCGGATTAGCTAATCGATTACAGGTGCTATGTGGGTTACCCAACGTTTGGAGTGGGGATTGTTTGTACCTCTGGTCACGCAACCGTGATGCAGCTATTGGGCTGCAAAACCTGAGTCAAAACTGGGCGTGCAAAACCGTCACGGTTCTTGATAGCCCAGAAACTGCGCGCTTGTTGGCGATACCCAAAGGACCTCCTGTCGTGGTGGTGTCCTGGTGACGGAGAGCAGACACCTGCCGGTGTCTTGCCCCGGAATGTGGTGGCCTTATGAGGCTTTAATTTCAATCACGGGTATCTAAAAAGTCGGGGAGGAATGAGAATGCCACTGTTTGCTATACTGCACTGCAATTCTGAGGGACTGCACCCCGGTAGCTGTACCCTGATTGCGGCTCCCTCCCTAATGGCGATCGCCCAACACATTCTGGATCATCCCGCTCCCTGGCGACCACTATTAACCGATGCCCAGCCTGCTGACGGTGATCGGCGCAGTGTCTGGCATCGGATGCAAGCGGATGTCCTCACACCCGAGGCACTCTTGGCACTGCTGAACCAAACCACCTTGGAAGCTGACTATGCTGAGATGCTGCGAATTGAGTCGATCGAGATTCAATCCCTGGATGCTTTCCAGGCTAGAACCCGTTGGGTTGGTTCAGAGGATGAAACGCCAACGGCAGTAGCAGATGTCAACGCCACAACTAAATTCGCCATGGGGCAAGGACTGGCGGCGCATCTGCAACAACAGCTTGCCGAACAAATGCAAGGAATTCAGCACCAGAAACTGGCTTTTACAAACGCTGAAGTAAACTTCCTGAGTCATCTCCGCCTTCTTCTAGCAGCAGATGCACGATTGCTCTTGCAAGGACCTGATTTTGCAGCCTTTGTGCGATCGATGTGCGATCGCATCGCTACCCAAGAAATTGAGTTTCCAGGCTCATTTGACGTGGCTCCGAGTCCTGCTGACTGGCAATTGCATCGCCTTTCTACTCCGCTGGAATTGCACATTCTTGAAACCATTGAATCCGATCCGGGTGAGTCTGCAGCAAATTCCGTTCACCTTCGAGTGAAACTAGGAACTTGGCAGCAAACCCTCACTATTCCCACCCTCCCGACATCATCCAGTGTAGATTCTGACGACCAGATTACAGGGAGGGTACAACAATGGCGGCAGATTAGGAATCAGTTGCAGACAACCATGGCACAACTTCCGATAGCACCTTATTCACAGGTTGAGTTAGAAGAATTGGCTTGCCTCCTGACATACATTGGCGACCTATTTCACATTGACCCAGTCGTCAATCCCTTTTATCAGATGACAATGAGGATGGGCTCTTCCGAGCTTTTGGTGAAACGCTACAATGGAAGAAATAGCATGAGAGACTGCTGATTTCCAACTTGATGACTGCTGAGATCAAACAATTTTTTCAACATCTCGTCCCTGGTTGCAACTCGCT
>JAESFU010000341.1_pt1 | contig 32808 bp, 18 predicted proteins | sample 9269461 | NCBI WGS metagenome assembly JAESFU01 (sample SAMN14502556, study PRJNA617107) | algae metagenome | isolation source: Stenomitos rutilans HA7619-LM2 and co-occurring heterotrophs from cave walls | place: USA: Waikapalae cave, Hawaii | collected 2009-07-28
CTCTACCAGACGTACAGGGCACTGCGACTCAAACTCGCCTGATGCAATTCCTTGTGAAAGGCCCCGCCCCAAGAAGATCAGCACAAGAAGAAGCAGCTCAAGACGATCAGCGCTTCACGAGCTCGATGATCTGCCGGAGATCGACGATCTTGAAGTTCTGCGGCTCGCCATCGTTCTCGCCATCCTGCGCGACGAACACACCTCCGGGGAATTCGCTTCCCAGCGGTGATGTACAGATCTCGATGCCGTCGGTCTCGCTGACGCCGTCGATGTTCAAGCCCCCCACTGCAGGGCCGATCATGAACGATCGAACGAAGGCGTGCGGTTCCTGCCGCTGATATACGTTGTACGTGTTGTCGCCCTGGCTTGAAAGCACGAGGTACCCGGTCAACGGGCCCGTCTTCAAGAGCGCAAGCCCCTCTGCATCGGGCGTGAAGTGCCCACGCGGACGCGGAAGATCGATCGCGGTGCGGGGCGTTTCGTCTTCGCCTTCGGGTGTTGGCTCTGCCGCATACTTCCACAGCGCAGAGCCTTCCTCGCTCACAAACAGCACGCCCTGCTCATCATCCGCGACCATGCCCTCCGCCACGCCGCCGATGTGAAACTCGCGAACGACCTTGGATGCAACACTACCGTCATCTGCAGCAGTGAGCGACCACTGGCGTGCAGCGCCGGATTTATCGCAGGCAAAGAGGTACAGCGTTCCCGTCACGCCAGAGCGGTACAGGGCAGTTCCGTACACATCGCCAAGCCCGGTCTCGACACCACCGGGGATGCGCGTCACTTTGCCACCAAAAGAACCATCGCCCGTGCCTGACGAAGACTCGATCGAGAAGAAGACCACCGTTGCATCATCCCTGCGTGTCGCTGCTGCGATCGCAACCGTTCGCCCACCGTGGAGCACGAAGCCATCACGAAGATCGATGTTGTTCAGCCTTCCTTCGGGGAGGAAATCCACGCGATTGCCCGTGAGGTCGTAGACGCCAAGCCCTGCCTTCTTGTCGGTGCCCAGGATGAGGCTCCGCGCGGGATCGGTCGGATGGACCCACACTGCAGGGTCGTCCGCTGCATCATCAAGCGAGTTCACCGGCGTGGTCTCGCGCGACGGCGTGACGATCGCGGGCGGGTCGATCGAGTGTGCAGGGGGAGGCAGGATGAACATGGGCAGAAGGATCATGCGAAGGGACGATACACACCCTCTGAAAGTTGCTGCGAACATTCGCAAGCTCACCGTTGAACCTTCGCGCAATCTCAACGGGATTCTTCGTGAATACGGCTCGCGGTTCGATCCGCTGATTGCCCTGAAATCATGTCAAGACGCGTTTCCCGAGCGCCGACCGTACAATGACGCACGAATAACGAGGTCACGTCGGCCTCGTGGGGCAACTTGATGGGCGTGTGGGTGCAGTCCCGATCGCTGAGGAGAACGGCCATTTCGGACCTCCATGAGCAGCACGAGCACGGGACGGCGGACGCGCGCGATTCGAACGGTTCCCCCGCTTCTTCCGATGCATCCGGCCCATCCGCAAGCGACGAGGCATTCGCAACTGCAGTGAAGCCCGTCATGGAAGCCATGCGCGACTCGCTGGCTGCTGCAGTTGATGCACTTCCCGAAACGATCCAGCATGCAGCGGATCTTCGGCGTGCGTTAAACCTCGATTCGCGGCTGAGCACGCAGATCATGCGTGTGGCGCGTGCAGAGGATGTTCTTCGAGTCGCGAGCCACGTGCCCGGCCCGCCTTCCATGAAGCGGTTCCTGGAAGCGCTTCGAGTCCACGGAACCGGGGCGGAACTCATCCATTCCATCGAGCGTGCGTTTACGTCGTTCGAGCAGACCGTCGAAACGCAGGCAGGTGATCGCGTCAGCTTTGATTCGATCGTTGCCAACCTCGGCGCGGATGGGCACGATGCGCTCGAACTCCAGCACCGCAGGGCTGCGTTCCGCGCGATGAGCCACCTCCTGGGCATGCAGATGCAGGCGTACGCACGTGCATGCGTCTTCTGCAAAGCGCCCGGCGGCCGCGTCGACATGGCACAGCTCCGTGCGTTTCTCTCGGTCCGCAGGCTACGCCAGGGAACACCCGTCCCGCTCTTCTCTGCAAACGTGCTCGCGACGCACACGCGCGGTGATACGCCGCTCTACGTGCGCGAGGCGATCGGGCAGGAGCTTGCAGCGGGTTCTGGCCTTGGTGTTGTTCAATCGCTCTCATCACCTGCAAGTTCGCAGGTCCGGCTCGTGGAAGAGATGGGCATGCTCTCGATCGAGCTTCACGGCGCGGGGCTTGGTGCATCCGCATCCGCGGATCTCTACTTCGGGTATGTCGATCGTGCAGTGCCCGTGCACGAGGCCAAGGACCCCGAGAACATCGGCATCAACCACAGCTTCATGATCCCTGCAGAGCGCTTCGTGATGGACTTCCTTTGCGAGCGCGGGCTGATGACATCGGAAATGCCCAGCGGGATGATCTACCTGAGCAGAGGTGGTCGCATGCCGGTGATGCACCGTGCAGACGACCTTCTGCACATGCAGTCCAGCGTGAAACGCGTCAGATCGATTGATCGCCTGACACGCGACACGAGCCTGGGGTCCTACGGCCAAGCCCTCCAGATGACCCTCGACCGCATGGGCTGGGGCTCAAAGCGGTTTGACATCTTCCGGGTCGAGATCGATTTCCCGGTTATGGGAACATTGATCCGTGTCGGAGCGCGAGTGGATGCCGAACAAAGCACCGATTGACCTCAACTGGTCGATTTTCGCGAAAATCTGGTTGCATCTCGCCTGTGACTCTGTAGTCTCTGGATAGTTTTCACGAAAACCATTCCGAGAGCTACGGAGGTCACACCATGCGATTTAGAACCCGAGATCTGTGTACCAGTTTGAGTGCCCTGGCACTCGCGGCAGGGCTGGCATGTGCCCAGCCTGCCAACGACAACTGCGAGAACGCGACCGTGCTGCCCGTCGAGGGCGGAACGTGGGTCGTCGACTTTGTGGGCGCGGTGGTTGATACGTCAGGCCCGCTTCCGAGCTGCATGCCCGACCGCCGCACGGTCTGGTACAGCTACACGGCGCCGAGCACCGGCAGCATCGATTTTACGATGTGCAACAGCGGGACGATCGTGGGCATCAGCCTCTGGTCGAACTGCGAGGTCGAGGTTGCATGCAGCTCGCATACCGATTCATGCCCCGGCGATGGCTCGGGCGGCATCTTTGATTTTGAGATGTCTGAAGGCGACACGGTGTACATCGGTGTCAGCGAGTACATCCTGTACACGGGCCCTGCAGTCTTCAACGTGCACCCGCACTTCTCGCCCGCGCCAGCGAACGACAACTGCAGCGGCGCGATGCCGATCGGCAACGGCGCTCACCAGATCACGACCGAAGGCGCGACGGGCACCGACCCGTTCCAGTGCCAGGGCAACTTCTCGACCGTCGGCGACGTGTGGTACCGCTACACCGCGACGTGCACCGGCTTTGCGACCGCGAACTTTGACGTCGGGACGCTCAAGGGCGTGTGCATTGAGGCACGGAGCTCGTGCGGCGGCGCGGTTCTTGATTGCGGCAGCCCGCTGACGGGCACGCAGTCGGTGACATTCCCGGTCGTCTCGGGTGGTCAGTACCTGATCCGTCTCGCAGGCTTTGCAGGCGGCATGCCCTCTCGCGGCACGGGCACGCTGACGGTCTCGTGCAACCCCCCTGCAGCGAACGACACGTGCGAAACTGCACAGGCCATCGGCCTTGGCGAACATCATTACGATACGCGGTACGCAGCGACCGACTGGTGGGCCCCTGATTGCGTCGGCAGCGACGAAGGGGACGTGTTCTACTCCTTCACGCCCACGCGGGACATGTTCATCTACGCGTTCACGGGCTACGGCTTCCCGACCTCGGGCGAGAATGGTTCGCTCTCGATTTACACGAGCTGTGACCCGAACTCGATCATCAAGTGCGACGACATCGACTCGAACGTGATGCCTGAAATCGAGTTCCTCGCGCAGGCAAATCAGACGTACATCATCCGCGTCGCGAGCACGAGCCACCATACTGGTATCGGCCAGGGCGCGGGCATGCTCTTCCTCCGCGAGGTGGCGATGCCGATCCCCGAGGATGAGTGCGTCGGTGCCAAGCCGATTACCCTCGGCGAGACGACGTTTGACACCCGCAGGTTCACCTCGGGCATCTACACGAGTGATGACCTCCTCCACTGCTTCGGCAGCGTGCCCAGCGAAGGCCTCTTCAACGGCGACATCTGGTTCAAGTTTGTCGCGCCGCAGTCAGGAACGCTGGGAATTTCGACCACGAGCGGCACCTATGTCGCGGAGATCTACGACGGCTGCGGTGGTTCGCCGCTGGCGTGCACGGAGCTCTATTCAATCCTCTCCGATGGTCGCGACAGCAGGTCGACGTGCTTTGAGGTGTATGCAGGTCAGGAGATGGTGGTCCGAGTCGGCCAGGACTTCTTCCCCGGCGGCGCCGTCAGCAGTGTCATCCTTGAATACCTCGACACGTCAGCCTTTGAAGTTCCCGAGGGCGCACAGGAAGAAGCAGAGCCCTGTGCAAACTTCGACTACAACGGCGGCTGCGCCTTTGACCCCGACAACAACCCCGTCGAGTACATGGAGACCTGCACGCCGATGGCAGGCACGCTGTGGAACGACTGGGAAACCGGGCTGACCGACTACGACGTGTACTCGATCGAGCTTGAAGCAGGCGTTCCCTACGTCTTCAGGGGTCAGGCTGAATCGCGCACGATCTTCTTCGTCGGCACGCTCGAGACCTGCTACCACGCACTCGAAGAAGTCGCCATCGCCCACACCGATGGCTTCTGCAAGACCAACTTCGAGGTTCCCTTCACGCCGGTCCAGAGCGGCACGCACTACGTGTACGTGATCATCGAGAACGGTGAGATCCAGTGCGGCGACATGAACCGCTACTGGAGCGAGGTCAAGCTCGCTGCAGGCGGCTGCCCCGGCGACTGCGTCTCTGACTTCGACGGCTCGGGCTTCGTCGACACCGACGACTTCGACGCGTTCGTGCGTGCCTTCGAGGCAGGGACGAACAACGCGGACGTCGACGCGACGGGCTTTGTTGATACGGATGACTATGACTTCTTCGTCCGTGCCTTTGAGGCAGGGTGCTGAAGCACTGAACGTGGAGACTTCATCAGCGTCGGCACTTCGAAAGAAGTGCCGGCGTGTTTTTTGGGGGGGAAGCAGACAGCGGGCTGCAGACCGCTGTCCGCACAAAGGCAGATGACACACGGTGAGAGTGTCACCGCAGGACATACGAGAGTGATTCACTCAGGCCAGGTCGAACTCGTCGCCACGGAAGGGGCGGGCTGCTTCGATGCCGAGGCGAGTCCTGATGACCCCTGCAAGTGCAGCACGCGGGCCGTCTTCGCCGTGGGTCAGGAAGATGCGAGGTGCAGGTCGGCCTGCAGCGCGGTTGGCATTGACCGACTTCTCCGCCCATTCCACCAGCGTGCTCTGGCCGCCGTGTGCAGAGAGGCCGCCCAGCGTGTGGATGTGTGCACGGACCGCGATCTGCTCGCCGAAGATCCGCACGGTCTTTGGACGCTGTATGAGATACCTGCCGAGCGTTCCTTCGCCCTGGTAGCCGACGAACACAACATGGACGCCTTCGCGCCAGAGGTTGTGGCGAAGGTGATGCACGATCCGTCCGCCGTTGCACATCCCTGAGCCCGCGATGATCACTGCAGGTCCCTTGAAATCGTTGAGCCTGCGCGAGTCATCTGCAGTCGTCGAGTACTTCAGGCTCGGGAACCGCAGGAGCGTGTCCTTGATCGCCGCAAGCTTTCGTGCATCTTCATCGAGAATGTCCGCGTTGCCGACGTACAGGTCCGTCGCCGCGATCGCCATGGGGCTATCGATGAACACCGGGAGGTGGTTGACCTTCCCCTCGCGATGGAGCTGGGCGATGTGGTAGATCAGGTTCTGAGTTCTGCCCACTGCAAATGCAGGGATCAGGACCTTCTCGCCCTCGCGCTCTGCCTGCTGGAGGATCACCGTGAGCTGGTCGAGCGTCATCTCAAGCGGGCGGTGATCGCGATCGCCGTACGTCGATTCAAGAAGAATCACGTCCGCCTGGTCGAGCGGTGTCGGATCGTTCAAGAGCGGCGAATTCGGCACGCCGATATCGCCCGAGAACGCGATCGTCCGCGTCATGCCGCGAGATTCGATCTTCATCTCCACGCTTGATGAGCCCAGGATGTGCCCTGCATCCACGAACCTGATCGAAATGCCCGGCGCGATCTGGGTTTCTTTGCCGTACGGAACGCCCGACATCCTGCTGATCGTCTCTGCAACATCTCGCACGCCGTACAGCGGCTTGACCTGCGACTTGCCTGCACGGAGCCTCCTGCGATTCTGGTGCATCGCGTCCTGCTCCTGCAGTCTCGCGGAATCCTGGAGGAGAATGTCAGAGAGCGCGATCGTCGCGGGCGTCGCGTGGATCTTCCATCCCCCTGCAAAGCCGTTGATCATCGGGAGCCTGCCCGCGTGATCCAGATGCGCGTGCGTCAGCACCACTGCATCAAGGTGCATCGAAGGCTTCCACGGCAGCGCACGGTTGCGTGCCTCTGCTTCTGGATACCCCTGGTGAATGCCGCAATCGATCATGACGCGTGCATGATCGGTCTCGACGAGGTAACACGAACCCGTGACTTCCCCTGCAGCACCCCAAAAGCTCAGCTTCACAGACGTACCAGCCTCTCCGGACATCGATCGTCCGGTGTGATGGTACGGGATCCCGCGACTGGTGGTTTGAAGCAACCTCAATCCGACGGCAGGATCATCGGCGGCGCTGCACGAACAAGCGGAAGGAGCTTCGCGACGCCCATCGGCGTGATCTCGTAGAAGACCAGCCGGTTGCACGTCTCGCGGAACATCGAAAGTTCGCCGCCCGGCTCCTCGAGCGTCTTGTCGTACTTTTCCTGATCGACGACCAGGACGACTTCCTTGCCATCGACCTTGGCCATGATGACTGCAGTCGCCTCGCCGAGCATGCCGTCCGCGTAATCCCACCCCAGGACCTCAACGCCCGATGCCTGCGCGAGCACTGCACCGGTCCCGAAACGATCGCCCAGGAACGCAGCGAACTGCTGATCGTTATCGCACTTGAACTGCGGACGGAACTTCTTCTTCATCAGGTTCGCATAGAGCTGTGCAGGGGTCAGCTTCGACGTTGCCACTGGCACGGGCTGCACGGGCGGCGAGCCGCTCTGCATCGTCATTACGTAGATGCCTGCAGCAGCCGCGACCGCAAGCAGGGCTGCAGCAGCGATGAAGATCGAACGACGCGAACGAGGCGCGTGCGATGAGGGTCGAGCATGCCGAACCGCGTGGCGTTCGCCGTGCGTTCCTGCAAGTGCGGACTCATTGAACGGAATCGGCGCGGGCGGATACATCGCGGATGGAACAAGCTCCTCTGTCTCCGGCGGCGAGAACAACTCCCGGAGGCCTTCTTCGATCGCCTGTGCATCGCGGAGAAGTTGCCTGCACGTCGGGTCTGCCTTTACCTGCGATTCAAACTCCACCAGATCGCGCGGCGAGAGCCGACCATCGAGGTAGCCATCAAGGAGATCCTGGAAGCGGTCAGGAGACATGGTCATGCACGCTCCCTTCCGCCGCCTGCAGCATCGCTCGCGGTCAGGTGGGTTCGAAGAGCCCTGCGTGCACGATCAACGTGACTCATCGCGGTCCCTTGCGGGATGTCGAGGATGATCGAGATTTCCTTGTAGGGCGTGTCGAGCACGACCCGCATCAGGAGGCACGAACGCGCGACGGTGTCGAGCGTCTTGAGTGCACGGAGGAGACGATCGTCAAACGAGTTCTGCGTGTCGATCAGGTGGCCAAAGCGTGAGATCGGGGGCGTCCCTGTACCAGGTGACGAAACGTCATGAGATGCACCTTCTGCTGCATCCATCACGAGAGGATCCGCGGCGGACGTCTTGCGCCTCCGGACCTTCTGAGATTCGTTCTTGGCGGTGTAACGCACGATCTGGGCCATCCACGCGATAAAGCTGGTTGAAGGATCAAACTGGTCGAGGCGCTCGAGGGCGACGACTGCCGCCTGCTGGACAATGTCTTCCGCGGATGAACGGTCGCCCGTTTCACCCGCTGCAATGCACCACAGGACGCGGCCTGCAGAGCGGAACTGCTCTGCAAACTGATCGCCCGTGAGCCTGCCACCCCCGGAACCCGGAGCCGAGACCCGGTCGCCGGGCGGAGGTGTCTTCGAAGATTGAATGTTCTCTGAACCCATGAACCTTGCAGTCGTGCGGAAGGGTTGATACCCGGGGCGATTGGCACGATTGCGTCATCCCCCACGAGACCGCATCACGTCCGCGAATCATTATGCACGGGAATGCACCGAGGATGCAAGATTCCGCCCGGTGGACGACATCTGGCCGTGAGAGCAGAGAGTTCCCTCCCCGTTCACACGGGGAGGGCTTTGTCATTTTTGCCGATCGCACGCTGCGAAGGCGATGCCTGCGAGGGCCAAGCAACACACGCTCACGTGATACGTGGCCTGCGAGGCAGATCGCCCTGCATTGTTATTCGACCTCTGCCTTGGGCTTGATCGCTTCCTGGATCATCTGCTCCGCACGCTTGATGGCACGGTTGCGGTTGGTCCCAACGTCGGGCTTCATCGGCTTGATCGTTTCCGAGCGATCCCCTGCAGGGCGCCAGTCGAGTTCATCGATCCTGACCAGGAAGCCCTGACCAAGCTCACGCTCGCGCGAGAACCTCGGACGTGCAGAGGTTCGCTCCCCCACCACCTGCGCGCGACCTGCATCCTTCAGCAGCCTTGCGAGCACCTCGCCCGATGAACGCGTCCGTGCAGAGGTGACCACGACGACAGGGCCTGTGTACTGCGTCGGCGCGGGCTGGACCGTGACCGCTGCTGCACCGCTGGAATCGATCGCTGAGGCAAGAGCGGGGTATGCAGCGGGGCTGTCGATCGTGATGGGGCTTGCAATCCCTCCAGCGTTCTCGCCGAGAAGATCCGCACGCCTTGGTGCATTGAACACCATCCCTGCATCGATCGGGCGATCCACCAGCCACGACAGCACTCGCAGGGAAGAGAGATCAAGACCGGTGCAGTTGCGCACGTCGATGATCAGCCCTTGAGGGGCACGCGAGCAGAGTTCTGCCATCAAGGCATCGACCTGCACCGGATCTTGAAACGCCACTGCATCGAGCGTCGCGATACCGGTCTTCTCGCTGAACGAGAGTGAGAGCGGCGTCACCGGCCGCTCGATGTCGCGCAGCAGATCTGCGGAGGCTTCGACCGGCGCACGAAACGGAATCGGCAAGGCAAGCTCGGGCCGCTTGCGCCATGCGAGCGCGACTGCAGCGAGGTAGGTCAGGTCATCCTGTGCCTGCGGGGCTGCGGTGCGCACATCCTTGAAGAACCCCTGCATCTCCGCGGAATCCGCTGCAGCGGGATCGAAGTAAAAATCGCGGACATGGTTCTGGACGTCGTCGGTGAGCTTGACGAAATCGGTCGAAGGCAGGTTGCGAACACCCGCGCGTTCGAACGTCATCACCGCGATCGCGCGGCCATCCTTGTAGCGGATGATCACCGGACCGTTGGCCGTGCTCATCTGCGTTGGCAATCGCCATGGATCAATCGTCGATGGGCCGATCCAGCCTTCGCCGGGCTTGCCGGTCTCTCCATCAGGAAGCGTCGAGTTCCAGACCAGGAGCATCCCGCTCGGGAAAATGAACGGCGCAAAGACCTGCCCGAGCACCTGCTCAACACCGCCGACCAGCGACCACGCGACGCCGGGCTCGGAGTTGGCCTTGAAGCCGTCGGTAGTCGGCTGTGCAGTGATCCGTGCATGAACCGGCCCGAACCACCGCGTGTGGAACGTTGCGACATACGTGCCGTTGGGTGCAGGGCTCTCGACGACTTCGTCAAAGGCGTCAAGCTCAGGACGGGCAGGTGATGCACAGCCGAGCGTGAAGGTTGCAGCGGCGAGAGCCATGGCTGCAAATGCAGTGACGGTTCGCGAAGAGGGACGATGCGATGGTGTCACCAAGAACAGTCTCCCTCACCCCTCGTGTGAGTGCGTCGTGCTCGTGAACCCTAAGTCGCCGCGGCTGCGCGCAGACCGTACCATTCCTTAACGATCCCGGCCGCGACTTTGGCGAATCTGGTGACACTGTCGCCGATCCGGCATCGAATGTCGAGTCAAATGCGATCGATTCGACGGAGGAAGATGCACCATGAACATCGGACGAATCACGCAGTCAAGGTTCGCGGAGTCTTGCAGGGCCTTTGCAGCGACAGGGGTGGTGGCGGTGGTCGCGATGCTGGCGGGGTGCACACCTGCAAACGGACCGACGCAACCTGCAGGGAGCCAGAACGCAGGGAAAACCGGTGGCACGAGCAGCGTGCAGACGAGTTCCTCTGCGCCGCAGCAGAGCGGTGCAGGCACCACCACGGGAAGTACCGGTACGGGTCGTGGTGCAAATCCAGGCGGCGTGACGATCGCGGCGGGCAACGAGAACAAGGAAGGTTCGAAGATGCAGCAGGAGATTGCGACGTTTGGTGCAGGGTGCTTCTGGGGCGTTGAGGCGACGTTCCGCCTGATTCCCGGCGTGACCAACGCGGCATGCGGCTACTCAGGCGGCAAGACGCTGAACCCGACGTACAAGCAGGTCTGCACGGAAGAGACCGGCCACGCAGAGGTCGTGCAGGTGACGTTCGACCCTGCAAAGGTGAGCTACGAAACGATCGTGGACACGTTCTTCCGCATGCACGACCCGACGCAGTTGAACCGCCAGGGTCCTGACATCGGCACGCAGTACCGCTCGGTGATCTTCTACCACTCACCCGAGCAGGCGAAGGTTGCAGAAGCAGTGAAGACGCGCCGCGGCTCCATGCCCAAGTACAAGAAGCCGATCGTGACAACCATCGAGCCTGCACAGACCTTTTACCGTGCAGAGGAGTACCACCAAGAGTACTTCACGAAGAACGGGCTTGAGAACCACTGCCACCTGCCGCAGCCGGATTGAGTGCGGGTGATGGGATGGGCCGCTGCTTTCGTGTGTAATCCGCTTGATCATCACGATCGTGCCGCAGGCTTTCGCACGCGTAATTTTGTAGGATGCGTGCATGTTCAAGAATGCACGCATCCTCTTGCTCGCGATTCTTCTCTTCGCATCGATCACGCAGACCACGCATGCACGCGAATTGCAGAATCCACCGCCTGCCAGTGGCAGTTCGCCAGCCAACTGGCTGACATTTGATCGCCCCGCTCAGACGTTCATGGAGAGTTCGCCGGTCGGCAACGGCAGACTCGGCCTGATGGACTTCGGCGGTGTTGCCACTGCAAAGTTTGTGCTCAACGAAAACACGCTGTGGTCTGGCCGACCGCTCGACCAGAATCGCGAGGGTGCGTGGAAGAACCGCCAGAAGATCGTCGACCTTCTGCTTGCGGGGAAGAACCCTGAAGCAGAGGCGCTGACGAATCAGACCTTCACCTCGGACGGGCCGGGGAGTTCGCACGGCAACGGCAAGGATGGGCCATTCGGCTGCTACCAGGTCCTGGGGACGCTCGACCTCTCGTTCCCGTCGCTCACGCAGGATGCAACGAAATATCGGCGTTGGCTCGACGTGATGTCGGGGCTGGCGATTACCGAGTTTGAAGTCGGCGGAGCGACGTACCGCCGCGAGGTGTATGCATCGCACCCGTACAACGTGATCGCGATCCGGCTCTCAACGGATGCCGCGGACGGACTGAACTTTGAAGCAGCACTTTCTCGGCCGGAGCGTGCAACGGTCTCGATCGATGGCCGCGATCTCGTCATCAAGGGTGCCATGAATGACGGGGCGGGCGGCGATGGTGTGCACTACGAGGGACGCATCCGCATCGTGACCAGCGGCCAGGCCCGGGAGACGGGAGGCCGTCTTGCGGTCACCGGCACGAACGAGGCAGTACTGCTCTACGCGGCGAGGACTTCGTACGCAGGGCCGATCAAGGTGAAGCAAGTCGGCAAGGACCTTTCGCGCGCGGTTCGTTCTGATTTGGACAACGTCAGTGGCTGGGTCGACAAGCAAGCTCCTTTCATCGAGCGGCTGATGTCCGCCTCCGACCATGCGGCGCTGATGAACCGCGTCGAACTGAAGCTCGGAGATGCACCTGCTGGATCAACGCAGTCACGAATGGTGGCGGTTGAGAAAGGTGCATCTGACCCCGCGCTCGCTGCATTGCTCTTTCAATATGGACGGCATCTCCTGATCAGCTCTTCGCGCGATGGCGGACTTCCAGCGAACTTGCAGGGGCTCTGGGCCGAGGAACTGCAGACGCCGTGGAACGGCGACTATCACGCCAACATCAACGTCCAGATGAACTACTGGCCGGTGCACGTCACGGGGCTTGAGGAATGCCAGTCTCCTCTTACAAACCTGATCGAGAACCTCGTCGCTCCCGGTGAACGAACGGCGAAGGCGTATTACAACGCGCCGGGATGGGTGACGCACGTCATTACGAATGTGTGGGGATACACGGCGCCGGGCGAGCAGGCGTCGTGGGGCTCGACGCTCAGCGGCGGTGCGTGGCTCTGCGACCACCTGTGGGAACACTACGACTACACGCTCGACCACGCATATCTCACTCGCATCTACCCGACGTTGCGAAGTGCCTGCGAGTTCTACAAGTCGATTCTCGTCGAGCTTCCTGAGAAGGGCTGGCTTGTCACCGGACCTTCAAACTCACCGGAGAACGCATTCAAGTTGCCCGATGGACGTGCTGCATTTACCTGCCTCGGCCCGACGATGGATCAGCAGCTCTTGCGAGAGCTCTTTGAGAACACCATCCGCGCGGCGGTCATTCTCAACACGGATGCACAATGGCGTGATGAGCTTGCGAAGGTGAAGGACCGCCTTGCACCAAATCAGATCGGGCCCGACGGCAGGCTGCAGGAGTGGCTTGAGCCATATGCGGAGACCGACCCCACGCACCGCCACGTCTCGCATTTGTATGGGCTTTACCCCGGCAATGAGATCACGCTCTACGGAACGCCCGAACTCGCGGCTGCGGCACGCAAGACCCTTGAAGCACGCACCGATCGAAGCACGGGCTGGAGCATGGCGTGGAAGGCGTGTTTCTGGGCACGTCTTGGTGATGGCGATCGAGCCGAATCGCTGATCCGCCATGCACTGCGGCCCGTGGCCGATGCAGGTTTCAATTACCAGGATGGCGGCGGGTCGTACCCGAATTTGTTTGGTGCACACCCGCCATTTCAGATCGACGGCAACTTCGGGTTGACGGCGGCGATCGCGGAGATGCTGCTGCAGAGCCATGCAGAACGCACCGGCGAGGGACCGACCATCAGCATTCTCCCTGCACTTCCCAAGGCTTGGCCCAACGGGTCCGTGAAAGGGTTGCGTGCACGCGAGGGGTATGAGGTCGACATCGAATGGGCCGACGGGGCTCTGGTCCGAGCGGTCATCAAGCGTTCAAAGGCAGATGGCGAACGCGAGGTGCTGGTCCGCCTGCCGGGAGAGGCCGAGCGGCGGAACGTCCAGTTCGGCCCCGAGCTCCAGCACGAGATCGTGACGACGATCAAACCTGCACGGCCTTCGTAGCGTGTAGAGGAGCCACCGGGAGTACCTCAAGATGAACGGGCTTGAGAACCACTGCCATTTGACGCAGGTGGATTGAGGGTTGCGGCACAGCGGCACAGCGGCACAGCGGCACAGCGGCACAGCGGCACAGCGGCACAGCGGCACAGCGGCACAGCGGCACAGCGGCACAGCGGCACAGCGGCACAGCGGCACAGCGGCACAGCGGCACAGCGGATCGTACATCTTGTGTTGTTCTTGGCTTTGAGCTGCGAAGCAGCGCCTTTCGACAGCCCAGCGGCGCAAGCCCTGGGTGGTTGCGGCATTTTGCTGCGAGCCCGGCACGGGCGGCCCGGCGTTCTGTTTCGCACTGCACAGGCCACCATTGCACTCGCTCGATGTGCCCGCCGATGCTTCTGTCCCGAAGGGACATCGGGCTGTAGCTACGGGTGAGCAAAGCGAACCCGTGGTCGTAACGCGCTCATTGATTCAGGTACTGACGAACAAGTACGCCTCGAAGAGGCGGAGGATTCTTCGGCCATACACCAAGTACGACTATCTCTCAATCCGATGCGAGTTGAACTATCGCCTCATTGGATGCTTGATTCCTCGCATTCCTCCGCCTCTTCGAGGCGGAATGTGAACGCGATTCTTCTACGGGTTCACTTCGTTCACCCGTAGCTACACCCCTCTGTCCCTTCGGGACAAAAAGCGTGTTATCCGGGCGTAAAGGGGCTTTTCCAAGACCCTCCAGATCAATCGAAAAAAACTTTCCCATCTGCTGCAAGGTTCTCCCCTCTGCCTGCAAGTCTGGGTGTCGGGACCTGAAGTTGAACGCTGAAGCGAGCAACCAGGAACCGGCAAAGAACACGACGAATCGCCCGGATGTTTCCGGGTACGTCAGAAACCAGGTTTGAAGGAGACTTTGCCATGAACGCACGCACGATCAAGACCGCAGCAGTCCTTTCCCTCTCGCTCTTCGCCTCGCTCGCCGGTGCATCGAACTACACGGTGAACTGGATGCAGCACACGCCCACGCCGTTCGGCTCTGCACCTCCCACCACGGGCAACTACTTCCTCCCGGGCATCGGCAACGTGCAGATGAGCTACGCACTCGACCCGGACTTTGTCGAAGCACGCCTTGCAGTGGGCCCGCTGGGTGTGGGGTCGGTCACGAACGGTCCTGACAACTACGCATGGACCAGCCAGGAGTGCTTCGCACGGACGAACTGGGCCTTCTCGGGCAACCTGAACACCTCGTGGAACGTGACCTACACCTTCGCCAACCCGGTCCCTGCAGGTTCGCTTGTGGTCGGTGTGCAGGGCCTTGGCCGCCGCGACCCTGACATGGTGGGTGTCCCCCCGGGTGCATACATGACCGAGGCGGTCGTGCAGCAGAACGGCACCTTCCTGGGCGAGTTCACCGGTGCGATGAACGTCGGGCCCACGCAGTTCACGTCGGGTGCAGGTGTCTTCTCGATGATCAACTCGCTCTCTGGTGCGGGTGGCCAGGATCCCTGGTGGAACACGGGCCTTGCGGTGGTCCGCATCGACGACAACATGATCACCTCGCTGACCGTTCGATTCAGCCAGACTGCAGGTGACGGCGTGGGTGTGAACATCGGCTCGATCGTCCCCTCCCCCGCTTCTGCAGCACTGCTTGGGCTTGGTGGACTGACCATCGCTCGCCGTCGCCGCCGCTAAGCAACGCGAAAAGGCTCTCTGCTCTGAACGACTCTTCTCCATGACAATCCGCAACGATCGCCGGCCCGTAGGAGGGCCGGCGTGTTGCGTTGGTGGGTTTTGCAAGTCGATTTCGGGTTCGGATCGCCGCAGTCCAAAGCGTGAGAGCTTTGCAGTACGCACGTGCTTGCATCGTGCGGCGAATCACATCGCTGCGCTAAAGGCCTGTACAACTCTGCTGCTTGACCGAAGCATCAATGGATGTGCATCAGCGGCTGGTCATCACCGGCTCGAGCCGCTTCCACATGCCGCTTTGCGGGTGGATCCACGCAACGTCGGGCGGGAAGTTCTCGCTGTCACGCTTGAGCTCATACAGCTTGATGCCGTGCCTGCGGATATGCGAACGTGCATCGTCAAAGCCAAAGCACTTGTACCCGCGTGCTTCCATGAAGTTGAAGACGTCGTCGGTCGTGACGCCGTTCATGCCGAGCATCTCTGCGTTGAGTTCCATCGCGACAAGCGGCTTGCGCTCGCGGAGCGTCTTATCGAACCCTGCAAGCGCGCGGAGCTCAAAGCCCTCGATGTCGAGCTTGATGAACATCTCTGCGTTGGCGGGGAGCGATGGCAGGAGCGTGTCGCCGATCACGGTCTTGGCCGTGCACGACTCACAGAACTGGCCGCCGTAGCGATCGGGGAGCGCGGAGAACGTACCTGCACCCCAGTTGCCCGAGCCGGGCACTCGCAGCGTAAGTTCTTCCTCGACGTCGCTGACACCTGCCTGGTGCGCACGGACGTGCGCGAGCTTGTTGCTGTTCACGTGCCACGCGAGCTGGTTATAGACGTTGATGTTGGGTTCAAAGGCGTGGACGACGCCCTGCTTGCCGACGAGCCATGCACCGACCATCGTGACCAGGCCGTTGTTCGCGCCGCCGTCGATGTAGATGTCGCCCTTGCGGATCGCGTGCCGCATCAGGATCTGGAGCGGCATCTCGTGGTACCTGCTGAGGAAGTAGGCCCAGCGCTGGTAGAAGTCGGCGACGTTGAGCCGCATGCGGTAGCCGTGCCAGCAGCCCTTGCACTCGCGCCAGGATTCATTGACCCACAAGGGTTCGCGGCCGACCTGGAGAACTTCCAGCATGTGGACGTGGCGCGGCAGCTCTGCCTTGGCGTACAGCCGGCCGATCCACTGGATGAACCGGTGCTGCGGCGCGTTCACATCAAAGTGCGGTGCGTGCGCGGGGCTGTACCAGCCACCAAAGCGGTTGATGTAGGACATCAGCCGTCCGCGTGCAGCGTGGAAGAGCGAGCTTGCCGCCATCGTGTGAAACTCCCCTTGGGGTGGGCCCCGCTGTGTAGGGGGCTTGCAAGTCCAGTGTATACGGGCGGGTGGGCGGTTTGACAGTGAATGACAGGAGAAGAGTGCAGTGATCCAGAGGCTTCGTTTCCAGGGCTGCCCTTACCGGGCTCAGGACGCTGCAATGCCTCCACACGGGGTTTGCGCCTCGCGCTGTCGATAGCCCGCCGCTTCGCGGCTCAAAACACAGGACGCACACAAAACACAGCACCCCGGCGGTTATGCCGGGGTGCTGGTTCAAATCAGGTTGGGATCAGATCAGCCCTGCGAAGGGGTCTGCGACATCTGGCCGCCCAGGTCGCGGACTTCGACGCGGGGGACGCCCAGGACGTCGTTGCGTTCTGCACCGACGACCTCTGCGGCTGCAGCAGCCTCTGCCAGCATCTCTTCCTCGTCGAGTTCCTCGGGGGGAAGTTCGACGAGCGGATGGACCTTGATCTCCTGGTAGGGACGGAAGCCCGTACCTGCAGGGATGAGGTGGCCGAGGAGGACGTTTTCCTTGAGGCCGACGAGGGTGTCTTCCGCACCGCGGAGCGCGGCTTCGGTGAGGACCTTCGTGGACTCCTGGAACGACGCACCGGAGAGGAAAGACTCGCTCGAGAGTGCTGCCTTGGTGATGCCAAGGAGGAGCGTACGGCCGCGTGCAGGGCGTGCACGCTTGGCCTTCGCGCCTTCGCGGCCCTGTGACTCGGCCCGGTTGTTGGCTTCCTTGATTTCACGCTTGGTGACAAGGCCGCCGATCGGGAGATCCGTGCCGCCTGCATCGGTGATGCGGGCCATGCTCTCGATGAGCTTGTTCTTCTGACGGAACGTGAACTTGTCGACGACTTCCTGCGGGAGGAGGTCGGTGTCGCCCGGGTCTTCGATCTTCACCTTGCGCAGCATCTGCGAAAGGATCAGCTCGATGTGCTTGTCGTTGATACCGACGCCCTGTGCACGGTAGACGTTCTGGACCTCGTCTAGCATGTACTCCCAGAGGGCTTCCTCGCCCTTGATGCGGAGGATGTCGTGCGGGACCAGCGGGCCTTCGGTCAGCGGATCGCCTGCCTGGACAAAGTCGCCCGAGTGGACGAGGAGTGTCTTGTCTGCAGGGACCTGGTGCTCCTTCTCGATGCCCGAATCGCCAACGACCTTGATCGTGATCTTCGAACCGCGGCGCTTCTCCGTGAGGATTTCGACGCGGCCGGAGATCTCGGCCATGACTGCAGGGTCCTTGGGCTTGCGGGCCTCGAAGATCTCGGTGACTCGGGGGAGACCACCGACGATGTCCTGGCTACCAGCAGCTGCACGCGGCTGGCGGGCAAGCATCTGACCTGCCTTGATGCTCTGGCCGTTCTTGACTTCGAGGCGGGCCTTTGCAGGGAGGTAGTGGAAGTCGAGGACCGTGCCTGCCTCGTCGACAATGTTGATCTGTGGGTGCAGATCGCCCTTGTGCTCGACGACAACCATGGCCTTACCGCCACCGCCTGCGTCTTCCTCGCGATAGGTTTCGTCGATCTCGAGGTCGACGAACTTCACGATACCGTCCTTCTCGGCGAGAATCGGGATTCGGTGCGGGTCCCACTTCACCAGCGGGGTGCCGCGCTTGGTCTCGTCGCCCTGCTTGACGAGGATGTACCCGCCGTAGGGGATCTTGTACTTCTCAAGCTCGCGACCCTGCGAGTCAATGATCGCGATTTCGCCGTTGCGCTTGAGCGAGACCCAGACGTCGTGGCCTTCGTCGTCCTTTGACTGCACCTGTGCACAGTCGCGAAGATCGACGCGACCTGCCTGCTGGGCACGGTACTCGGTTTCCTGCGCGGAACGCTGACCGATACCACCGGTGTGGAACGTACGCATGGTGAGCTGCGTTCCGGGTTCACCGATCGACTGGGCGGCGATGATGCCGACGGCCATGCCGGGCTCGACGAGCTTGCCGGTCGACATGTCCATGCCGTAATCGAGGACCGAGCAGCCGGTGCGCGATTCGCTCGTGAGAGCGGAGCGGACCTGGACTTCGTCGATGCCCATCTCCTCGATGGCCTCGGCGATCTCGGCGCTGATGAGCTGGTTTTCGTCGACGACGATCTCGCCGGTCTTGGGATGGACGAGGCGGTTGACGCTGATACGACCGAAAATCTGGTCGCGGAGCGGGACATCGACCTGCTCGCCCTTGTAGATGGCGCGCTTGCGGATGCCGCGGCGCGAGCCGCAATCGATCTCGCCGATGATGACCGACTGGGCGACGTCGCAGAGCTTACGGGTGAGGTAACCCGAGTCTGCAGTCTTGAGTGCGGTATCGGCCAGACCCTTACGCGCGCCGTGGGTCGAGGAGAAGTACTCCAGGATCGTCAGGCCTTCGCGGAAGTTCGAGCGGATGGGGGTTTCGATAATTTCGCCCGAGGGCTTGGCCATGAGGCCTCGCATACCGGCGAGCTGCTGGAGCTGGCTGACGTTACCGCGTGCGCCTGAGTCTGACATCAGGTAGACGGGGTTGAGGTACAGCGGGTACTTCTTGTCGTCGACGGGCGTCTCGTTGCCGTCTTCGTCGCGGCGGTCGGCCTTGAGCGTGGCTTGGAGAGCCTTGGTGACCTGCTCGCGGCAGTGCGACCAGATGTCAAGGAGCTGGTTGTACCGTTCGCGTGCAGTGATGATGCCGCGGTCGAAGTTCTTCTCGACGCGGTCGACGCGCTTCTGCGACTCGTCGAGAAGTGCCTGCTTTTCCTTGGGGATTCGCAGATCGGTGATGCCGAACGAAAGACCGGCGAGCGTCGACTGCTTGAAGCCGATCTCCTTCATGCGGTCAAGGAGCGAGATCGTCGCAGCACGGCCGTTGTAGGCGTACACGTCGTCGATGACGCGTGCACAGCCCTTCTTGCCGAGCGAGCAGTTATAGAACGGCATGCCGCGCTCAAGGATGTCCGCGAAGAGGCAGCGACCTGCAGTGGTGACCAGGCGCTGGTTTGCGGGCATTTCCTTGGGCTGGGCGCCCTGGTTCTCGACGTACTCATCGAACTCGTTCAGACGGACGACGATGCGGTCGTGCGGTCCGATCGCGCCCATCTCGTAGGCGAGGATCGCCTCGACGCGGTTGCGGAACGACGGGAGCTTGTGCTCCGGACGCTCGTCGGCCACCATGGTCGTGATGAAGTACACGCCCATGACGATGTCCTGCGAAGCGGAGATGATCGGCTTGCCGTTCGCAGGGGAGAAGATGTTGTGCGTCGACATCATCAGGACGTGCGCTTCGGCCTGAGCTTCGACCGACAAGGGCAGGTGGACTGCCATCTGGTCGCCGTCGAAGTCTGCGTTGAAGCCCGTACAGACGAGGGGGTGGAGGCGGATGGCGTTACCTTCGACGAGCACGGGCTCGAAGGCCTGGATACCCATTCGGTGGAGCGTCGGTGCACGGTTGAGGAGCACCGGGTGCTGGTAGATGACTTCCTCGAGGATGTCCCACACCGCGGGGTCGCGACGCTCGAGCATGCGCTTGGCGGACTTGATCGTGTCGGCCAGGCCGTGCTCCTTGAGCTTCCGGATGATGAACGGCTGGAAGAGCTCGAGGGCGATCTTCTTGGGAAGGCCGCACTGGTGGAGCTTGAGCTCAGGACCGACGACGATGACCGAACGCGCGGAGTAGTCGACGCGCTTACCCAGGAGGTTCTCGCGGAAGCGGCCCTGCTTGCCCTTGATCATGTCGGTGAGCGACTTGAGGGGGCGGTTGGATGAACCCAGGACCGGGCGACGGCAGCGGTTGTTATCAAACAGCGCGTCGACCGCCTGCTGGAGCATTCGCTTCTCGTTGCGGATGATGACCTCGGGTGCGTTGAGGTCCATCAGCTTCTTGAGGCGGTTGTTGCGGTTGATAATTCGGCGGTAGAGATCGTTGAGATCGCTCGTCGCGAAGTTGCCCGACTCAAGGAGCACGAGCGGGCGAAGGTCCGGCGGGATCACGGGGATCACGTCCATCACGAGCCACTGGGGATCGTTCTGGCTGCCGCGGATCTGCTCGATGAGCTTGAGGCGCTTGGAGAAGTCCTTGATCTTCTGCTTGCTCTTGGTGCCTGCGAGATCCTCGCGGATCTTCTTGGCTTCCTCGCCCAGGTCGGTCTTGGCGATGAGCTCGCGTGCAGCGTCGGCGCCCATGAGGGCGCGGAACGCGTTGCCGTACTTCTCGGTGGCTGCACGGAACTCGTCTTCCGTGAGCATCTGCTTGAACTTGAGCTCGGTGTCGCCCGGATCGACGACGACGTAGTCCTGGTAATAGATGACCTTCTCAAGGTCGCTGGTCTTCATCGCAAGGAGGGTGCCCAGGCGGCTGGGCATGCTCTTGAAGAACCAGATGTGGACGATCGGCGAGGCCAGGTTGATGTGGCCCATGCGCTTGCGGCGGACGCGCGAGTGCGTCACCTTCACGCCGCAACGATCGCAGATGATGCCCTTATACTTGGTGCCGCGGTACTTGCCGCAGGCGCACTCGTAGTCGCGCTCAGGCCCGAAGATGCGCTCGCAAAAGAGGCCGTCCTTCTCAGGACGGTACGTGCGGTAGTTGATGGTCTCGGGCTTCTTGACCTCGCCGTAGGACCACGCACGGATGTCGTTGGGCGACGCCAAGGTGACCTTGACGGCGGTGAAGTCGTTCACGCGGTCGTAGACGGTCTCTGCCATGAATCTGTGCTCCCGCGGCATCGTGCCGCAAAGCCAGGTTGAAAATCAGGTTCGATCGATCACGCAGGAAAAACGGGGGGGACGAACGGGAAGTCGCTTTACAGCAGGCTTCCGCCCTCGGCCTTCTTCTTTTCCAGCGTGATGTTCATGCCCAGGCCCTTGAGTTCGTTGCAGAGCACGTCGAATGCGACGGGCATGCCTGCTTCGAGCTTGTTGTTGCCCTTGACCATGCTCTCGTAGATCTTGGTACGACCTTCGACGTCGTCGGACTTGACCGTCAGGAGTTCCTGAAGGATGTACGCAGCGCCGTAGGCCTCAAGAGCCCACACTTCCATTTCGCCGAATCGCTGACCACCGGTACGCGCCTTGCCGCCCAGCGGCTGCTGGGTGATGAGCGAGTACGGACCGGTTGCACGTGCGTGGATCTTGTCGTCAACGAGGTGGTGGAGCTTCAGGAGGTACATGAAGCCGACCGTGGTCCGCTGACGGAAAGGTTCGCCCGTGCGACCGTCGAAGAGCTGGATCTTGCCGCCTCGGGGCATGCGGGCAAGGAGTTCGCGGGGGTGAGGCCACGTACCGGTCTTCTCGTAGTTGGCGAGCTTCTCGGTCACGAACTTGTTGGCCTCTTCGACCGCTGCGTGGACCTGGTTCTCGGTTGCACCGTCGAAGACGGGCGTCACTGCCTGGAAGCCCAGGACGCGGGCAGCCCAGCCCAGGTGCGTTTCGAGAATCTGGCCGACGTTCATTCGCGACGGAACGCCCAGCGGGTTGAGCAGCACGTCCACAGGCGTGCCGTCTTCCATGAAGGGCATTTCCTCTTCAGGAACGATGCGGGCGATGACACCCTTGTTGCCGTGACGGCCTGCCATCTTGTCGCCGACCGAGAGCTGACGCTTGGTCGCGAGGTAGACCTTGACCATCTCGAGCACGCCGGTGGGCAGCTCGTCGCCACGCTTCATGTGCGCGACCTTACGCTGCTTCTCGGTCTCGATCGCACGGATACGAGGCCAGAACTGCGAGTAGAGGAGTTCAGCAGCGGCCTTGGTTTCCTTCGAACCCTTGGCCCACTTGATGTCGAACGTCTTGATCTGCTCGAGGATGACTTCACGGATGTCCGACGCACCGACACGCTGACGCGTGTTGGGGTCGACCATCGGCGTGCCCAGCGCCTCGTTGATGGCGTTGCACATCTGCCGGAAGAGCGAGATGGCCTTGTCGTCCATCTCCTGCTCGTACTGCGTGATGTCCTTCTTCAGCTGCTTCTTCTGCTCCTCGTTCATGTGGAGCCTGCGGCTGAACTTCTTGGCACCGATCACGACACCCTCGACGCCCGCGGGGACTTCGAGCGAGTCGTTCTTCACGTCTTCGCCAGCGCGACCGAAGATCGCGTGGAGGAGCTTCTCTTCAGGCGTCAGCTCGGTCTTGCTCTTGGGGCTGACCTTGCCGACCAGGATGTCGCCGGGGCCGACGCGTGCACCCAGGCGGATGATCCCCTGCTCGTCGAGATTGCGGAGCATCTTCTCCGAGACGTTGGGGATGTCGCGGGTGAACTCTTCGCGACCGAGCTTGGTCTCACGGACTTCCACGTCGAACGTGTCGATGTGGATGCTCGTGAAGACGTCGTCGCGCACCATTCGCTCGTTGATGACGATGGCGTCTTCGAAGTTGTAACCGTCGAAGGTGTTGAACGCGACCAGGATGTTCTTGCCGATGGCAAGCTCGCCCAGGCGGGTGCTTGCACCGTCGGCCAGGACCTGGCCCTTCTCAACACGCTCGCCGAGCTTGATGATCGGCTTCTGGTTGAGGCAGGTACGCTCGTTGAGGCCGACGAACTTGCGGAGCACGTACTCGTCGGAGTTGTCGATGATGATGCGCTGGCCGTCGACCGCGGTCACGGTGCCGGGGTTCTTGGCCTTCACCACCATGCCCGAGTTACGACCGACCGCCTGCTCGACGCCGGTGGCGACGCAGGGCGGATCGACCTTGATCAGCGGCACTGCCTGACGCTGCATGTTCGAACCCATGAGGGCTCGGTTTGCGTCGTCGTGCTCAAGGAACGGGATGAGCGAGGCAGAGATGCCGACGATCTGCTTGGGGGAGATGTCGACGTAGTCGACGTTGTCCGAGCCCGCGCTTGCGAGTTCGCCATCGACGCGTGCGAGGACCGTGCCCTTCTTGAGCTTCCCTGCCTCGTCGAGCGAGTCAGTCGGCGCGAGAACGGCCTTCATCTCTTCGTCTGCACGGAGGTGAACGACCTTGCCGGTGATGGCCCCTGCCTTGACCTCGCGGTACGGCGTCCGGAGGAAGCCGTACTCGTCGATGTTCGAGTAGATGCCAAGCGACGCGATAAGACCGATGTTCGTACCTTCGGGCGTCTCGATCGGGCAGATACGGCCGTAGTGCGAGATGTGAACGTCGCGCACTTCGAAGCCTGCACGCTTGCGGTTGAGACCGCCAGGTCCAAGCGCCGACAGACGACGCTCGTGGACGAGCGACGAGAGCGGGTTGGTCTGGTCGACGACCTGCGACAGCTCGCTACGGCCGAAGAAGAAGTCGATGGCAGAGCTGATCGACTTGCTGTTGACGAGGTCGGCGATCTTGGTGAGTTCGTCAGGACCCTTGACGCTCATGCGCTCCTGGACGGTGCGCTTGAGCTTCAGGAAACCCTTGCGGAGCTCTTCGACCGCGAGTTCGTCCAGCGTGCGCAGGCGGCGGTTGCCCAGGTGGTCGATGTCGTCGACCTGTGCAGCGGGACGGTTGGTCTTGGGGTCAAGACGGTTCGACCGGAGGTCAAGGAGGTACTTGACGACCTGGAGGAAGTCGGTCGAGACGATGCACATCAGGTCTTCTGGCGTGCCCATCTCGAACTTGCGGTTGATGCGGAAGCGACCGACGCGGCCGAGGCGGTAGCGGTTCTCGTCGAAGAACTTCTCGCGGAACAGCGCTTCAGCCTTATCCACCTGCGGGGGGTTGCCCGGGCGGAGCTTGCTGTAGAGCTTGAGGAGCGCCTGCTTGCCCTCGGTGTCGCCGGGGAACTGCTCGAGCTTCTCTTCGGCGATCGTGTTGAGGATCAGCACGTCGCTGGGGTTCTGGACGACGCGGACCTTCTTGAGGTTGGACGCAGTGATCGTCGCGGCCGAGTCGCCGATCTGGCGGCCGACGTGGACGAGCTCTTCGCCCGATTCCTTGTCGATGATCGACTCCGCGGCCCAGTGCTCGGGGAGCACCTGCTCTGCAGGGATCTCGGTCACTTCGTAGAAGATGCCGATGATGGCATCGGTCGAGGCGACCTTGGCGCCCGCGAGCTCTGCCTTCTCCTGGATCTTCTTCTTGTCTTCTGCAGCAGCAGAGTCAAAGCCCTGCGCGCGGAGGACTCTGTCCTTCTCCTCGATGTAGTAGAGGCAGCGGAGGAAGCTGGTCGCGGCAAGCTTGGTGCTCTGGTCGATTCGCATCGCCAGAACGTCCTTCTTGGTGACTTCCAGCTCGATCCACGAGCCGCGCTCGGGGATGATGCGGGCAGAGTGGAGCGGGCGGTCGCCTTCGCTCGACACGATGGAGAAGTCAACGCCAGGCGAGCGGTGAAGCTGGCTGACGATGACGCGCTCCGCACCGTTCACGATGAACTCACCGCCGCCCATCATGATGGGGAACTCGCCGAGGTAGATTTCCTCCTCGGGCGTGTCGGGGTGGTTGGTCCGCGAGAGGCGGACGGCGACGCGGAAGGGCCGACCGTAGGTCAGGCGCAGCTCGCGACACTCATCGGGGGTGTACCGGGGTTCCTCCAGCGTGTAGTGGAGGTACTCGAGCTTGGTCGTCTCGTCGTAGGAAACGATCGGGAAGACTTCACGAAGCAGGGCTTCCAAGCCGACAGTAATGTCGCGGTCGTGCGTTCCCTTACCGAGCTGGAGGAACCGCTCGTAGCCGGCACTCTGGATTTCGGTCAGGTCCGGGATCGGAATCGCATCGCCACGCTTGGCAAAATCGCGCACCTTCACCGCCGTAGTCGTGGGGGTCGTTGACATCGTGTCCGGTTCCCTCGCGATCGATGGATAGTGTCTCCGCGTGTGCCTTCCGGCATACACAGAGTCTCGCACCGCGTCGTGTTATTTGAATCGTCGCCGCATTGACACCGCAGCCCGTAACCCGGGACTTTAAATCCCTGAGAAGGGCTAATCAAGAACGCAACAAACTAAATGAGGAAAGATCCTCATTGAACCCGACCCTTGTCTGGCACGCCAGTGACTGCTTGCCCGATCAGGACCGGGAAACGCCTCCCTGCGGATAAACACATCCGTAGATCGGCTGACATCAAGAACGAAAAGAGAGGGCCGGCCTTGTGAGACCGGCCCTCTTTGCTTTTCAATCCAGTTCGAAGACTTAGGCGAGCTCGATCGTCGCGCCTGCTTCTTCGAGGGTCTTCTTGAGCTTCTCTGCCTCGGCCTTGTCGAGGCCCTGCTTCACGGGCTTGCCCGGAGCATCGACGAATGCCTTGGCTTCTGCAAGACCCAGGCCCGTCGCCTCGCGGACGACCTTGATGACCGGGATCTTCTTGGCGGGATCGACGGCCTTGAGGACGACGTCGAAACTGTCCTTGACTGCTGCAGCGGGTGCAGCGGCTGCGGGAGCAGCCATCATCATGCCACCGCCCGAGGCAGCTTCGATGCCGTAGGTTTCCTTGAGGTACTTGCCAAGGTCGACAGCGTCCTTGAGGGTCAGGCCAGCGAGCTTGTCACCGAGGTCTTTGATCTTTGCGTCAAATGCAGTGTCGGACATGGTTCAAACCTTTTCAGTTCTGCACGGCCCGGCGTTCACACACCGTTCCGTTCATCATTCATCCGAGAGGGGCCGAACACTCGGCCTTTAACCCTGGGGCCAGTCGGATGTCATGTGTCTCACAAACAAACGTTCAGACGAATCTCAGGCCACCTTGGCGATGGCTTCACCCTTCTCGAGCTTGCCCTCGATCGCCTTGACGATGCCGGCGATGTTGCTGCCGGGACCGACGATCTGAGCAGCGAGCTTGCGACCGGGCGAAACGAGGAGCGTGACGTTCTGGCCGATTGCCTCGTCCTTGGTCGGGAACTTGGAGAGTTCCTCGACGCCCGCCTTGCCGGAGAAGAGCGTGCCATCGAGGATGGCACCCTTGAACTCAAGCGCGGGGTTCTTGGCAACGAGGGCGACGAGCTCGCGGGCGACTTCGACGGCAGAGTTGCCGCCGGTCACAAGCGCGCTCGAACCGACCATCAGGTCGTTGAGTGCAGAGAGAGCCGTGGTGCCGAAGGCCTTGCGGGCCAGGGCGTTACGGATCATCGTCACCTTGATGTTCTTCTTGGCCAGGCCGAGACGGATGCGGTTGTTGTCAACCGCCTTCACGCCGCGGATCGAGACGAGCACGGCGTCGCGAACGTCGCCGATGCGTGCCTCGTACTGCTTCATGATCAGTTCTTTGACGGGCTTCGACATTACTTAGCCTCCACCACAGACGTGAACTTGACGGGAACGCCCGGGGTCATTGCACCGCTCACGACGATGCACTTGACGTACTGTCCCTTGGCTGTGGAGGGCCGCACCTTCTCAAGCGCGGTCACGAAGTGCTCGAGGTTGGCGACAAGGTCGCCATCCGGGAAGCTCATCTTGCCGATGACGGCGTGAACGTTGCCGCTCTTGTCCGTCCGGTACTCGACCTTGCCTGCCGCGTATTCCTTGACAGCCTGGGCAACGTTGGTCGTCACCGTGCCTGCCTTGGGCGAAGGCATGAGACCCTTGGGACCAAGGACCTTACCGAGCTTCGACACGATTCGCATCATGTCGGGAGAAGCGACGGCGACATCGAAGTCCATCCATCCCTTCTCGATCTCGGCCACGAGGTCTTCCGCACCGGCCTTCACCGCGCCGTTGGCGAGTGCCTGGGGTGCGACGTCGCTCTGGCAGAATGCCACGACGCGCTTGGTCTTGCCGATGCCCTTGGGGAGGCTGATCGAGCCGCGGAGCGACTGATCTGCCTGGGCAGGGTCAAGGCCAAGATGCATGACGATGTTGACGGTCTGGTCGAACTTGGGAGCCTTGAACTTCTTCAAGGTCGCGACCGCTTCGTTGGGAACAAGGGCCGTGGTGGGCTTGAGAGCCGCGTTGGCCTTTGCACGCTTGGTGATTCGCTTCGGCATGGTTTAGCCCTCCACCGTAACGCCCATGGAACGGGCAGTGCCTTCGATCACCCTCATCGCCGCTTCAACCGATGAGCTGTTGAGGTCGGCCATCTTCGACTCGGCGATGGCGCGGACCTGTGCCTTGGTGATCTTGCCCACCTTGGTCTTGTTCGGGGTGCCCGAGCCCTTCTCAGCCTTGGCTGCGTCCTTGATCAGGACCGAAGCAGGCGAGCTCTTGATTTCCAGTTCGAACGTACGGTCGCTGTAGACCGTGACGATGCAGCCGACGACCTTGCCCTTGATGTGCTGGGTCGCTGCATTGAACTTCTGAATGAACTGGCCGGGGTTGACGCCCTTTGAGCCGAGCACCGGACCGAGCGGCGGAGCCGGGGTCGCGGAGCCGCCTGGCGCCATGATCTTGAAAATGTTGGTGACTTCGCGTTTGCCCATGGTTCTCCACCTCCCACCTGTCCCCGGAGTCAATCTCCGGCTGGTCGCTCCCGGGCAACGGGAAACGCGAACGGGTGGTGCTGACGGTTTGACGTGTGTCCCCTGCACGCCGCTAGGCGCACAGGGACGTTTAAGGGGGTAAGTCTAGTCAGCTCCCGATCAGGGACAAGTAGGTAGTCGAAGAGGGTTCGGGGGAGCTCGCCCGATCAAAATCCAAGCAGAGGCACTCGGGACTGGGCATCTGGCACTGGTGGGCCGGACCGGATCCGCCAAGCATCAGGCCTCAATACAGATCCCCCACTGCCACGCCCCGAGCGGCGTGGCAGTGGCACCCAAGGTACGCGACCGCGTTCAGCGGTCTTGCCTTTGCACCAGTGCCTGATCCCCGATGCCCAGTGCCCTGCCTTCTGCCTTTCCTCAGCACCCCACCTCAAACGCGTACACAAACGCATCGAAGTCGTCCGTATCGACGAACCCCGAGCCGTCGAAGTCCGCGTCGTCGCCGCCCTGCTCGAAGGCAGTGACGAAGGCGTCGTAGTCGTCGGTATCAACGAACCCCGTGCCGTCAAAGTCCGCTGCACACGCGCGGTACTTGATGGTCGAGTAGAACGATGCACTCGAAAGACCGTCGCTGCCGAGCGTGATCAACGCGCCGCTCGAGTCGATCGTCGCTGCACGGCCTGCTGCATGGTTTGCAGCACCGGGCGCTGCTGCACCATAAATGTCGATCCAGCTCTGCGTGCCCGTCGCATCAACGCAGCGCGTCACCGCGACCGTCGGCCCGCTGAAGTAGATGTAGAACCCGGTCGAGTACGCGTTACCCGAAGCATCAACCGCAAGCCCACGCGATGAACCACCCGCACGGTTGAACTCGGGCGCGGTGTACGTGTTCACCCACTGCTGCCCGCCGTCTGCATCGATCTTCCACATCGCGTGCGATTCATCGCAGTTGGGATTGCCCATGCAGACCGAACCCGCGATCACCACGCCGCCGCCGGGTGCAGACTTCATGTCGTAGACAAACGCGCCGGAATTTGCAGGGCCTTGGTACTCGTTCGACCAGATCGTCGCGCCGCTCGCTGCATCAAGCTTGAACGTGTTGTACCCGAGCTTGTTCCCGCTCACGACGGGGTTGCCGTCCGCATCGATGACGACCTTGGTTGCCTGCCCGGGATCAAACTCATCGCCAAGCACGACATCCCACTGCCGCGTGCCCTGGTTGTCGTACTTCGCAACGCCGTAGGCGTAGATGTTGATCTCTTCGCTCGAATCCCACCCGACCTGCACCCAGCCGGTAACGTACGAATTGCCTGCAGCGTCAACTGCGATATCAACTGCAGCGTCGTTGATGCCATCGGGGCTTCCTGCAACACCGTTGTGCGGTGCATACCACGCAATCTGGCCCGAAGCACCGGCGAACTTGATCGTCATCCAGTCGTAATCCATGCCCGACCAGGACTGACCCGTTGCATACACGTTGCCCGCTGCGTCCATGCCTGCAGCCAGGAGTGCATCCGCGTTGCCGCCCGCGCCATCGAAACGTGCTTCCCAGATCTGCGTGCCGGTCTCGCCGTTGTACTTCACGACGACGTAATCAGAGAACCCCGGACCAGGACTGTCAGACGTGCCTGCAACGATGACGTGACCATCGGGCCCAACCATGACCTTGAAGGCCTTGTCGCTGCCGGTGGGCTTGCCGAGATAGCGTGCGCTCCAGAGCTGCACGCCGCTGGGCGAGTACTTGACGGTGGCGAATGCAGCGCCGGTGCCGGTCGCGGATTCACCCGTGACATAGACGTTGCCAAGCGAGTCGGTCGTGACTGCGTTCGCGTTGTTGTAAAACCCCGCGGGTCCTGAGTAGAACGCACGCCACTCCTTCACGGGCGGCTGCGCTGCGTGTGCAGTGCTCGCGTTCATTCCAATGCACGCACCCGCGACGCCTGCGATCATCATCGCACGGGTCCAGGCGGTCCGACCAACAACACACGCTCCGTGAGTCTTCAAACGCATCGTGATGCCTCCCAGGCAGTATCGCTCACCCCGGAAGCGTCGCCGTTGTAAGAAGATACACGATTTGGCGCTCGCGCCAAATCGGGAAACCCCTGGCTGGGCTCACGATTCGCAGAATTAACACCCTGCTTCGAACGCACGGACAAAGGCGTCAAAATCGTCCGTATCAACAAAGCCCGTCCCGTCGAAATCGGCGTCCTGCGACCCTGATTCAAACAGAAGGACGAACGCGTCGAAGTCGTTGGTGTCGACAAAGCCCGTGCCGTCGATGTCTGCAGGGCATTCGCACTCGTCCGGAACGAGATTGCCGTTTGCATCGAGCGAGATCCCACGGTTGATGTCGCAGCGGTCGTCGGTACCGTTGGCGTTGCAGTCTGCTGGCGCGCGGTACCGGACACGGAAGATGCTCGCGCCGGGGTCGATCGGCGTCTGGTAGTCGAGGTCCTTGTACAGGTCACTGAAGTAGATGCCATCGGGCCCTGCGGCGATCGCTGCTGCAGTGCCGCGACCTGAACCCGTGTACTCGACGAGCGAGGTCGGACCTGCGGTCAATGCACCCGCAGGGCTCACGTCAAACCGCACGAGCCGCTTGCCGTTCTGCTGCGGACCCTGTGCCCACGTCGGGCCTGATTCGGTCACGATGATCGAACCCATCCATTCAGAACCAAACCCGCTGCCGTTGAACGTGCCGGGCTCAAGCACTGCCAGCGTGACCGGTGCACGCGATGGCACCCACACGTGGAGCGCACCGTTGTACATCGAACCATCCGAGCCGTTCCACATGTAGTTGGTGCCGCGCTGCGCGTTGAAGAACCGATCGACGCTTGGGCCGTTCTCGACCACAAACAAACGCTGATCAGACACACGCCACGCACCGCCGAATGGATTACGGTGGCCATACGTGAAGACGTAATCGCGTGCAGTGATGCCGTCGCCTGCGTTGTAGAACGGGTTATCCGTGCAGGGCTGGCCGTTCAATTCCATGCGCAGGATCTTGCCACGGAAGAACGCAAGATTCTGCACGACCGACGGGTTGAATCCATCACCCACGTGGACATACAGCTTGCCATCGGGCCCGATGGTGATGCTCGAGATCTGATGCGAGGCGCTCATCGTCTCGCCGGGCATCTCAAGCACGGTCTGGACTGCGGATGCAGTCAGGCCGTCCGTGGTCGTCAGGCGGATGATGCGCGGATAGAGCTGGTTCGTGTTGCCGTTGTTGGCATAGAGAATCGTGCCGTAGAGGTTGCCCGTCGCATGGTCTCTGCAGATCGAGGCAAGGCCCATCTCGCCCGAACCCGGGAAATCGCCCGTCGGATTGAAGTTGAGAAGCCCTGAAGCAAACGTGCTGACCGTGCCGTTCTTGCGAACGACCTTCACCGCACCATACAGCTCCGCGACGTACATGAAAGGCTCATCTGCTTCGACCTCCCCCGCCACCATCGCGATGCCGACGGGGAGCTGGAAGCCCGTCGCGAACCTCTCTACTTCAAGATTCGGAGCCATCGGCGTCCAGGGAACGATCGTTCCGCGCGCCAGCGTCGTGAAGACCGGCGCCGTCTGCTGCGAAGTGCCCACGTACGTGCTGCCGTTGGTCGAGACCCAGTAGTAACGCGAGTCGTTGGCAGGGCAGGTGACTGCAGGGAGATAGATCGAGATCTTCTGGCAGTCATCGCCCAGCACCGTGAGGATGCTTCGTCCCATCGAGATGCCGGTCGAACCGCCATTGACACGCACGCGTGCGAGCACGTGTGCAGAGAGTGCTGCAGAGTCGATCACCTCGTTGCCCGCCATTGCCTGGCCGCGAATCACGAGCACGTTCTGACCTGCTGCAGAGCCGAGAGTCAGTGATGGCTGCGTCGCTCCCGAAGGAAGTTCAACATTGTTCCCGCTGTCGAGCACCCACTTCACCGCGGGCGGAACTTCCACATCCTTGATGAGAAGCCCGAAAATCTGGCTCGGGTCACCCGTCCTGAAAAGACGCTGCGACCACAGGCTGTACTCGGTCTCTGCATCGCCGCTGTCGTCGCGATAGCGGACGCGAAGGCGATAATCCGTCGACGCAAGCAGAGCCTTCGTCGCTGCACTCGATCCCAGGAACTGCCCATCCGCAAGATGGATGTGGACCTTCAGCGCCTCGTTGGTCTTGCACGTCGCGGCCCACACGAGTTCGTTGGCGTTTACCTTCCAGATTTCCCAGTCCGTGCAGAGGTGCTCATCGCCGTCAAGATCGGAGAACGGGCCGGTCTCCATGTGCACGTCCGCAGCGCTCACCACCTTGCCGTCGACGGATGGCTCAGTGATGATCGGTGCATTGGGCCGATACGGAGGACCGCTCGAACCCGATTCCTCGGTGAACGACCACGAGAGAATGTCGTGGTTCTCATATCCACCGCCGGTGCCGCCGGTAAACCCGATCCACGCGCTCTGCCCATCGAGCGCCAGCGTCGACGAAAGATCTACCGCCACCGTCAGGACCGGCGTCGACACGTTGTCGATGTACACGCTCATCACCGAGCCGTCGTATTCGACGACCACTGCATGGATCGCGCCGTCCGACATGTTCGGGATTGCAGTAGAAATGCCCAGCGATGCACTCTCGACCGCGCTGTTCGGCAGCGTTCCTCGCGTGTGGATCGAAACGTGGTTGTCGTTGGGGTCGTTGACAAACCCGGGCTCGCACGACTCGCTCTGCCACGTGTCAAACTCGATCGCGATCGAGTTGGCGATGCCGTCATAGCCGTTCCTGCATCCGTTCCCGCCGAGCGCGGTCAGTGCGGAGTTCTGGATCACCATCGCAAAGCCGTCTGCACCGCCGCCGCTGATCCCCGTCAGGCGGAACGTGAACGACGTCCGGAAACCCTCGCCGACATTCTGCTTGATCTGGTGCCATGCAGCACCTGCCTGGAACGAAACTGCAGGCG
>JAESFU010000342.1_pt1 | contig 32633 bp, 30 predicted proteins | sample 9269461 | NCBI WGS metagenome assembly JAESFU01 (sample SAMN14502556, study PRJNA617107) | algae metagenome | isolation source: Stenomitos rutilans HA7619-LM2 and co-occurring heterotrophs from cave walls | place: USA: Waikapalae cave, Hawaii | collected 2009-07-28
GGTTCGTTCATCGAGAGCTTCCCGCTCTTCGGCTATGAGCTCGACCACTACGACGAACTGTTCGAGGAAAAGCTCGCCGAGCTCATCAAGATCCGCGAAGGTGGCAAGGTCGAATGGCCCGGCTCGGAGCACACCAAGCCAATCCCCGGCATCGCCATTTACCCCAAGCCCGTCCAGGACCCGCTGCCACTCTGGATCGCGGTTGGCGGCACGCCCAACTCGGTGGCCCGAGCCGCCTACTATGGCCTCCCGCTCATGCTCGCCATCATCGGCGGCAATCCCGAGGCCTTCACGCAGTTCACCCAGCTCTACCGCATGACCGCCGAAAAGGTCGGCCACGACGTGAGCAAGCTGCCCATCGGCATTTCCTCGCACGGCTTCATCGCCGAAAACTCGCAGGACGCCCTCGATATCGCCTTCCCCGCCCATCACGAGGCCATGAGCCGCATCGGTCGCGAGCGCGGCTGGCCGCCGACCACCCGCGCCCAGTTCGAAGCGGGCGCGAGCCCGGCCGGCGCCTACTTCATGGGCTCGCCGCAGCAGGTCATCGACAAGATCCTGATGCAGCACGAATGGTTCAAGCACGACCGCTTCGGCCTGCAGCTGAGCGTCGGTACGCTCCCGCACGACAAGGTCATGAAGGCGATCGAACTCTTCGGCACGGTCGTCAAGCCGGCCGTCAACAAGGCGCTCGGGGCGAACTAGCGGCTACTTGCCGCTGCGCTTGATCGACTTGATCTGCAGGGGCGGCACACCCGATTTCTCGGCGATCGCCTGGTCCTGCTCCATGATGGCGGTCTTGGCCGGCTCATCGCCGTCGAGCCCGCCGAGCAGCTCGGCCGGGACCTTGCGATTGGAGCGCTGGCTACCGTCCTCGTAGACGATGTCGAACAGCACGAATTCGGCCCGCGGGCTCGGCTTCTTGGCCATGTTTGCTTCTCCTTGGACCGCTCCAGAACGGAGCCCGCGTCATATGGGCGATATGGCCTGTGGGATCAACACCCATGCGCGCCGAACCGAATGGACGTGAGACGTCCACCTGACCTAGAAGAAGCCATGCACGTCCCGATCTATTACATCAACCTGGCGTCCCGCGGTGACCGCCGCGTCTTCATGGAAGATCAGCTGACGCGTCTCGGGCTTGTGGCCGAACGGATCGAAGCAGTTACCATCGACCAGGTGCCCCAACCGCTGCTCGACTACCACGCTTCGACGCCGAAGCAGGCCTGTTCCCCCGCCGCAGTCGCCTGCAGCCTGAGCCACGCAAAGGTCTGGACCACCATGCTGGCGCGCGGCGACGAAAGCGCGATCATCCTCGAGGACGATGCCGTGCTGGACCCTGCCCTGGTCGCATTTACCCGACCCGGCCTGCTCAGAAAGATCCGCGCCAACGTGGTAAAGCTCGAGACTTGGCGGAAGCCAGCCATCCTCGGCTCGCACAGCGCCAGGGTCGGCTCCGTCGAGGTGAAGGAACTCACCACGACCCAGCTCGGAACCGCCGCCTACCTGCTCGACCGGAAGGCCGCCAAGAAATCCCTGGCCGCCACGGGCCTGCACAAGATGCCGATCGACCAGACCGTTTTCGCCACCAATGGTGCGCACATCCTGCGTAGCCGGGTGCTGCAGGCGGTACCGAGCCCGGTCGTCCAGATGCACAAGCACGCACCGGACTCCGATCTGGCGCGCAGCGACATCACTCCCGGCCCGCACAATGTGTCGGGCCCCTCGCCGCGCGCCTTCGGCAACCAGCGCCGGATGTTCATGCTGCGTCTTCGCCGGGCCGCAGTGCTGGCCCTGCGCGATCCAGCGGCCGTGTTCCGCCCCCCGGTCACCATTCCGTTCGCCGGCGACGCCCGGTAGCTGCGTCGCTGGATGGACAGGCGACCAGCGGCTGCGTACACGAAACGCATGCAAGTGCCGGTCATTTACATTAACCTTGCGTCCCGCGCGGACCGCCGAGCCTACATGGACCAGCAACTGGCCGCCCTGGGTTTGACCGGCGAGCGGCTGGATGCGGTGACCATCGATGACATCGATCCGGCGCTCTTGGCTTACCACGGCCCGGACCGGCCATTCCGCTGCGCTCCGGCTGCCATCGCCTGTGGCCTGAGTCACGCCGCGGCATGGCAGACGATGGTCGCGCGGGACTACGAAGCCGCGATAATCCTCGAAGACGATGTGGCGTTCGCCCCGAACTTTCGCGCCTTCACGCAGCCCGGCGTGCTCGAGCGGGCGGGCGCCGACATCATCAAGCTCGAAACCTGGCGCAAGAGCATCACGCTTGGCTCGCGCGTTTCGCGCCTCGAGGCGACCGAACTGCGCGAACTGACTTCGGGGCACCTGGGCAGCGCCGCCTACCTGATCAGCCGTGCCGCCGCCGAGCGCTCCCTGGCCGATCCGCTCCTGCACCGGGTGGCGATCGACGAGTTCCTGTTCACGCTGCGCGGCGCCCACCTGTTGCGCAGCCGCGTGCTGCAGGCGAGCCCCAGTCCCGCCGTCCAGCTCCACAAGCACATTCCAACCTCAGAACTGGCACGCAGCGACATCTTCCCGCAAAGGGCCGTTCCGGGCGCGCCGCGTACCGAAAAGCCACGCACCCGCCCCGCTCGGCCGCCCATGGGCAGGCATCGGCTGCGGCGGGCCCTGGTGCTGCTGCAACGCGATCCGCTCGCGCTCCTTGCCATCCCGGCCCGCGTGCCCTTCGGCGGCGATGCCGCGCTAAGCCACTAGCCGCGGAAGATCGCGTCGCCCTGCTCGTCGATGATCTGGCGGCCCTTGGCGAGCGCGAAGTTGACCACGTCTTCCTTGGACGAGAAGCGGTCGGCGCGCACGAACTGGTAGGTCTTGGTCTCGCCCTCGATCGTCTTGTGGATCGTGCCGGCCAGCTGATACTCGCTGCCCACCATCATGGTGATCGCCTTGACGGTGTAGCCCTTGTAGCTCTCCTCGCCGACCACGGCCGGCTCGATCGACTTGGGTTCAGCGCCGCCGCCACCGAACAAATTCTTCCAGAACGACATCTCGGGCTCCCCGCTAACGACTGAGGCACGAGGCTTAGGGGGCGCACCACCGTTTGTCCACCGGCTCCGCCTGAAGCTGGCGCCGAAACAGAAAGGCCCGGATCGCTCCGGGCCTTCTGAACTCAGTTGTCGAGGAAGCTGCGCAGCTTCCGGCTGCGGCTCGGATGCTTGAGCTTGCGCAGCGCCTTGGCCTCGATCTGCCGGATACGTTCGCGCGTCACGGAAAACTGCTGGCCGACTTCTTCGAGCGTATGGTCGGTGTTCATGCCGATGCCGAAGCGCATGCGCAGCACGCGTTCCTCGCGCGGCGTCAGCGACGCCAGGACGCGGGTCGTCGTCTCGCGCAGGTTGCTCTGGATCGCCGCATCGATCGGCTGGATCGCATTCACGTCCGGGATGAAATCGCCGAGGTTGCTATCCTCCTCGTCGCCGATCGGCGTCTCGAGGCTGATCGGCTCCTTGGCGATCTTCAGCACCTTGCGGACCTTGTCCAAGGGCATCTGCAGCTTCTCGCTGAGCTCCTCGGGCGTCGGCTCGCGACCGATCTCGTGCAGCATCTGGCGCGACGTGCGGACGATCTTGTTGATCGTCTCGATCATGTGCACCGGAATACGGATCGTGCGGGCCTGGTCGGCGATCGAGCGGGTGATCGCCTGCCGAATCCACCAAGTCGCATAGGTGGAGAACTTGTAGCCGCGACGGTACTCGAACTTGTCCACGGCCTTCATCAGGCCGATATTGCCTTCCTGAATGAGATCAAGGAACTGCAGGCCGCGGTTCGTGTACTTCTTGGCGATCGAGATCACGAGGCGGAGGTTGGCTTCCACCATCTCCTTCTTGGCGATCGCAGCCTCGCGCTCGCCCTTCTGCACCTTGTGCACGATGCGGCGGTACTCGGCGATATCGAGGCCGGTTTCCGTCGCCAGCGTCGTGATCTCGCCGCGGATCTCGTTGATTGTATCGACTTCGCGCTTGGCGAACTCGCTCCAACCCTTGCCGTCACGGCCCGAGATCGCGCCGACCCAATCCTGGTGTAGCTCGCTGCCGTAATGCGCCTGGAGGAAATCCTCGCGCTTGACGCCATAGCTCTCGGCGAGGCGCAGCAGGCGCCCTTCGTTGCGCACCAGGCGCTTGTTGATGTCGTAGAGCTGCTCGACCAGGCTCTCGATACGGCTCTGGTTGAGGCTCAGCGACTTCACGTCGGTGATCACTTCGCCACGCAGTCCGTCGAGCTTCTTGAGATCGGCAGCGCTCGCCGGAGCAGCGCCCGACAGGCGGTTCTCGGCGTGCTGGTCCTGCATCTTGCGCATCTTGCCATAGGCATCGGCGATGCGGTCGAACGTCTCGACGACCTGCGGCTTCAGCTCGGCTTCCATCGCGGAAAGCGACAGCGAGTTCTCGAAATCGTCGTCCTCTTCCTCGACGGGATCCTGCGGCGCCTCGGGCTCCTCAGGCACGTAGTCGTCGTCATCGTCGCCACTGGAAGCGCGCCGCGGAGCGGGCTTGGCCGCTGCCTTGGGCTCTTCCTTCTTTTCGGCCGGACGCTGGATCTCGGACGGAATCACCGGCGCCGCCTGCTTGGCGTCGGGGCCGGCATAGGTCGCCTCGAGGTCGATGATGTCGCGCAGCAGAATCTCGGCATTCGCCAGCTGGTCGCGCCAGATGATGATGGCCTGGAAAGTCAGCGGGCTCTCGCACAGGCCCTCGATCATCGTCTCGCGACCGGCCTCGATGCGCTTGGCGATGGCGATTTCGCCCTCGCGGCTGAGCAGCTCCACCGAGCCCATTTCGCGCAGGTACATGCGCACCGGATCATCGGTGCGGTCGCTGCCTTCGCGGGTGTTGGACTTGGACGCAACGGCCGTGCCGGTGCGCTCGGCAATCTCGTTGGACTCTTCCTCGGCCGTATCGGGCTCGGCCTCTTCGACCTCGTCCTCGTCGACCACGTTGATGCCCATGTCGGAGAACATCGCCATGATGTCCTCGATCTGCTCGGAGGTGACCTCCTCCGACGGCAGCACGGCGTTCAGCTCTTCATAGGTGACGTAGCCGCGCTTCTTGGCCGTCTTGATCAGCTTTTTTACAGCCGCATCCGATAGGTCGAGCAGCGGCCCATCGGGGGCCTCGCCGGCGGCGCCCTGCGCCACTTCCGGCTTTTCTACATCTTCGGTCTTCTGCTTGGTCGCTGCCTTGGTGGCCATCTAGCTTGCTGCTCCGGGCGCCCGGTCGGGGAGGCGCCGATCGTCGTTACGTGGTCGCGGCTTGAAACATCGTAAAGGGAAAGTCTTGTGCGGCGGTTTCGTTTTTGCCGTCACATGTCCGTCAACGGGTGATTCGCTGATAAGCAAATTCGCGCGTACCCGCCGCTTCGTCAAAAGCTGCGTGTCGCGCGTCCCGATAACGAACCAAACCCTTCAATCAATGCCTCTGTGCCATCCACAGTGGTGATTTGGTTCTGGATGTCCCGCAGCCGTTCAAAGGTTTCTTCGCTCGGGTCGTCGCCCAGCGCCACTTCGGCTGCCTTCAGGGCCTTATTTAGCTCAACCGATTTCGAATGCAAGGCCAGGGCGTGCTTTAGACCGATTTCCGCATCCGGATCGGCAATCTCCGCCCCGCACTGCCAGACCCCCTGCCGGGCCAGCAAAAGCTCCATTTTCTCGATCGGATCGCCGAACCCGCGCGCCCCCAGCGCCCCGCGCAGCGCTTCCGCCGTAATATCGTGATCGCGCGTGACGAGGTCGAGCAGCGCATTGAGCAGTGTGCGCGAGGTCGGCGAAGCGAGCTCGAGCTCGGCAAGTGATTCGAGCCGGCTGTCCGCCAGCGCCGGATGGTTGACCAGCGACACGAGGATCGTCGCCTCCCGCGGCGTCGCATCGATCGCCCGCCCCGGCTTCAGCAGTCGCGAATTGCGCAGCGTATCCGACACCACCGCACGCGGCCCGCCGCGGCTCCCGGTCGCTGCGAACGGCGCACCGAACTGCCCCCGCCGCCGATCGTTCTGCCGCCCACCGCGACTACCCTGCCGCTCGTCCCAACGCGGCGCCCGAATCGGCGCAAAGAATGCCTGCAGCTTCTCGTCGAAGGCCTGCATGTAGTGCCGTTTCACCGACGCCTCGCCAATGGCATTGGCCCGCGCCTTGAGCCGCGCCTCGAGCGCCGCGCGCGCTTCCGGCGTCTCCGGCACCATCCCGCCCTCGGTCTCGATCGACCAGATGACGTCCGACAGCGAGCGCGCCCGGTCGATAACGTCGGCGAAGGCTCCCTTCCCCTCGGCCTTGATCAGGTCGTCCGGGTCCTGCCCCTCGGGCAGCGTGGCGATCTTCACCGTTCGTCCCGGCTGCAGTTGCGGCAGCACGATCTCGGCCGCCCGCACCGCCGCCCGCTGCCCGGCCGCATCGCCGTCGAAGCACAGGATCGGTTCGTCGCTCATCCGCCACAGCAGCTGCAAATGCTCCTCGGTCAGCGCCGTCCCGAGCGGCGCCACCGTGCCCTCGAAGCCCGCCATCACGGCCGCGATCACGTCGAGATAGCCTTCGACCACGATCACCCTTTGCCCACCGCGCGCCGCTTCCTTGGCCGTCTGGCCATTGTAGAGCGTCATGCGCTTCTTGAAGAGCTCGGTCTCGGGCGAGTTGAGATACTTCGCCGGCACATCCGCCGACAGCGCCCGCCCGCCAAACGCGATCACCCGCCCGCGATAGTCGCTGATCGGAAACATCACCCGGTTGCGGAACCGATCATAGGGCAGCGGCGATTCCTCGCGCACCACCACCAGCCCCGCATCGACCATCTCCTGCGCCGAAACGCCGTTCGCCGCGAGATGCTCCTTCAGCCCATTGGCGCTGTCCGGCGCATAACCGATCCGGAACCGCGTCTGCGCCGTCGCACTCACGCCGCGATCGTGAAGATACCCACGCGCCCGCGCCCCGATATTGTGGCCCAGCGCCGCCTCGAAATACTGCGTCGCGATCTCCATCACGTCGAACAGCGAGCGCCGCGCTTCCTGCCGCGCCTCCTCGCGCTCGTCGCGCGCCGGCATTGGCACGCCGGCCATGTTGGCGAGCTTTTCCACCGCCTCGGGAAAACTCATCCCCGCCTTCTCGGTCAGGAACCGGAAGTGATCGCCCGAAACGCCACAACCGAAGCAGTGGTAAATCCCGCGCCGGTCATCGGCATGAAAACTCGGCGATTTCTCGCCATGGAACGGACAGCAGGCCCAGTAGTCCCCGCGGTTCGGCTGGCTCTTGCGCTTGTCCCAAAGCACATGCTCGCCCACCACCTGCGAGATGGGGAGCCGCTGTCGGATCTCATCGAGAAAGCCGTCGGAAAAGCGCATGGCTGCCCTAGATATGGCCCGCCGGCCCCGTTGTTAAGGGCCGTCGCGCCACGCACCCGTTGTTCACAGGCTACGCTGCCGGCGTGGTGCCTTTGGCCGACTGGTACATCCGCCAGGCAATCGCGAGCAGCGCGGCGGCGAAGATGATCGCCAGGATGCCTCCGAGCGTCACCATCACCAGCGCTCCCAGCACCGGCGCGAACAGAAGCGCTATGCCGAACAGCACATACAGCACGCCCGACAGCACCACGGGCCAGATGCGCGCATAATGCTCGCGCTCGCGATAGATCACCCAGATCTCCATCACGCCCACGAAGATTGCCTGAAACGCCACGATGTAGATGAGGATGGTCGTCGTCAGCAGCGTCGCCATGATCGGCGAAATGAGGATCAGCGCACCGGTGATGATCGCGAGCACGTTGCGGATCACGTCGAACCAGTAATTGCCCGTCTTGGCGCCACCGAAGGTGAGGCTCCACAGGCCGAGCACCCCGTCGATGAGCAGCAACGCGCCGCCGAAGATCACCAGCACGAACAGCGTCTGCGCCGGGAAGATCACCGCATAGATGCCGGCCAGCAGCATCAGCACCGCGCGCAGTCCGGTTATCCACGCCCACCGCTTCCTGGTATCGCTCGAAATCGCCATCGGTCTGCCTCCAATGCCCTGAAATACCGGCAGCTTAGCCTATCGTGCCTGCCTCCCAAAGCGTGATTGGAAACTCGTGCACCGCCCTTGCATCGCCTCGCCCGGCGTGATCCTTTCCGCGCCCCGGAGGAACCCATGCCGATAGCCATCTACGCCCTGGCGCTCGCCGCCTTCGCCGTCGGCACGGCCGAGTTCGTCATCTCCGGCATCCTGCCGGCACTCGCCACAGATCTCTCGGTGTCTATCCCCACCGCGGGATTGCTCGTCACCGCCTACGCCATCGGCGTCGCCATCGGCGGCCCGCTGATCACCATCGCCACCGCCCGCTGGTCACAGCGTACCGTGCTGATCGGGCTGATGAGCGTCTTCACCCTCGCCCAGATCTTCTGCGCTCTCGCCCCGGACTACGGCCTACTGATGCTGGCGCGGCTGCTCTCGTCCTGCGCCCACGGCGCCTTCTTCGGGGCCGGCAATGTCGTCGTCGCCAATGCCGTGCCGCTCGAGCGCCGCGGTGCCGCCTTCTCGTTGTTCATCTCCGGCATCACGGTTGCCAACCTCCTCGGCCTGCCCGGCGGCAGCGCCATCGGCCTCACCTTCGGCTGGCGCACGACCTTCCTCGTCGTCGCCGCCCTCGGCGCCATCGCCACGCTGGTGCTGATTGCCCGCCTGCCCAAAACGCCCGCTTCCGGGGAACGCAGCGCCACGCTCGCCGAGCAGTTCCGGGAACTGCGCCACCAGCGGGTCTGGCTCAGCTACGTCACGATCGCCCTGGTCATGGTCGGAGCCCTCGCCTTCGGCACCTACCAGGTGCCGATCATGCTGAACGTCACGGGCCTCTCGCCCGATATCATCCCGATCTACCTGCTGATCGGCGGCCTTGGCTCGGTGCTCGGCATCTATCTTGGCGGCCGCGGCACCGATTGGAAGCCGATGCCAACGCTGCTCACCGTGCTGCTGCTCCAGGCCCTGCTCTATTTCACCATGCTGTTCGCGGTGCACGACAAGGTGTGGATGACGGCGAACCTCCTCGCCACCTCGATCCTCGGCTTCGCCTTCTCGACCCCGCTCCAGGCCCGCGTCATCACCGCCGCGCACAAGGCGCCGAACCTCGCCTCCTCGCTGATATCCACTGCTTTCAACATCGGCATCGCCGCAGGCGCCTTCATCGGCTCGCGTCTCATCGATTCGGGCGTCAGCTATGCCGATATCCCTGCCGTCGGCGTGGTCGCCAGCCTCGGCGCTGCAATAGCTGCAGCCCTCTCGTGGTGGCTGGAGCGACGTTCGGCAAAACTGTCGGCAATCTGACGCCGGGCCGGCAGCACTTCCTTTACCATCGCCGGGCGCATTTCCCCGGCACTGGTATGTTTTTGGTACGTTGGCGTCGACTCATACTCGACCAGACCCGGCGCCCGTGCTCGACCAGACCTCTTTGCTCATAGCCATCGGCTTTTCTGCCACGGCCCTGATGCTGACGCTCGTCATCACGTGGCTCGGCACGCTCCGCGACACGTACCTGCTCAACTGGGGCATCGGCCTCGGTCTGGTCGCTCCTGGGTGCCTGCTCTACGGCGTCGGCAATACCTACGATCCGGTCGTCCTCGTCTCGTCCTTCGGCCTGCTGCTCGGCGGCTTCGCCTTCATCTATGTCGGCTGCGCCCAGTTCTCGTCCGGCCAGACGCCGTGGCGCCGGGCGGCCGCCATCTGGGCTACATCCTGCCTGCTGATCACCGGCCTCTTCGCCGTCGGCCTCTCCGGCGTCGGTACGATCGTGCTCAATGTCACCGCGTCCGCGCTGTTCCTCGCCTCCGGCCGCGAACACTGGTTGGCCCGCGCTCAGACCCCGATCGCCATGGTCGCGAAGTCCGCGCTCTACGGCATCACCGCCGTCACCTTCGCCCTGTGCGCCTCGGTCCTGCTGGTCAACGGCCAGTGGGTGCTGACCGCCCGCCCCCAGAACTGGGCCGAGGATCTCAACGCCATCGCCCTCCTCGCCTCGCTGGCGACGGTCGGCGCGGTGACGATGGCGCTGCACCAGTTCCGCATCACCGAAGCGCACCGCCGCCTCGCCATGACCGACCCACTGACGGGCCTCCTGAATCGGCGAGCCCTGTTCACGCTCACCGATTCAGCCCCCATCGCCCCAGCGACCGCCGTGATCATGCTCGATCTGGATGACTTCAAGGCCATCAACGATCGCTTCGGCCACGCCGTTGGCGATGAGGTGCTGGTCCGCTTCGCCGCGATCCTGTCGCGCGCCCTGGGCCGTACCGATGTCGCCGCCCGCCTCGGTGGCGAAGAGTTCGTGCTGCTCGTCCATGCCACCGATGCCGCCGCCGCCCACACGCTCGCCGACAGCATCCGGCTCGAACTGGCCGAAACCAGGCACCTGGCCGGCGACTACGGCCCGCCCACCGTCAGCGCCGGCATCGCCATCGCCTCCCAGAAGGGCGAGTCCTTCGACCAACTCCTCCGCGCCGCCGACGAGCTGCTCTACAAAGCCAAGGATGCCGGCCGCAACCGAGTCCACGGCCCCGAACCGCGCCTCGCGGCATAAGACAGCCTGACTGCCCCATTCAGAACGCATTCAGCCGCCGGGGAGCAATCCCCGGCAACTCACGTTCACGGATGGCCGTCATGGCGCTCTTCATTCTCTTCCTCGGTTCCTTCTGCCTCGGCACTGCCGAGTTCATGGCAACCGGTCTCCTCCCCCAGGTCGCAGCCGACCTCGGCATTTCCATTCCCACCGCGGGCACCATCGTCACCGCCTACGCCCTCGGCGTCGCCTTTGGCGGCCCGGTCCTGGCTCTGCTGCTCGGCCGCCTGCCGCGCAAGACTGTGCTGATCGGGCTGATCTCGCTCTTTGCTGCCGCCCAGATTCTCGCCGCGATCGCTCCGAGCTTCGAGCTGCTGCTGGCCGCCCGGGTCCTCGGCGCCGCCTGCCAGGGCTCGTTCTTCGGCATTGCCGGCCTCGTCGCCGTCGGCGTCGCTGGCGAAGGCCGCTCCGGCTTTGCGCTGTCGCTGCTGGTCGCCGGCATCACCGTCGCCAACATCCTCGGCTTGCCCGGTGGCACCATCATCGGCTCAGCCTTCGGCTGGCGCGCGAGCTTCCTCGCCCTCGGCGCCGTCGCCCTGGTCGTCGCACTGCTGATCCTGCTGCTCGTTCCCGCAACGAGCAGCCAAACAAGCGCCGCCGCCCCGCTCGGCCGCCAGCTGAAGGCGCTCGCCCATCGCGACGTCATCCTCAGCTACGCGGTGATGACGCTCGCGAGCGTCGGCTTCTTCTCACTCTTCACCTTCATCGCCCCGCTGCTGACCACGGTCACGAAGCTCGACGCGACGACCGTGCCCATGCTGCTCCTCGCGTTTGGTGTCGGCTCGACGGCCGGCGCACTGATCGGCGGCAAGCTCGCCGACTGGCGCCCGACCCCGTCGGCCATTGCCATCTTCGTCGGTGAAATCGCGGTGTTCACGACCGTGCTCGTCGCCGCCGACCAGCCGGTGCCGATGGTGGCGGCAGTGGTCGTCCTCGGGTTCTGCGCCTTCGCCTATGCGCCGTCGCTGTTCGTGCGCCTCTTCGCCGCCGCCAAGGACGCGCCCGATCTCGCCTCGACGCTGATCTCAACCGCCTTCAACATCGGCATCGCGACCGGCTCGACACTCGGTGCACTGGCACTGGCAGGTGGCGCGAGCTACGCGACCCTCGCCTGGATCGGCGTCGCAACGGCCGGCAGTGCCATCGTCGCCATCGTAGTGATGGCGATGGGTGGGGCGAGCGAGGAGCAGGAACTCGTCGCCCAGCCCGCCGAGTAAGCTCAGGCGCCCAGGGCGGACCTGATTTTGGCCGACACCTTGCCGAAGTCGATCCGCCCCGGGTACTCCGCCTTCAGTGCGCCAACCACCTTGCCCATGTCCTTGGCCCCGGCCGCCCCGGTCGATTTGATTGCCGCGACGATCGCGGCATCCACCTCGGCCTCGCTCAGCCCCTTGGGCAGGAACTCGGCAAGGATCGCGATTTCTTCGCGCTCCACCACCGCCAGATCCTCGCGACCGGCCTTCTCGTAGATGCCGAGCGATTCCTCGCGCTGCTTCACCATCTTCTGCAGCAGCGCCAGCACTTCGGCATCGTCGAGCGGCCCCTTGCCCTGCCCACGCGCATCGATGTCCTTGTCCTTGATCGCCGCACTGACGGCCCTGAGCGTCGCCGTGCGCCGCTTGTCGCCGGCCTTGAGCGCCGTTTTGTAGCCTTCGCTGATCGCCTCACGCATCGATGTTTCCGCCTGTTCTTGTTCGTTGGGGGTTGCCACCCATATAGCGCAAGAACGGCCGAGCGCCACTTGCGCTTCCGGTGGGCTCCGTCTAGGGAGAGCCCTCAACCGACAGAACCTAACCCGTTTGGAGCCCCGCCATGACCGGCTGGCAGCAAAAGCCTGCGACCGCCCTCCTGATCCTGGACGACGGCACGCGCCTTGAAGGTCACGGCATCGGGGCCGTCGGCCACGCCGCCGGCGAGGTCTGCTTCAACACGGCGATGACCGGCTACCAGGAGATCCTCACGGACCCCTCCTATGCCGGCCAGATCATCACCTTCACCTTCCCCCACATCGGCAATGTCGGCGCCAACGACGAAGACATCGAGACGGTGAACATGGCGGCACTGTCGGGAGTCCGCGGCGCGGTCCTCCGCGCCGACATCACCAACCCATCCAATTACCGCGCTGCCGAAAAGCTCGATGCGTGGCTCAAGAAGCGCAACATCATCGGCATTGCCGGGGTCGATACGCGGGCGCTCACCGCCCGCATCCGCGAAAAGGGCATGCCCAACGGCGTCATCGCCCACGCACCCGATGGCTATTTCCACGAGCCCTCGATGGTCGCCGAGCTCAAGGCGTTCCCCGGCCTCGAGGGTCTCGACCTCGCCAAGGAAGTGACCACTGCGCAGACCTACCACTGGGACCAGACGTCGTGGACCCGCACGGCCGGTTACGGCACGCTCGAGAACCCTGAATTCCACGTCGTCGCGATCGACTACGGTGCCAAGCGCAACATCCTGCGCCAGCTCGCCGACCAGGGCGCCAAGGTGACCGTGGTTCCCGCGACCGCGACCGCCAAGGATGTGCTCTCGCACAACCCCGACGCGATCTTCCTCTCGAACGGTCCCGGCGATCCGGCCGCGACCGGCAAGTATGCCGTCCCGACCATCAAGGCGCTGATGGATACCGGCAAGCCCATGTTCGGCATCTGCCTCGGCCACCAGCTGCTCGGCCTCGCCGTCGGCGGCAAGACCCAGAAGATGCACCAGGGCCACCACGGCGCGAACCATCCGGTGAAAGACCTCACCACCGGCAAGGTCGAGATCACCTCGATGAACCACGGCTTCGCTGTCGATACCGAGAGCCTGCCCGGCAACGTCAAACAGACCCACGTCTCGCTGTTCGACGGCTCCAACGCCGGCCTCGAAGTCGACGGCAAGCCGATCTTCTCGGTGCAGTATCACCCCGAGGCGAGCCCCGGCCCGCACGACAGCCACTACCTCTTCACCCGCTTCCTCAACCTCGTCCGCGCCCAGAAGGGTCTCCCCCTCGCGCCGGAACAGGTGAAGGCCGGCGAATAGGCAAAAAAGGGCCGCCCGTCACCGGGCAGCCCCCTCGCTTGGCCATGGCTGGCCGAAATCAGGTCGCGGGAAGCGTCGCCACCCAGGCGTCGAACTCGGCCTGGTCGAGCGCGCCGTCAGCGCTGGTGTCCGCCGCCGTGAACGCCTCCTGAGTCAGATCGGGCCAGGCAACCTGTGCCTCGGCCAGCGTCACGGTGCCGCTCGCGTCGGCATCGACGGTGGCAAAGGTCGGGGCGGCCGCCTGGGCGAACGCAGCGGACGAGAGGCCAATTGCGGCGACGGTGATGAGAAGCTTCTTCATGGATCGAAATCCTTCCATGTGAGGTGTCTTGCGGAACCGGTGGCCCAGTCCCGGTGGCGGCTTCAGCGCCAACCACGGGAGCAGAGACTAGGGAACATCGTGACCGCAAACTGGCCGGATCGCGGCTCGCCCGGGATCATTCCCTGACCATTTCTTGGGCTCAGGTGTTATTGTCTGGGCAGTGGAACCGAAACCCGCGAACCGCGTTTTCGCGCGCCCGATCTATCGCCAATGCTGCATCAGCGGCCCGCCAGCCCCGGCTACGGGATCGGTGCTCGGCATCGGCACTGCCGCGATGTGCCGGTCGGCCCCCGGTCGCTCTCCCGGCTCGCCGCGCAGCAGGTCCCAGTCCTGCCCCGGGGGATACGCCCCGACCATCATGAAGCCGTCGCCCGAGCCGAGCCGCCGATGCGCAACGCCCGCCGGAATGACAATCACGTCACCCCTCCGGACCTCGAGCACCCGCCCCGTCGGTCCGCCCAGCATGATGCTGGCCCAGCCCTGCGCACAGCCGAGCGCCTCATGTGCCGTCGAATGGTAGTGGTGGTATGTGAACACGGACGCCCGCCAGGCCGGCGGCCAACCGCCGGCCGTGAACAGTGCTTCCATGCGCTCGGCGCTAGCTTCGGCGCGCTCGACCGCTTCCGCATAGAACAGCAGCGGCAACCGGCTGTTCGGAAACGTGCCGTCGTCCTCGAAACGCTCGAGCTTCAGCCCTTCGATCCGGCCGGCCACCTTGCGCTCAGACGCCGGTGTCGCACTGGCTGACATCCCCGGTCGTCATGCCGCGCTTCAGCCACTCCATCCGCTGCGCCGACGTGCCGTGCGTGAAATTGCGCGGCGAAACCTGTCCGCGTGTCAGCGTGTCGTCGCCGATGGCATTGGCGGCCGTGATCGCCTCGTCGGCATCGCCCGACTCGAGCCAGTTCTGCTGCTTGACGTAGTTCGCCCAGACGCCTGCATAGCAGTCCGCCTGCAGTTCCACCTTCACCGAGTAGGCGTTTTGCTCCTCCTGGCTCATGCTCGCGCGGGCCTGGTTGAACTTGGGCAGCACGCCCGTCTGGTCCTGCACCGCATGACCGATCTCGTGTGCAATGACATAAGCCTGCGCGAAATCGCCCGGCGCGCCGAACTGCTGCCGCAGCTGATCGTAGAAGCTGAGGTCGATGTAGACCTTCTTGTCGTTGGGGCAGTAGAACGGGCCCGAGGCTGCCTGCGCGAGGCCGCAACCCGATTGCGTCGCGTCGGTGAACAGCACCACGGTCGGCGGGTCGTAGGTCAGGTTGTTCTGCCGGAACACCTCGGTCCACAAGTCCTCGGTGTCCTTGACCACCACACCGACGAACTCCGAGAGTTCGTCCTGCGTCGCGCTGCTCGAGGGCGGCGAGAACTGCTGGTTGCTGGTCGTCGTGCTGCTGCCACCGCCCAGGATCGTGTCGAGCGGATTCTGCCCGGTCACGAACCAGATGATGCCCAACACCACCACCACCCCGAGCAGGCCCAGCCCGCCACCGCCGGCCCGGCCGGTCGGGATGCGCATGCCGCCGCCACCGCTACCGGGAAAGCTGAAGCCTCCCGACCCGCCGCTCGACTGCCCGCGACGATCCTCGATATTCGAGCTGCGCTGACGCCCCTGCCACTTCATTTGACTTGTCCTCACGACGCTTTGGCTGAAGTCTACCAATAAGCAGTCACCCGGCAAACCGGTTCCGTTGGCTGCAGTTTTGTTGACGGCGAACACAATCCTGCCCCGTTCGCGCCCCGTCATTTCACCGTCACTCTCGGCGGGCAGGAAGCCACATCGTCCGCGCGAGCGGCAGACGGCAGTTGCGGCCGTCCCAAAGGCGAACGTCAAAGCTCAGGGAGACTTTCATGAATTATCACAATGGCATTTCCCGCCGTGCCTTCCTCGCCGGCACGGCCAGCGTCGGCGCCGCGGTGGCGCTCCACCCCTTCGCGGTGCAGGCCGCGGCCGGTCAGGCGCACCTGCGCATCATGGAAACGACCGACCTCCACGTCGCGGTCTTCCCCTATGACTACTACGCTGATGCCCCCAACGACACGCTCGGCCTCGCCCGCACCGCCGCCCTGATCGACGCCATCCGCGCCGAAGCCGGCAACTCGATCCTCGTCGACAATGGCGACGTCATCCAGGGCAACCCGATGGGCGACTACATCGCCTACGAGAAGGGCCTGACCAACGAACCGCACCCTATCATCGCCGCCATGAACACGCTTGGCTACGAAGCCGGCACGCTGGGCAACCACGAGTTCAACTACGGCCTCGAATTCCTCGACGCCGCCATCGCCGCCGCCAATTTCCCGATCGTTTCGGCCAACCTGGTCAAGGGTGAGCTGGCTGCCGACGTCCTCTCCGACACCACCTACATTCCGCCCTACCAGATCGTCGAAAAGGAACTCACCGACGGCTCGGGCGCCAAGCACACCATCAAGCTCGGCTTCATCGGCTTCGTACCGCCCCAGATCATGACCTGGGACAACACCCACCTTGCCGGCAAGGTCGATACCCGCCAGATCGTCGAGGCAGCGGAAGCGTATGTTCCGAAAATGCGGGAAGAAGGCGCCGAGCTCATCATCGCGCTCTCCCACTCCGGCATCGCCGCCGATATCGGCATCGGCGAAAATGCCTCGCTGCAGCTCGCCGCCGTCGACGGCATCGACGTCGTCCTCACCGGCCACCAGCACCTCGTCTTCCCCAATTCCAAGGATTTCGAGGGCGTCGAAGGCGCCGATCTCGATGCCGGCACGCTCGCCGGCAAACCCGCCGTGATGGCCGGCTTCTGGGGCTCGCATATGGGCCTCATCGACCTGCTGCTCGAAAAGGCCGATGACGGCGCCTGGTCGATCGTCTCGCACACCTCCGAAGCCCGCCCGATTTTCGAGCGCGTCGACGGCAAGGTGCAGCCACTGGTCGAAAGCGTTGCAACGGTCGAGGCCGCCGCACAGGCCGACCACGACGAAACCCTGGCCTATGTCCGCCGCGCGGTCGGCGAAACAGCCGCCCCGCTCCACTCCTACTTCGCCCTCGTCGCCGACGATCCGAGCGTGCAGATCGTCAACATCGCCCAGGCCTGGTACCTCAGCCAGATGCTGAAGGGCACCGAGTGGGAAAACACCCCGCTCCTCTCCGCCGCAGCCCCCTTCAAGGCCGGTGGTCGCGGTGGCCCGGACTACTACACCGACGTGCCGGTCGGGCCGGTGGCGATCAAGAACGTCGCCGACCTCTACCTCTACCCCAACACCATCCAGGCTGTTGTGATCACCGGCCAGGACGTCCAGAACTGGCTCGATCGCTCGGCCGGCATCTTCAACCAGGTCGAAGCCGGCGCGACCGATGCGCCGCTCATCAACCCCGACTTCCCGTCCTACAATTTCGACGTCATCGACGGGGTCACCTACAAAATCGACCTCACCAAGCCCTCGAAATATGGCCCTAAGGGCGAGGATCTCGGCATCACCGAGAGCCGCATCGTCGATCTGAAGTACGGCGACACCCCCATCGATCCGGCACAGAAATTCGTCGTCGCGTCGAACAACTACCGCGCCGGTGGCGGTGGCACCTTTCCCGGCATCGGGCCGGACAAGATCGTCTTCAAGGGTCCCGACACCAACCGCGACATCATCGTGCGCTACATCGTCGAGAACGGCACCATCAACCCCAAGGCCGACAGCAACTGGTCGCTCGCCCCGATCGGCGCGACCGTCCTCTTCGAAACCGGCCCCAAGGGCGCCGAGCATCTCGCCGACGTCACCGCCGTCAAGATCGAAGCAACCGGCGACACCTCCGAAACCGGCTTCGGCGTCTACCGCATCACGCTTTGACCGCAAGGGACCGGCGCGGAACCTCCGCGTCGGTCCACCTATGATGGCTGCCCTGCCCTTGACTAGGCGGCCCGTCCGGCATTCCCTCGCCCGGCACGACGGTTTCAGACGGATGGGGATTCTATGGCCGGGCCGACACTCGACCTGCCAGTCGGTCACCGTCGCGCCGCTTTGACGCTCTTCGCCACCATCTCGATTCTGATCGGATTGCTCATGTCACCGACCAGCGCCGCCACGTTCGTCTACGTCGGCAATGCTGAAAGCCAGGATATCAGCGTGTTCCGGCTCGAGCCCACCGGCGACCTCGCGCCCGTCGAGACGACGCCGATCCCCGGCCCTGCAAAGCCCGGCGGTTCCGTGCCGTTCGCGATCAGCCCCGATCGTCAGTTCCTCCACGTCGCCCTGCGCAACGAGCCGTACAGCGTCGCGAGCTTCCGCATCGATGCGACGACCGGTCGGTTGACCGCTCTTGGCTCGGCGCCGCTGCCCGACTCAATGGCCTACGTCGCGACCGATCACACCGGCCGCTACCTGCTCACCGCCTCCTATGGTGGCGGCCGCGTCGCCGTGAGCCCGATTGCGGCCGACGGCAGGGTCGGCGAGGCACAACAGGTGCTGCCCACCGAGCCCAAGGCGCACGCCATCATCACCGATCCAACCAACCGCTACGTGCTGATCACCAGCCTCGGCGGCAACGTGATCCACCAGCAGCGCTTCGATCCCACCACCGGCGCCCTCACGCCGAACGATCCGCCCACGACCGCGATCGAGCCCAAGGGCGGCCCGCGCCACCTCGTCTTCTCGCCCGACGCACGCTTCATCTACCTGTTGAACGAGCTCGACGGCACGGTCCACGTCCTGCCCTGGAACGCCGAAACTGGGACGCTCGGCCAGCAAGTCCAGTACGTCAGCCTCCTGCCCGAAGGCTTCAGCGGCAACCCGTGGGGCGCCGACATCCGGGTGACTCCCGATGGCCGTTACCTCTACGCTTCCGAGCGCACCGGCAGCACCCTCGCCGGCTTCCGCATCGATCCGACAACCGGCAGCCTCACGCCAATCGGCACCTTCGCCACCGAAACCCAGCCGCGCAGCTTCGCCATCGATCCTTCCGGCCGCTATCTGCTGGCGGTAGGCGAACTCTCCAACGCCGTGAGCATCTCCGCCATCGATGCTGCCACCGGCGCCCTGCGGCAGCTCGGCAGCATACCCGTCGGAACCAAGCCGAACTGGGTGGAGATCGTGGACCTGCCCTGAGATGAACTCCCGCCTTCTCGCGCTGTTGCTGCTCCTCGCACTGGCCGGAGCCGGGTTCTATCTATGGCTGCAGCCCGCGACTCCGCCCGTCCCGCCTTCCACCCCTTCGGCGCCGACCCCGACCGCACAAGCGCCAGCGCCGCAAACCGACTCCAAACCAGCCGCTTCCGATGAGTTCTTCATCCTCGCCGTGAGCTGGCAGCCCGCCTTCTGCGAGACCGCGCCGGACAAGCCAGAGTGCCGCTCGCAGACCGCGCAGCGCTTCGATGCCAGCCATTTCACCCTGCACGGTCTCTGGCCACAGGGCGAATATTGCGGCGTCTCTGCCCACCTCGAAGATCTCGATCGCGCCGGCCGCTGGTCCGCCCTCCCCGCCGTCGATCTGTCGGCGAGCCTCCGCAGTGAGCTCGAAACTGCGATGCCGGGCACCGCCTCGCAGCTCGAGCGCCACGAGTGGATCAAGCACGGCACCTGCTTCGACGGCGACGCCGAGACCTATTACGCCGCCGCCCTCACCCTCCTCGCCGACCTCAACGCCTCCCCGGTCCGCGAGCTTTTTGCCCAGAACACCGGCAAGCGGCTGACCCAGGCCCAGATTCGCGCGGCCTTCGACGACGGGTTCGGCCCCGGCCTCGGCGAGCGTGTCCGCGTCGCCTGCGAGGACGATGGCGACCGCACCCTCGTCACCCAACTGACCCTCGGCCTCTGGGGCACGATCGGCCGCGATCCCGACCTCCGCGCCCTGCTCGCGGCGGCCCGCCCCACCTCGGGCGGCTGCCGGGCCGGCCTCGTCGATCGCGTCGGCCTGCAATAGCGATCTGTTTACCTGTCGCGTTCAGCCCGCTTCAACGGCTGCCCTCTAGTCTCCGCCACAATCCCGCGGAGCATCAGATGCCCACTCCAGAATTCGCCCTCGACATCACCGGTCTCAAAAAGAGCTTCGATCGCCCCGTGGTCATCGACCTCGAGCTGAAAGTGCGCTCTGGCGAGTTCTATGCCCTGCTTGGCCCCAATGGCGCCGGCAAGACCACGATCCTGCGCATGGTCGCCGGGCTGTTGAAGCCCGATGCCGGCAACATCACCATCTGCGGCATCGACAGCGCCAAACACCCGGTGGATGCCAAATCGATCGTCGCCTGGGTCTCGGACGAGCCGATGGTCTACGATCGCTTGACCCCGCTCGAATATCTCGAATTCGTCGCCGGCCTCTGGCGCATCGACCCGGCTGCGGCCGAGACGCGCGCCAACGAGCTGGTCGATTGGCTCGGTCTTCGCCCCTATGCCAACGAGCGCTGCGGCGGCTTCTCGAAAGGCATGCTGCAGAAGGTCGCCCTGGCCGGCGCCCTCGTTCACGATCCGCAGCTGATCATTCTCGACGAACCGCTGACCGGCCTCGATGCCGGCTCGGCACGACAGGTCAAGGACGTGCTGAAACAGAAGGTCGCGACCGGCGTCACCGTCATCATGACCACGCACATTCTCGAAGTGGCCGAACGCATGGCCGAGCGGATCGGTGTCATCAACCACGGCCGGCTCGTCGCCGAAGGCACGCTCGCCGAACTCCGCGCCCGCATCGGTCGCGAGACGACGCTCGAGGAAATCTTCCTCGATCTGGTCGCCCAGAAGGAAGCGGATCTCGCGACGGAAGTCGCGGCATGAGTTTCGCGCCCGCTAGCCTGCCCTGGTTCGCCGCGCACGAATTCCGTCTTGCCTGGCGCGACTGGCTCGCCATGATGACCGCCGGCAAGAAGGTCCGCGGCATCGTGCTGTTCACGGTTCTCGCGCTCTTCTACCTGGGCCTCCATTTCCTCGCCAACGCGCTGGTTGCCCCCTGGGCCGCCGCGGGCATCGGGCCGGACAAGCCGACGCTGGTGATGGTCACCGGCACGGGCCTCCTGTTCTGGACGGTGATGCTGTCCCAGGCGCTGGAATCGGTCACCCGCGCCTACTACACGCGCTCGGATCTCGACCTGCTGCTGAGCTCACCCGCCTCGTCGGCCAGTGTCTTTGCCGTCCGCACCAGCGCCACCGCCTTCGGCACCGTGCTGCTCGCCTGCCTCCTCGCCAGCCCGATCATCAACGTCCTGGTGATCCACGATGGTCCCCGCTGGCTTGCGGCCTATGCCGTCCTCGCTGGGCTCGGCGCCCTCGGCACCGCGATCTCGGTCATGGTCACCATCGGCCTTTTCCGCTCCATCGGCCCGGCCAAGACGCGCCTCGCCGCCCAGATCATCGCCGGCATTGTCGGCGCCGGATTCGTCATCGGCATCCAGGCCGCCGCCATCCTGGGCTTCGGCAACATGGACCGATACGCGGTACTCCAGTCGCCCGAGTTCATAGCCGCCATGCCAGATGTCTCGAACCTCCTCTGGCTGCCCGCTCGCGGCGCCATGGGCGACATTGCCGATGCCCTGCTCGTGCTGCTGCTCGGCTTCGGCGCACTAGCGCTCGTCATTCGGGGCACGTCGGGAAGCTTCGCCCAGCACGCCATCGCCGCGGCCGGCGTCGCCGCGACCCGTGTCCAGCAAACCGCGACCACACGACCGTTCCGCACCGCCAGTCAGCGTCACGCATTGCGGGTGAAGGAATGGAAACTGCTGCGCCGCGACCCCTGGCTGCTCAGCCAGACGCTGATGCAGATCCTCTATCTCTTCCCGCCGGCGCTCTTCCTGTGGGTCAGCTACGGCCAGTCGGCCGGCACCTATGTCGTCGTCATCCCGGTCATCGTCATGGCCGCGGGCCAACTCGCGGGCGGCCTCGCCTGGCTCGCCATCTCGGGCGAGGACGCGCACGATCTCGTCGTCACCGCCCCGATCCATCCGCGCGCCGTGCTCACCGCCAAGATCGAGGCCGTTCTCACGGTCATCGCTGTGATCTTCGCGCCGATCTTCACCTTCCTGGCGCTCGCCTCGCTCGAACTTGCGCTGACCACCGCCGCCTTCGTCGCGCTCTCGACCGGTTCGGCCACCGCCATCCAGCTCTGGTTCCGCGTCCCCATGCGTCGAGCCATGTTCCGCCGCCGCCAGGTCGCCTCGCGTACCGCGACGATCTCGGAAGCCCTGAGCTCGATCATGTGGGCCGGTGCCGCCGTACTCGTCGCGGGCGACCAGATGGTTGCTGTCGTCCCGGCCACGCTCGCGATCATCGTGCTGATCGTCGCCTGGGCGATGAGCCCGAAGGGCAAGCGGGTGGTCTAGGTCTGCCGCGTCGGCGCCAGCCAGTAGCCGACGAGCCCGGCGACGGCCGCCAGCGCCCCGATCGGCCCCAACCACGCGACGCCCATCCGCTCGATCACGATCCCGCCGACCAACGCGGCGGTCGCAACGCCCAGGTTGCCGAAGGTGAGGTTCAGCGCCGCGCTCAACTGCATCGATTGCGGCGCCAGCGTAGCGAGCAGGTGCAACTGCGCCGGTGCCAGCCCCCAGGTGATGACGCCGTAGCAGAGCATGTAGCCAAAGAAGGCATAGATCCTGAGCCCATCCGGCAGCAGCGCCAGCATCGGCAATCCCGCGAGCAGCACCACGCCAATGCCGACGATTATGAGCGATGTCGAGCGCGCCCCGTACCGGTCCGACATCCGGCCGGTGACCTGCGTACCAAGCAACGCGCCCAGCCCGAACATCAGCATCACCACAGGCATCAGGGCCCGGTCGAGGCCGATCAGATCGGTCGCCGCACCCGCGAGATCGGTGAAGAACGTGAACGCGCCGAGCACGCAGAGCCCGTTCGCGATGAGCAGCGTCGGCACGCCCCTGACCCGCAGCACGCTCAGCCGCTCGCGAAAACTGCGCTGGTCGCCATGGATGTCGCCCGGCAGCCGCCACCACATGATCAGCGCTGCGAGAATCCCGGCAATGCCGACCCCGAGATAGGCGACGCGCCAGCCGAAAAGGTTCGTGACCACTGCAGCCAGCGGCACGCCCGCGAGCAGTGCGATCGTCCCACCCAGCAGCACCGTCGAGATTGCGCTTCCACGCTTCCCCGGAGCCGCCAGTGCCACCGCTGTCGATTGCGCTGTCGAGGTGAACGTTCCCGCACCTACGGAGAGAACGGTGCGCGCCAGAAGCAGCATTGCGAAAAGCGGCAGCAGCCCGAACAGCACCGCCATGATGCCGAAGGTAAGCTCCGCGCCCGCTACCACAGTGCGCCGGTCGACCTTGCCGAGCAAAGTCGCCAGCACCGGCGTGCCGATGCCATAGGCGATCGAATAGGAAAAGATCAGCCAGCCGGCCTGGCTGAGAGTGACGCCGAGTTCAGCGGCGAGATCGGGCATCACGATGATGATGAGGGAGCTCTCGACGCTGCCGGCGAATGCCCCCAGCGCCAACCACAGCAACCGCACGTCCATCGGAATTTTTCCCCTCTAACCCAAAGAGTTAGAGAGCGTCCCGGTCGCGGTCAAGCGGCCGGGACTTGGCCTTTCAGCCCATGCGCGGCATCAGCACCCGACGCGGCCGCGACAGCTGGATCACGACCAGCGCCAGCACCGGGAAGATCGCGGCGACAAGCCCGATCTGGCCGATGCTCATGTGCTCGAGCACGTAGCCGCCAACCAGCGCGCCCAGCGCGGTCCCGAGATAGAGGAACGACGCGTTGAGCGACAGGGCCAGCGGCGCCGAGCTCGGCGACAGGCTCACAACCCGGCTCACCTGCCCCGGCACGAACATCCAGCCTGCGACGCCCCACAGGATCATGAACACGAAGTAGACCGGCGCCTCGATCACCGGCGGCAGCATCGGAATGACCCCGAGCAGCAGCAGGAAGCCGATATTCAGTACCGCCGCGATCCGCACCGTCGCCTGCGCGCCGACCCGATCCGACAACTGCCCGCCGAGCGGATTGCCCAGCGCCGCGCCCAGGCCGTAGGCCAGCATCACGAAGGGCAGCAGTCTCGCATCCAGCCCGATCAGCTGAGTCGTCACCGGCCCAAGGTAGATGAACACCGCAAACGGTCCGGCCATGTAGAGCAGGATGCTTGCCAGCGCCGGCACGAGGCCCGGCACGCTGAGCACGCCCAGCCGCTCCACCAGCCCGCGCCGGTCACCCTCGATGCCACGCGGCAGCATCACCCAGATCGCCGCCGCAGTCGCAAGGCCAACCCCGGCAATCGCGAAATACGTGCCGCGCCAACCCGCAAAGCCCGACAAGAACGCCCCGATCGGCGCACCGAGCGCCACCGCCATAGTGGTACCCGCGACCACCGTCGACACGGCCCGCGCCCGCCGCTCGGCCGGCGCCAGCGTCACCGCCGCCGCCTGCGCCGTCGCCGCATAGAGCCCCGCCGAAGCTGCGATGATCAGGCGCGCGACAAGCAGCATCGCATAGCCCTGCGACATCGCCGCGAGCAGCGCCCCGACGGTAAAGACCAGCGCCACCACGGCCAGCAGCGGCCGGCGGTCAAACTTCCCCGTTAGCGCCGAAAGCAGCGGCGCGCCGATGGCATAGGCAATGGCGTAGGCAAAGACGAGATACCCCGCCTGCGTGATCGTCACGCCGCTATCGGCCGCAATAGCCGGCAGGAGCGTAGCGATCACGAAACCCTCGACGCCCACGGCAAACGTGCCGAGCGCGAGCCAGATGAGCCGCGTGTCCATGTGAGTGATCCTTAGTTCAATGGTTGTTGAACAAATGAACCTCGCACCCTGCGACGTCAAGGCCTAGTTCAACGATCATTGAACTTCGGCGACTTTTCGCATATCTGGTTTGCATGACCCAGGCGCTCAGCCAGAACCCGCTACCGCATCCCGATCCCGAGCAGATCACGCTCCCGAACGTGCTGACCACGCTCGGCGACCAGACGCGCCTCGCCATCATCGGCACGCTGGCGCGCTGCGAGCCGGCTGGCATGCTGTGCGGTCAGTTCACCGATCTCGCGAGCAAGACCGCGATCAGCTACCACGTGGCAAAACTCCGCGAAGCCGGCGTGGTCAACGTCACCCCTGAAGGCACGCGCCGCCGCGTTCGCCTGCGCCGCGCCGATCTCGATGCGCGCTTCCCCGGCTTCCTCGACTCGATCATCTCCAGTACGCGTCACCTCGCGATCCCGGGAATGATCGAGGAAACCGAGTGACCCTCACCTATCGCGACGCCACCGCCGCCGATCTCGCCTTCATCGTACGCCTGATCGTCGACGATAATGTCGTCGCCACAAACGACCGGCCGGACGAGCCCGATCACCCACGTTATCTCGCCGCCCTCGCCGCCATCGATGCCGACAGGAACCAGCGCCTCGTCATCGCCGAGCAGGACGGCCAGTCCGTCGGCACGCTGCAGCTCACCTTCATCCCCGGCATCAATCGCCTCGGCGAAACTCGCTGCATCATCGAGGCTGTCCACATCGCTCCAACCCACCGCAATCTCGGCCTTGGCTCCGAAATGATCCGGTGGGCCATTGAGCAAGCCCGCGTTCACGGCTGCGGCCTCGTCCAGCTCACCTCGAACAAGAAGCGCCTCGACGCCCACCGCTTCTACGAACGGCTCGGCTTCTCGAAGAGCCACGAAGGCTTCAAGCTGGCGCTCTGATAGGGGGCGGCGCAGCCGCTCTTTCTTCACCTCCCCCTTCATGGGGGAGGCCGGGAGGGGCCGTCTGCTTCCGCGACGCCTAGTCCATCGCCCCAAGCCGAGCGAGCACCTCGCCCGGAATACCGTACAGCGCGATCGCATCCTTGTGGTTGCGCATCCCGCACGCCTCGCGCTGCACGAAATACTTCCACACCGCCTTCGCAGCCGCCTTTAGCACCACGACCCGCTCCTCGGACGAGCCCTCGAACGCCCGCAGCGCCGCCATAGCGGTTTCGACTTGCTTGCCGTGATAGCCGAGCGAGCTCGCCTTTTCGCCCAGCACCTCGGTTTCGATCGGCCCGAACCCGCTCGTGAGGCGCTGGCGCAGTTCGGCGATGTCGAGAGCAGTGAGGGCCATGCGGCAAGGCTAGGACAACCCCGCTGTCCGATGCAACCCACCCTTCCCGGCAGGCGCGGCGACCGATAGAAGCAGCGCATGACGGCTCACCTCTCCCGCTCCACCGCGACGCTCATCGGCTTTTCCGCCGTGCTGCTCTGGTCGCTTCTCGCCTTCCTCACCGCGGCGAGTGGCGCGATGCCCGCCTTCCAGCTCACCGCCATCACCTTCGCCATCGGTGGCCTGTCGCTGCTGGTGATCCGACCGGGCGCGTGGAAAGCGATGCGCCAGCCGCTGCCGGTCTGGCTGCTCGGCGTCGGCGGTCTCTTCGGCTACCACTTCTGCTACTTCTTCGCGCTCAGGAACGCGCCACCCGTCGAAGCCGGCCTCATCAACTATCTCTGGCCGCTGCTGATCGTCGTCTTCTCTGCCCTGCTCCCCGGCGAAAAACTCAAGTGGCAGCACATTGCCGGTTGCGCCCTGGCCCTCACCGGCGCCGTGCTCGTCGTCACCCGCGGCCAGGGCTTTGGCTTCGATCCGCAATATGCCCTCGGCTATGGCGCGGCCCTCATCGCCGCCCTCGCCTGGTCGAGCTATTCGGTGCTATCCCGCCGCTTCGCCGAAGTCCCCAGCGACGCCATCGCCGGCTTCTGCCTCGTCACCGCCGTGCTCGCCGCCATCTGCCATCTGCTGCTCGAACAGACCGTCTGGCCCGCCGACGCCTGGCAATGGGCCGCCGTCATCGGCCTCGGCCTCGGCCCGGTCGGCCTCGCCTTCTACGTCTGGGACATCGGCGTGAAGCGAGGCGACATCCAGGTGCTGGGCGCCGCGTCCTACTCGGCCCCCCTGCTCTCCACCCTGATCCTGATCCTCACCGGCTACGCCCAGTACAGCCACGTGATCCTGATCGCGTGCCTCCTGATCACCCTCGGCGCTATCGTCGCCGCCAAGGACCTGCTGTTCCGGCGCAAACCGGCCGCCGCATAAGCAAAGGGCCGGGTTACCCCGGCCCTCCAGTACGTCAGAACAAGAACGAAGCCGTCGCCGGATCCGCCCCGACTCGCCCCCTTGGCCCCTGATCCAGCCTCAGAATTCTGTCCTTGTCGTCAGCATCGAGCGCAAAATCGAATACGGCGAAGTTCTCCGCCATGCGCGCCTTGCTCGTCGTCTTGGGGATCACGATCAGCCCTTCCTCCAGGTGCCAGCGGATCAGCACCTGCGCGATCGACTTGCCGTGTTTCCTGGCGAGCTCGCCCACGACCTTGTCGTCGAGCAGCCGGCCCGATCCGAGCGGGCTCCAGCTCTCGATGATGATGCCGTGCTCGCGGTGATAGTCGCGCTTGTCGCGCTGCTGCATGCGCGGATGAAGCTCGATCTGGTTGACCACCGGCGTCTCGCCGGTCTCCCCGATGATCCGCTCCAGGTGATCCTGGTTGAAGTTCGAAACGCCGATCGAGCGGATCCGCCCCTGCGTCTTCAGCTCCACCAGCGTCTTCCACGCCTCGACGTACTTGTCGCGGCTCGGGATCGGCCAGTGGATCAGGAACAGGTCGAGCTGCTCGAGTCCGAGCGCCTTCATCGTCGCGTCGAAGCTCGCGAGTGCGAGGTCGCGCTCATGCCCGCCATTGCGGAGTTTTGAGGTGATGAACAGCTGATCGCGCGGCACCTCGGCGCGCTTCACCGCCTCGCCGACGCCCTCCTCGTTGCGATAGCCCTCGGCCGTATCGATCGAGCGGTAGCCGACCGCGATCGCGTCCGATACGACGCGAGCCGTGTCCGCCGGATCGACCTGCCATACGCCGAGCCCGAGCTGCGGGATCGCGTTGCCGTCGCGAAGCTTGATTGTCGGTACGCCTGCCATGTCTCTTCTCCAGTCCTGAAATGCAGCCGCCCGCATCGGGAGGGATGCGCGTGGCGACTGCAGGGTGAGGTTTGTGCGGCGGCGCGAGGGTCGCCGGGGAATGGGCGAGCCATGGTGCCCAGCCGCGCCTTCATCGTCAATAGACGATACACCGACCTCCCGCTTACCCTGTCGATCAACTTGTATGCGAGCCGATTGACTCCAACGGCCCGGTCAATCGAAGTTTATCTAAGTGGAATATGGTACATTCCGCGACTTGGGGGCAGCGCCGCAATGCTGAGCCAGACGACGTCCGAGGGCCAGGGCCCTCGCCTGAATAGCTGGAAAGAAATCGCCGCGTATTTCGGCAAGGACGAGCGCACGGTGAAGCGCTGGGAAGTGGCGCGTGGCCTGCCGGTCCGCCGCGTCCCCGGCGGCACGCGCACCTCGGTCTTTGCCTATGCCGGCGAACTCGACGCCTGGCTGAGCGCCCCCCGAACAAGTGCAAGCTCCCTCGAAGCCGAAACTGACACGACCGAGACGCCGACGATCCCATCGGCTACGCGGCCGGGCTGGCGCATCCTTGCTGCCGCCACCGTGGTTGCTGTGCTCGGTGTGGCCGGCCTCTCCTATCTGGGTACCCGGGTTTCGCCGGCGCAAACCAGCGCCGCGCCGGCTGCCCCCGCCGAAGTCCAGGCCCTCTACGATGCCGGCGTCGTTGCCTGGTCGAGCCGCACCGCCGACGGCTTCCATCGCGCCATCGAGAATTTCGAGGCGGCCCTGGAGATCGCGCCCGACTTCGCGCCGGCCCATGCGGGCCTCGCCAACGTCTACAACCTCATCAGCCAGTATACGTCCGCGCCCGCGGCCGAGTCTTACGCGCGCGGCCGGGCCGAGGCAGAAAAGGCGATCGAGCTCGACCCGAATTCGGCCGAAGCTTATGCCGCGCTCGGCTTCAACGCGTTCTATGGCAGCCGCGAGTTCCAGCGCGCCTTCGACATGTTCGAAAAATCCCTGTCGCTGGCTCCCGATCGCGCCCAGACCCTGCACTGGTATGCGCTGACCTCGATGCAGACCGGCAAGTTCGAGCGCCCGCGCCAGTTGATCGACCGGGCGATCGCGATAAATCCCGAAGCCCGTTCCATCCGCGCCAACGCGGCACTGATCCACTACTATTCCGGGGACACCGAGACGGCGATCGCCACGCTCGAGCAGATGCGGCAGGTAAACCCCGACTATCTCGCAGTGCCGTCCTACCTTGCGACCATGTATCTCGACCAGCACCGCTACGCCGAGTTCCTCGACAACTACGAGACGGCCGCCCGCATCGAGGGCCGTGTCGGTCGCCTGCTGGTCGCCAAGGCGGCTCGCGACGCGCTGCCCCAGGGCGGCGCGGCCATGCTCGAGGCCATGCTGACCGAGCAGTTGCGCCAGTTCGAAGCCGGCGACGAACTCGCCTACAAGGTCGCCGCGACCGCCAACCTGCTCGGCCAGACCGACCTTGCGCTCGAGTATCTGACAACATCGGTCGAGCGCCGGGAGACGCTCGGCCTCCTGGTCGAACCCGAGTTTCGCACCCTGCGCGGCAACCCGCGCTTCGAAGCCTTGGTCGAAAAGCTGGGCCTGCCCGACTAGATCACTCGGCGCGCATCACGGTCACATTGGTAAGTCCCGCAGCGTCGAGTTGCGGCAGTATCACCTGTGGGTCGCCGACGATGACGGCCACGGCCCGATCGACGACTGCCATTTGCTCGGCCACCGCCTGCACCTCCGGTAGCGTCATGTTCACCACCTCATCGAGCCGCCCGATATATTCCGACGGCGTCAGCCCCACGGTAGCGGCCGAAACGGTAACGCTGAACATGCTCCCGGATGTCTCGATCGAGCTCGCGGTTGCCGACGCCGAGGCCATCGCGGTCCGGTTCAGTTCCTCCGCCGTCACCGGTTGTACCTTGAGGCTCTGGAACCCGGCGAGGATATCCGTCATGGCCTCCCCCGCCTTGTCAGCCTCGACGGCCGCGGTCACCACCATCATCCCGCCTGCCGGAATGTTGCCTGCTACTCCCGCCTGGACGCCGTACGAGTAGCCCTTTTCCTCTCGCATCACCAGGTTGAGCCGGCTGTTGATCCCCGTCGCAAGGACGTCGGAGACCACCGACGCCGCCATGAACCCAGCCTCATCCAGCCCCGGCGCCGGCCGGGCAAAGGTAATGATGGCCTGCGACCCAGCGGCATTGGGGATCACCAACACCTTCATCCCATCCTCGAACACGGCAGGCGGTTGCGCGGTCGGCGCTACGCCCTCCCCCTCCGCCATCCATTTGCCGAAGCCGCGCTCGAAAGCTTCGGTCACCGCTTCGAGCGGCATCGGCCCCACCGAATAGAAGGTCATCGCCCCCGGCACGAACAGCCGCGCATACGCCGCGCGCGCGTCTTCCACGGTCAGCCCGGAAATGCTGTCCAGGCTCGGTGACAGGCGCGGCTGACCCGCAGGGATCGGGAACACCTCGTCTTGGAGCGCGAGCCATCCCTGCGCCTGGCCCTGCATCTGCATGTAGGCAAGGCTTTGCTGCATCTCGGCCTTCAACGCGCCCCACTCTGCCTCGTCGAAGCGAGGGCGTTGCACCGCATCGGCAAGCAGATCCACGCCCGCATCGAACCGCTCGGGAGGCACAGCCAGCAGCGCGACGGTCTGGCCGATTGTGCTGAAGCCGGTGACATCGGCGCCAACATCCTTGGCCGCCTTGCTGAATGCTTCCCAGCCCCGCTCGCCTGCTCCCCGCGCCAGCATGCTGGCCATCAGCGAAATCAGCCCCTCCTGCCCCGGCTGGTCGCTGCCATTGCCGCCGGTCACCGTCGCGCCGACTGCAGCCAGCGGCGAGCCGGATGTCCGGTAGTGGATGATGCGGATGCCGTTCGACAGCTCCGCAGTCTCCATTGCCGGAAGCTGCGACGCCCCTGAGGCTCCCATCGATAGTGCCGGAACCTCGACCGCCGGGCGTTGGACCGCCTCGATCGGCACCGCCTCACCCGAGCTCTCGACGAGCACGGCCGGGTAGTCTCCTCGCGGCCCCGGCGAGATCGTCAGCACGCTGAGCGCTTCCGGCGCCACGATGCGACGGAACGCGTCGGACACGTCCTCGGCTGTGAGTGCCAGCAGCATGGGATCGTCGGCAAGCAGCGGCCCGTCGCCACCGGCGAGGTCGAACCGCATCGCCAGCGCCTGCGATCGGCCTAGCATCGACTCGATGCTGGTTCGCCGGCCGAGGAGCACGATGAGCCGCGTCCTCTCCACATCCTCGGCCACCAGGCTCGCTTGTCCGAAATCGGCGACAACCTTTCGCATCGCCGTTTCCAGCTGTTCGGGCGGAACCCCCGGTGCCGCGTCGGCCGAAATCAGGAACCGCCCGCCCAGGCGGCCGCCCTGCCAGTACGCCACCGCGTAGATGGCGAGCCCGGTATTCACCAGCTCGCGCCGCAGCACGCCGTATTCGTAGTTGCCGAGCATATCGGCAGCGACCATCAGCGCCACCGCGTCCTTGCTGCCGCTCGCCGGTCCCGCAACGCCCAGCGTCAGGCTCACGCCCGGAAGCTGGTCGGTCATCTCGATCCGCGCCTTCACGGGTTCAGGCAGGCTGGGTTGCGGCAACACGACATCGGCGCCCCGCGGGATCAGTCCGAACGTCTCGGCGATCATCTCCTTCACCGCCTCGACGTCGAAATCGCCCGCGACCGACAGGATCGCGTTGTTGGGCACGTAATAAGTGTCGAAGAACGCTTTGACGTCCGCGAGCTCGGCCGCATCGAGATCGGCCATCGAGCCGATCACCGATTCCGCGTAAGGATGCGGCGCCGGAAACAGTGCCGCTCGCAGCGTCTCGGACCCCGGCTGGCCGGCAACATCGAGGATGTTCTGGCGCATCTCGTTTTTGACCACGCTGCGCTGAACGTCGAGCTCGGCCTGCGTGACATGATCGCCCAGGTTCGCCATCCGGTCCGCTTCCACCGACAGCAGCACCGGCAGCGCCGATGCCAGCCCATCGATGACGTAGTACGTCCGGTCTTCCTCCGTGTAGGCATTGTTGCCGACGCCCAGCGCCGCGTAGGTGTCGTCGAGGCTGGGATAGAGCGTCGTGCCGGAGAACATCAGGTGCTCGAACAGGTGGGCAAACCCGGACCGTCCGGCAGGCTCGTTCATCCCGCCAACCCGGTAGATCAAAGTCACGCCCACCTTGGGGACTTTGCTGTCCGGCGCCAGCAGCACCTCGAGCCCATTATCGAGCTGGTACTGTATCACCGGCGGCAGCTCGTCTGAAATAGAACCGGAGGTCGCCGCAAGCACAAAGCAGCCGGCAACAATCAACGACCGAAAAATATTCATCAAACAAACCCCAAAAACCTTGGGGCAAGTCATGCCATCGGTCACGCGCGCAGTCTACAACGCACAGCGCGCGGCGGCGTGCAACGGGCAGATCCGGGCGCTATAGTGAACCCATGGCAAACGACAGCGTCACCAAGCCCCGCACCCGCACCGTGCCCAAGGTGGCAAAGCCACCGCTCCACAAGGTCATCCTCGTCAACGACGACTTCACGCCGCGCGAGTTCGTCGTTCGGGTGTTGAAGGCCGAGTTCCGCATCACCGAGGACCAGGCCCATCGCATCATGATCACTGCACACACCAAGGGCGCGTGCGTCGTTGCGGTGTTCACGAGGGAGGTCGCCGAGACCAAGGCGACACGGGCCACCGAAATGGCCCGTAACGAGGGCTACCCCCTCCTCTTCACCACGGAGCCGGAAGAATAGCCCTCGCCCGCTAGGCGATGAACGATATCCCCATCGCGAGGAAGATCAGCATCAGCACGATGCCCACGATCATGATCGCGA